>JAEEGL015364251.1_pt1 | contig 15298 bp, 7 predicted proteins | sample 9134231 | NCBI WGS metagenome assembly JAEEGL01 (sample SAMN16246548, study PRJNA631951) | gut metagenome | biome: gut microbiome; feature: rumen; material: fiber-attached | host: Bos | place: Iran: Karaj | collected 2018-10 | reverse complement strand
GTGCGGACCGCGAATTTATAAAAAATAAAATTGTTGCACAATACTTGAATCAGTACCACGCAACTTATGGAGCAATATAATGACTGTAGAACAGATTAAAGATGAAACATTCCGCCTTATTGATGCATTAAAATCTACTTGTCAACAATACGGAATGGGTAATGATGGAAATGAATATAAAGTAATTACACAAATATTTTTGTATAAATTTCTTAATGACAAGTTTTGTTTTGAGGTAAAAAAACTTAATTCTCCTATTGTTAAGAAAATTAATAATGCAGAAAGTTTTGAAGTTGGATATGCAGCATTAACAGAAGATGAACGTCTTGATTTACTTGATTTATTAGATGCAAATATACCTAGATTAAAACCAGAGCACTTGATTGGTAATCTTTGGAGTCAGCAAACAAAACCTACTTTTGATACAATTTTTGATGCAACAATGACAAATATTGCTGATGAAAATATTGATATTTTCAATACTCATACATCAGAAGAAACAAAGATTCCAATTTTCGAGAATCTTACGGTGTTTGTAACAGATACAGCAAAAAGAGCTGCATTTGCTCGAGCTTTGACAGATAAACTCATTAAGTTTAGTTTTGAAGAAGTTTTCTCACAGAGATACGATTTCTTTGCTACAATTTTTGAATATCTCATTAAAGATTATAACACGGCGGGTGGCGGTAAATATGCAGAATATTATACACCTCATTCTATTGCGACTATTATGGCCCGCTTGTTAGTTGGAGACGAAAAAAATCTCCATAATATTGAATGTTATGATCCAAGTGCCGGAACTGGAACTTTGCTTATGGCATTGGCTCATCAGGTTGGAGAAGATAAATGTACAATCTATTCACAAGATATTAGTCAGCGTTCTAACAAAATGCTTAAACTTAATCTTCTTCTCAATAATCTTGTTCTTTCTTTGGATAAAGCAATACAGGGAGATACTCTTGTAAATCCATATCATAAAAGTGATGACGGAAATAGTCTACGCCAATTTGATTATGTCGTTTCTAATCCTCCGTTTAAGATGGATTTCAGCGAAACTCGTGAAAAAATTGCTTCACAAACACAGCGTTTCTGGGCTGGTGTACCAAATATTCCAAAAACAAAAAAAGAAGGAATGGCAATTTATACATGTTTTATTCAACATGTTGTTAATTCTATAAAAGAAAATGGAAAAGGTGCTATTGTTGTTCCTACAGGATTTATAACAGCTAAAAATAATACAGAAAGAAAAGTACTTGAAAAAATTATAAATGATAAAATTGTTGCTGGTGTTGTTTCCATGCCTTCTAATGTCTTTGCAACTACAGGTACAAACGTTTCTGTTATATTCTTTGATAAATCAAAAAAAGCTGATGATTATAAAGTAATACTTGTAGATGCTTCAAAGTTAGGCGAAGAATATAAAGATGCAAATGATCTGAAGAAAAAAAGACTTAGAGAATCTGACATTGAGTTAATCATCGATACCTATATCAATAAAAAAGTAATTGATGATTTTAGTGTAACTGTAAGTTATGAAGAGATTGTAAATAAGAATTATTCATTAAGTGCTGGTCAGTATTTTGATATTAAGATTGAACATATTGAAATTACTGAAGCTGATTTTAATAAGAGCATGAGTTCTCATAAAGAAAAGCTTGATAATTATTTTAATGAAAGTCATAAGTTGGAAAAATCTATTTCTGAGGTTTTCGGAAAACTCCTTCTAAACAAAGGAGACAATAAATGAAATTTGAACAATTACAGACTATGGCCACTATTGAAATAAGTGGCGTAGATAAAAAAACAAAAGAAAATGAAACTCCTGTAAAACTTTGTAATTTTATAGATGTTTACCACAATTGGGCTATTACTTCAGATAATTACAATGAGTTTATGTCTGCAACAGCTAAACAAGATGAAATTAATAGTTTCAAATTAAAAAAAGGACAAGTTGCAATTACGAAAGATAGCGAAACCCGCGATGATATTGGAATTTCAACTTATATTGCAGAAGACTTTGATGATGTAATTTTAGGTTATCATACAGCTTTAATAACACCTGATGAAAACAAACTTGATGGTGCATACTTAAATGCTTTTATGCATTCAAAAGCTTCTCTCAAACATTTTGAAAATAATGCATCTGGTAGTGGTCAAAGATATACTTTATCTGATGATGCTATTAAAAGCTTAAAAGTATTATTGCCCGAGACAATTGATGAACAAAAACGTATCTCAAAAGTTCTTACTGATATTGATAAAAAGATTGCATTGAATAAAAAAATTAACAATGAACTTGAAGCAATGGCAAAAGAATTGTTTGACTATTGGTTTTTACAATTTGATTTTCCAAATAAAAACGGAAGGCCATATAAATCTTCTGGCGGAAATATAATAAATAATGAAGTACTTAAAAGAAATATTCCTGAAGGATGGGAAGTAAAACCTCTCGGAGAAATATTATCCAAAATCGATTCAGGAAAAAGACCTGCTGGAGGAATAGATAAAAAATTAAAAACTGGAATCCCAAGTTTAGGTGCACAATGTATAGATAAACTTGGCCATTATGATTTTTCTTCAACACCTTATATTTCAGAAGAATACCGAAATATAATGACATCTGGTAAAATTGAAAGTAATGATATTTTAATTTATAAAGATGGTGCGTATGTTGGAAAAACAACACTATTTAGAGATAATTTCCCATATGATGAAGCATATGTAAATGAACATGTTTTCTTAATTCATGCAAAAGAAGAATATCTTGAAGAATATGTTTATTACACATTAAATCTTACTCCTTATTTTCAGATTATGCAAAATCTTGGAAAAGCTAAAGCTGCTCAGCCTGGATTAAATAGAGAAGATTTACAGAATATCATTTTACTTATTCCAAATGAAACTGTTTTGAAGAAATTTCATGAAATAATCGAACCTCTATTTAAACAATTATTTTCTAATTCAAAAGAAATTGGAGAACTACTGAAAGTAAGAGATGAGCTTCTGCCATTACTTATGAACGGACAAATAACTATAAAAAAATAAAAAAATTCGAGGACATTATGACAATTCATCCAAAACCATGGCCATTATCAACAACTTATAAACTCAGAAGTCGAATTGATACAAATCCAGATTATCAACGACCAGCAGTATGGACGACACCTCAAAAGCAATTATTAATGGATACAATTTTACGAGGATTTGATATTCCAAAACTTTATTTAAGACAGGTTGGAACAAATCCTGACAAATATGAAGTTGTTGATGGGCAGCAAAGACTCCGTGCTATATGGGGCTTTATGAATGGTGATTATACATTAGCAAAAGATTCTGATGATATAGATGGATATGTTGTAGCCGGAAAAAAATATTCAGAACTAGACATTGATATTAGTACAAAGCTTGATACTTATACTCTTGATTTTGAAATTATTACAGATACAAATGAAGAAGAAGTAAGAGAAATGTTTCTTCGTTTGCAAAATGGAACAACTCTAAAAGCTCAAGAGAAACGACATGCAATGCCAGGTAATATGAGAGATTTTGTCTGTTCTGTTGCAAAACATAAGTTTTTCCAGAATAGCGTAAACTTTACAGATTCACGATTTACTTATGAACATATTGCTGCACAGATGACACTTCTCACTATCAACGGAACAATTTGTAATATCAAAGATGCTGATTTAAATGCAATGTATGAAAAGTACAAAGCTTTTGATGATAAGGGCAACATAGCAAAAACTGTAATTAGAGTTTTGGATTATTTATTTACAATGTTCCCATCAAAAGCTCCTGAATTAAAAAGATATAATGTTATTTCTCTGTTTATTCTCATCTTGGACTTAATAACAAATTACGCTATAAAAGACAGAGAAAATGAAATTGCTAAATGGTTTATTAACTTTGAATCTAACAGAGCGATAGAAATGTCAAAAGTTCAAGGTTCTCAGGACCCAAGTTTAGTTATTTATCATGAAAAAACTTCTCACTCTACGGATGCTTTAGATTCTCTTTCTTTCAGAAATAATTATTTAAAAGAAGATTTGCTTTCAAAAGTAATGAATCTGCCTCTCAAAGATCCAAAAAGAAATTTTGATGAAGCTCAAAGACAGGTAATTTATCGTAAAGACCGTGGAATCTGTCAGAAGTGTGGTAAGAAATGTGAATGGAATGATTATGAAGCTGATCATATTATTCCATGGAACCGTGGTGGTCAGACTGTAATTGAGAATGGTCAGGTTCTTTGTAGTTCTTGTAATTCAAGTAAGAGTGATAATTTGGAATGAGAAAACAGGAGATTAATATGTATAAAAAACTAAGTGAAATTGCTGAAATAAAGTCATTGTCGGCTAATACAGAACTGAAAGAGAATGATATTCTTGTATCTCATGCTGGAAAGAAGATTGTTAGAATTACAAAAGCTAACCTTAGAGAATACCAGAATAAAACAAGTTATTTTGTGATTTACACAACACCTGAGTATGTCGAAACAATTTATAATTCGTTAACTTCAAAGGAATATGAAGAATGGTTTAATAAAAATGCAAAGGGTAGTGCAATGCCATCAATAAATATTCTAGCACTTAAAGATTTTGAAATAGAATTGTAAATAATAAAATGGACTCAGCAGGAAGTTTGGAGGATAATCCTATGAGAAAGGCTATCAAAATCTTTTTTGATTCTACTATGTTTATTCTTCGCTTCATGGAAGGATTTTGCTCTGTCGATTTTCTACAAAAACTGGAAATATCAGATGTACTGTAAAGTCACTTTGTTCAAAAGGCTTTTTGCCAGATGGATGTTGTAGAATAGGAACTAAAAATGGAAGACGAGAATTTTATTGAAGCTGATTCTTATATAACAAACTATATTAGATCCATCAATAACCAACTTACAGAAGTTTACAAGTATGATGATGGATTTACAGTTTTAAAGGAATTAATTCAAAACGCAAATGATGCATCCTCAGAAGAAGTTAGAGTTTATTTATTTTCTGGTATTCCAAATGCACGACATCCCTTACTAAGGCGTAGAGCTATTCTTGTCTATGATGATGGGGATTTTACTCCAGAGAATGAAGAAGCTATTATAGAAATTGGTACTGACAATAAGCTGCATGATCCAACCAAAATTGGAAAATATGGTTTAGGAATGAAAAGTATTTTCCATATTTGTGATATGTTCTTTTATGTCATAAATGGCCAGAAGGTAAAAGCTTTAAATCCATGGGGAAAAGACAAGGAAAATAGACATGAAGACTGGAAGAGAGTTTACAAATCTGACATGGATCTTGTTCTTGACTCTATTCCAACAGAATTGAAAAATAAAAAAGGTTTTATTCTGTGGATTCCAGAAAAAGAAGAGAACGAAGAGCATATTGTTACTAACGAAAAAAAGATCGATATTGAATTCCCGTTTGCAAAAGATGAAAACTCTCTTTTAGAAAAACTAAACGTTGTTTTATCTTTATTATCACAAGTAAGTAATTCCCCCAAAAAATTAAAGAAGATTTCTTATAAAACTCCAAAAAGAGAGTTTTCTGTTTCCGTCGAAGAAAAAAAAGGAAAACTTTGTGTTGTTGATTCAACAAATAATATCCCAACACCATTTAGTGTATATCATTCCAAAGAGTATTTTAATTTTGATAAAAATGAATTATTTAACTCACTAGTAGAAAAAAAAGTCTTTACGAAAGAAGCTCTCGAAAAAGTAAAATCATCAATAGAAATAATCAAAACTCCTAAAAAAGGTTCATCGGCATTTTTGACCATCAATTATTGTGTCTTTTTACCTCTCCCAGAGCCAAAAAACTTACAGGTAAAAATTGATTCAGATTTTGATATCTTAGTTCTCATTCATTGTAATTTCACTGTAGATTCTGGCCGAAATGGAATTGTCGATTATGAAAAACTTACACAGAAATTAACAGAAAATGATTATGAAGAAATAAAAAATCCTCCAAGTGCAAATTATTTCAGTCATGTTCGGTGGAATAGATTGCTTGCACAGGATTTAGTTTATCCATCGGTACCAGCCGCATTATTTGAATCTATTCAAAAAGAAATATTAACAGACAAAGAATTAGAGTTAGTAATAAAAGGGTTGTACAACATTAATAGAAAACAGACTTCGGATGAGCCAAAAATCATTAATGAGTTTGTTTTTAGGAAAAATGCATTAGTAAAAAATTATAATAAAAACTTCGAGATTTCATGGAATCTTATTGATTTGTCTCAAGAAGAAAATGCTGTCTTTTTGCCAATTTGCAAAGAAGAAGATGAGATAAATAAAGTATTCGAACGAATTTCAAATAATAATATTGTTTATATTGCTGCTGATTCTGATTTTCATTATCTATGGCCCGATAATAGCGAAAATGATAATTCAGCGGAAGCAATAATTCAATTAATCCAGCAAATGAAACCACGAGTGTTGGAGGAAAAAGAATTAACAGATATAGTCATCAGATTCATCAGATTGAATTCCTCTGCAATTTGTAAGAATCCACAAATAACAGCCGTTTTCTTTAGAAAAATTCGCGAACTATTACAGAATGCAGTCTTTTCAAAGATAATCGCTAATAGCAATCTACATGAACTATTCGTAAAAATGAACGGGCTTGGTACTACTAACGATAATCCTACGGATTATAGAGTATTCTCTGCTGGTGCAAAAAAGTCTGACTCAAAGTCTTATATAACAGAAACACAATGGAAAGCAATTTGGGAAATCGACTCTAACTTTATTTTAGTTCCAGGTGTATTTGATTTAAGCGAAAAACCAACAGACCAGTTATTTTACAAAGATTCAATTAATTCAATTTGTGCTTTTTGCCAGAACCATGTCGATAAATCGATTCAAAGTATCATCATTAATGATTTAATGCCTATTCTTGTTTCTTTTCAAGATGTTCTAACACAATACCCAAATTTATATATATGCCAATTAGATGAATTAAAAACCGGTGAAAAGAATTTTTATTCATTCTCAGAATTAAAAAATTATGCATACAATTCAAAACTCTTTAAGGCGGAAAACTCTAAGAATCAACTTTTGAAAGACTATGCAAATTTACTTGTGAATGATTCAATTTATTCAATAACCAATAAGTATTATTCAAATGCAAGTCTTTCGGATTATATTCTTGAAGGAACTGCAAATGATATTGCAAAATCATTTACCGAAGCTCAATTTTTTAATAGTGAAATAAATAAAGACAAGGCTGTTCAAAATCAATTCATCCATAGTTTCTTTAAAGACAACGTAAAATATGATTCTAGATTTAGAGCATTCTATAGATTCATACTCTCCGGCTTTAATCCTGACTCACATTTGAAAGATATATATACATTAGACTCAAATAATAAGAAAAATCTTTGGTATAAGATATTTAAGAAATGTGAACCTAAAGCAATCTATATTCCAGATGAATACAAGAACTGCAGTGACTTCGTAAGTGATAATCAAGATGCATTGGGAATCACAGAATTAGATGATGATGCCTGTTATGAAAAGTTTTTTGAATACGCACAAGAAAAATATAATAATCATGAAAATCAAATCTTAGCATTTTTGAAAGCAGAAGAATTTCGAACTCCTGAAAATCAAAAAAAGATAACAGAACGTGTTTGTGCAAATAAACAAAATGCCTGGTTATATTATCTTTTACCGTTCCAGAAAGATTATAAAACAGGAGAATACCTAGATAGTGTTGATTATGATACCTGTATCTTAAATATCAATAACACCTACGAGTTTCCGAAAGGTTTTGAATCCCGGATAAGATTTATAAAACCATCATCAGATGAGATTTTATTAGCAAGACAAAAGGACTTCTTACAAACCTTTGATAAACAAAAATATGTACGAATTGTCTTATTCAATCTAAAAGGAAATGATTACTCAAATTGGATTATTGAGAATATTGCAAATCTAAAAAGTGAAGATTTCTTTTTAAGCATAGAAACTATTCCATGGATTCCAGTTAAAAAGACTTCTACATTTTGTTCGCTTTCAGACCTAATTATTGAGAATATGTTTAATTCTCAAATCTCATTAATCCTTTGCTCTTATTATTCTTTCTATAAGCTCGAAGATTTGGCAATAAGTCAAGAAAACAAAGAAAAGCTCTCAAAAGTTTTGAATAAAGATTTCAAACATTTTGCTGAAATCTTAAGTAATAAAATTAACAAGGCAGAAAAATATTATTTCTATCTTCAAGAAGAACAGGAGTTTTCCAAATTATTACTTCTATTTAAAAATTCGGAATTACTTCCGTATTTACACTTGCTAGGCCTAATGCAGGATGATAAAAACCTTTGCAAGTATATATCCCCATACTTTGATATTTATAGGAAGCTTCATATCACAAAAGATATGTCCATTATCCTAGGTCTGATCACAGAAATTCAGAAAAAGAAAAAGGATACTTACTCTGTTTCTATTTTTAATTCGCTGCTTGAAGAACATCTACGCAATACATCGGATTTTAGTTTGGACTCAATAAAATATCCTGTCGCAGGTAATGAATGGAAAGAGGCCTCAAATATAGTAAATTCTGATAGCAATGGTATAGATAAAAATAACCGTCTTGAGCCAGTAACATACAAATTATTGAAGGAAGAATTTAAAATTCTTCCTGATGTAGATAACGTCGGTCATGTACAAGGACTTTCTGCTAGAAAAATTCTTAATAACAATTCTAGTGAACAAGAAATAATTGACTTTAGTAATTCCTGGACTGATTTGATGCAGGAGCCAAAACTGCTGTATTTGTTATTGTTCTTACTGAAAGGTAAATTCCAAGAATATGCCTTAAAACAATATGGTCGTGAAGAATTCAAATATGTCATAGATATTTTCAAATATACAATAGAGCCTGAGAAAAACTTTTGGTGCTATGGTATGGAAAACAAAGAGATTTTTATGAACAGTAAACTCTATGAAAGCCAGATTATCATTCAGATTCCAAAAGATGATACTGTTTTTATGGAGTCTTTAACTGGTACAACAATTGGTGTTAAGCAAGATAAAACTGGAACACCTATTGAATACAGGCCTAGTTTGCTACATCCAGGAAAACCTTTTATAATTAACTTGTTATCTATAAAGGGAAGGACAAATAAAGATTTAGATAAATATGTCAGAGAGTTAATTCATCATGTATTTGTAAATTGTTATTTCCATTTTAATGCAGAGAATGTCGATAGTATCATTTCTGGATTCTTGAAATCTGATCAAAATAAAATTGATGAAACGGCTAATTACATTCAGCGAATTCTCTTTGAAAAGCTCTACAATTTGAAATTAAATGATGAAGCTTTTAAGCAGCTCTATGATAAAAATTTCGATTTAGATTCACTGACAAATAAACTTTCTCTAGCCGAAAAGGACAAAGCTGCAAGAGAGTTAAATCAAGAACTTATATCGTATTTGAAAACACCAGATTTCCAAACGAAAGTTTTAAAAGCTGTTGTAGTAGAAATTACTCATCAGAAATACAAATCAACATCTGTTTTATTTGAATTGTTCCAAAATGCAGATGACTGTGTAAATGATTTACTAACGGTTTATTCTTCAGACAAATTGCCCCCTGAAATATTTAAATTTGTTATTGCTTATGATGAAGAAAAGAATTGTCTCTTTGTAAGCCATTTTGGAAGAAAAATAAATCAAAATATCAATAATCCAAACACAGATAAATATAAATATGACCTTAGGAATATGTTATTCTTTAACGCTTCGTCAAAAGATGAAGAATTGGGAGATTCAGGAAAGTTTGGTTTAGGTTTTAAGAGCGTTTACACGATTTGCGACAAACCGATTGTAACAAGTGGTGACATCGGATTTGAAATAATTGCAGGAATCTATCCAGTATCCAAAAATGTATCTTCATCTCACAGACAATATAACAAGAATGAAACTTGCTATGAATTACACTTAAAAGAAGGAATCTCTGTAGAAGAAAATGTATTTGCCGAGTTCAAAAAGAATATTAATTTGATTCCTATCTTTGCAAAACAAATTAATCAAATTGATTTTTGTAATTCATCGTATAATTTGGAGCTTATTGAATCAATTTACAGTGCAGAAAATACTGATGAGAAAATCGTAAAATATAAAATCAACGCCGATGAATTCTTAGTAATAGAAGGAAACTCGTTTAAGGTTGTATTCTCAATTTCTGATGATGAAATAGTTGATTTATCTGATGATATATGCAGGGTTTGGAATTTAACGCCTTTAATTCATTCTAAGGTTAAAAAATTACCTTTTGCAATTGATGCCCCATTCCAAGTAAACACAGGTAGAACAATCGCAGATTTCGACGAATCAGACATGAATATGCTACTTGAGATAGGAAAAGAGTTTGGATGTCTGGTTTCAAAACTTATTGATTGTAATTATTTTTCGCAAATTACTAACTTGCTTGTTGGTATTGCTAACCAAGATGATAAAACTTTCAAACCTTTTAGTTTGAATGCCCTTGAAATGATTCATTCAATAACAAATTACATCTCTACAGGGTATGGAACTGTGGAAAAATACGATACCACAGAAACTCCAGCCATTAGGATACTTCCCGTTTCTTTATCTAGATACTATATCAATGATCCTTTTATTACTTTATCAAAAGCAAAGAATTTTATAGACACCTTTAACTATAACGGAATAATAGTTACAAGCACGGCTTCAAGGTGCTACGAAGAAATTGGAATTACAAGTTTTAATTCTTTCAAACTTGAAGAGCTACTTGATTGTATTTCAACCTCATATATTGATAACGATATTCTTTCGAGATTTATTGATGTATTTGAAAATCTTCAATATTCTGATTTCGAAATAAACTTCTCAAAGTATTATTTATTAAACACAAATAATACCCCCGTAAAAGCAAATGAATTAATTATTCCAGATGGAAAGGCTGAGATAGATGAAGACTTGTTATTATCACCTTCATATTCTTCAAAATGTATTTCGTTCCTTGAGCAATTCGACTGCTTTAAGAATAATAGATACAATTTCGTTTTAGATAATTTAATCGATATAAAAGCAAAATATGAATATCCAGAACACATTTCTGATGATATTGATTTGCCAGAACCTCCAGTTCAAGACGAAATTCCGTCTTTTGCTATTCAGTCATTTAATTGGAAAAAGGAATATTTTAGATTAATACGTGATATTCGTTCCTTTATGAAAGAAACACGTCCAATAATTCGTTCGGATGAACTCTATGGAGAAATTTGTGAACTTAACGATATACAGAATTTCGGAGAAGAAAAACGAATTTGGAATCTTCTGAAAGAAAAGCAGAATAAGATTATTAATTCTGACAGTATTGAATCCCCTGATGATTATTCAAACTGGAGACAATTCTTATCTGCAAAATATAAAGGACATTGTCAGTTATGCGGTATGCGCACTGCTGTCAGTTATCAGGATTCTTATTTCTGGACATTTAGAATTGTGAAAGAATCTGATAACCGACTAGCAAATATAAAATCAAATCTTTTCTGTTTGTGCCCAGCCTGCCATGGTAAAATGAGGTATGGAAATCTGTTGGGAAAAGATTTGTCAAAAGTTGTAGAAGCAGCAGAAATCTACGGAAATTTCATTGAAGAACAACTCTCAAATCAAGACAATTCAAGTGAGATGCCTCCATTAATTAGTGAATTAGTAGATGAGAATAACGATATAGAAGGCTTCCACAAGCCTATTGCATTTAATGTAAAAATAAATGGTAAAGATGATTATAAAATGGTTTTCTCTTGGGAACACTTTATGCGCATTGCTTTTATTTTCTCACATTTAAATGACTATGATGAAAGTGAATTAATTGAATCCGAAAATGATGAGATAGACAATTACGGTAATGGCAATTATCACCAATGGCATGGCACAGAATATGTAACAGGTCATTATCGTACCAGAAATGGACAAACAGAGTGGGTTAGAGGACATTGGAGGACAAGATAATGGAATCAAAATTTCAATCTGGTGATTTGGTACAAATAACCGCAACTGGAGAAATTGTTACAATAAATGCAGTAAGTCCAGGAATGAACCAAGTATTTTATCTGGTCTTTCAGAATGGCAAAAAGAATCGATACAAGGAATCTGAATTATCAGCTTATGTAGACACAGAAGCTGAATTAACAGAAAAAATAAAAACAAAATCATTTGCAAATGCTGAATCATTCCAAAAGTATGCATACTATCGTCTCTTCTCAGAATCACAGGATAAGAATATTTATAGTTATCAAAGTAATAAAATCATTTTTAATCCATTCCAATATAAACCCTTAATGAAATTTATTGGAATAGATTCAGATGAAAGATTATTGATTGCTGATGAAGTTGGAGTTGGTAAAACAATTGAATCTGGAATTATACTCGATGAATTGTTAGCAAGAGGCGAACTCAAACATAATGATTCGATTATGATTGTTTGTCCTAGTATTCTATGCACAAAGTGGCGTAATGAATTACGGAACAAATTCCTGATGGATGATTATTATATCCATGATGGAAAATCTTTAGCTTACATGCTAAATGAAATAATCGAGACTGGTAAAATTCAATACCCACATAGTATTGTAAGTGAACAATTATTCAGAAGTGATACATATCAAGATTTGCTTAAAAAGTGTTTAGCTGAAAGAGGTGAATCTTTTATCAAAATGTTAGTCATTGATGAGTGTCATCATTATAGAAATCCAGGAACAAATACACACAAGCTAGGAGAATTAATTAGTTTGTGCAGTGAACGGGTTATAATGCTCTCCGCAACACCTTTTAATTTGAGAAGTGATGATTTGTTCAATCAATTACATATTTTGAACCCTGTTTTATTTCCCGATGTCCAAATTTTCAATTTATTACTAAAACAAATACGTAATGTAAATCAGGCAATCTCTTATGTCAGAAATGATGATAGCCTGTCAAAGAACTCACTTTATGAATATTCAAAAGAACTAAAACCAATTGCAGATAAAAATAATTATATATCAGACGCATTCAATTCTTTGTACTCAAAAATACAAAATAAAGAAAACTTATCTACAAAGGAAAAAGTTGATTATGAAAGAATTGTAAATTTACTTAATCCTATCGCATCTTCATTTACCAGAACATTAAAACGAGACGCAGTGGATCATCGTGTTACACGAGATTCTGTTACACTCGAAGTAAAATACACAGAAGAAGAATCTGAAATCTATAAAGAATTTCTAGAAACAAATCTTTTAAGATATAAATTATGTGGAGTTAATGAAAGAGCATTCGGATTAATCTTAAATGGACTAGAAAGAATTGCTGCAAGTTCAATACCAGCATTGGAAAAGAATATAAAAAAATTTGCGAATATGTCCGACGACGCATTCTTTCAGTTAATGAGTGAAGATATAGAACTTGATTCAACTAATATGAAAGCGATGAAATCTGTAATGCAACAAGGGTATGCTGATTTATTAAAGAAAGTAAATGCATTAGGTGATACAGACAGCAAATTTGAATCATTCATAAAACTTGTAAGCAATATTCAAGAGGCCACACCAGACAACAAGAGAATAATTGTATTCTCATTTTATACAGAAACTTTGAAATATTTACGAAGACGATTAGTAGCTGAAGGATATAATGTTGCCTTAATGTATGGTAAAACTCCGGATGAAACTCCAAACAATCAAAAAGATGATGAAGGCTTTGCTATAATTGGTCGAAATGAAATTATGCAGAACTTTGAGCAAGGAAAATTTGAAATTCTTCTTGTAAGTGAAGTTGGTGGTGAAGGTCTCGATTTCCAGTTCTGTTCTTCATTAATTAATTACGATTTACCATACAACCCAATGCGAATTGAGCAAAGAATTGGACGTATTGATCGTATGGGACAAAAAGCTGATAAGATTTTAATAGGCAATCTTTGCATTGAAGATACAATTGATGTAGTAATAAACAGAGTTCTTTTAAGCCGAATTGCAGATGCAGCCGATTTAGTTGGAGAACTCGAACCAATCATAGCGCAAGAGTTGTTAGAAATTAACGAGCTGATGATAACAAGAGATTTTTCTGAAGAAGAGCTGGCAAAAAGAGAAAAAGAAATCGAACAGAGAATCGAAAAAGCAAAACAGACAAGATTAGAATTTGAAGAAGCAAGATTTGAGCTCGTAAATGACAAAGGTTTTAGAGACGAATTTGAAGAAATACTCAATACAAATAGAATCACTCCTCACGAATCATTATTATACACATATTGCTTTTTGAAAAAAGAAAAGGGTTGCTGGTGTAAAATACTTTCAGATTCATCAGCAGTAATACATGTTACAAAAGATATATGTGAACGTCTGAAAAGTTATAATAAGAAAATGAATCTGGGTAAGGCTGGAGTCGAAATTAGACATTTAATAGAGAATGAAGGCGAATTACAAATTGATTTTGATGGTAATTCAGCCTATGAAAACCCAAATAGAGTTTTCTTTAAACCGTCAGGCCCTTGGATTCATTTTATTACCGATTATATCCGAGCTTTATATTCTGAAGATTTAGAAAATTTATTCTATGCAAGCATCAATGAATCCTCTGAAATATTAAGTAAAGGACTTTCTTGGATTTTCATTTATGAAATGCAAACGAAAGGCTTTTTTGAAAACACTTCATATGAATACATACTATATAACATCGATTCTCATCAGGCTCGCACATTAAATGAAAACGAGAAAAAATATATTTTCCAGAATTGCAAGCCTTCGAAAATCCCTAACAATATTGTATTGGATGATTTCGATGAAATACAAATGTTAGCCCAAGATGAGGCTGAAAAAAGAAAAGAAGTCTTAAAAAATGAAATCTTAAACTCGAACAATATAAAAATTGGTTCTCGTATCCAAGCGATAAAAACATTATCAGGTATTAGAATTCGAAACTATGAAGATACATTATTATCAGTTCATGGAGACGAGGAAGCAAAAATAAGAAGAGCAATAGAAAAAGAAAAAAAGAAAGCCGAAGAAAAGATTGCCGTTCTCGAAGAAAAATTAAAGATTGTTGGTACATATGCATTGGATGCTATTTGTTTGCTTGATGTTTGTTAGGATTTTAGAGGAGCAGTATGGTTTACAAGTTTTATGATGTAGCGTATGTCAGCAAGGCTCACACAGAATATCTGCGAAGAACAATCAGCTACAATGAAGTTTTGAAGACTGATTTGATGACGCACCTTGCTAAGATTTATGAGCAGGACAGGGCATCATTCCAGACTTTCGGTGACTTTGCTTTTATGGATACCACATTCCAT
>JAEEGL015118251.1_pt1 | contig 15298 bp, 9 predicted proteins | sample 9134231 | NCBI WGS metagenome assembly JAEEGL01 (sample SAMN16246548, study PRJNA631951) | gut metagenome | biome: gut microbiome; feature: rumen; material: fiber-attached | host: Bos | place: Iran: Karaj | collected 2018-10 | reverse complement strand
TCCATACATAGAACCCGACCCGATGAGCATGGCCGCCGACCCCATCGTGCGCACCATGAACAGGCAGCAGCTGGAGAAGAGCATCGCCGACACCACGGCACTGATGAAGCAGGCCGCCAAGAACCTCGACTTCCTACAGGCTGCACAATACCGCGACGAGATTATCCGCATGCAGGACCTGCTGGAGAAACAAAAGCTTGACTCTTAGTGATGAGAGGTGAGAGAAATGCTGGCAAGCCCAGAATAGAAGCATGAGCTTGCTTTAAAAAATATATTGCTGTCTGCTAAAAACATCGCCTTTTATCTCCTACGCTCTTATCCATCAAAGTTTTGGACGTAAAGCAGAATATAGGGCTTGTCAAAGTCTCGAAGAGACGAAAGAACACAGACGGGGGTGTCAGCCCCCGGGTAATGATGCGACAAAAAAGGAAGCGCCGAGGGGGCGGCAGAGACCTAAAAAAACTGATACTGAACATGTAACACGTTCTGCCGCCCTTTCGGGGCTGGAAAAATATGGATGATGATAGACCAGGGGCTAGCACCCCTGTCTATCATCTATCGCACCTTCGGTGCTTTTCCCCGGACACAAATAAAAAATCCTTTCTTGCCTGTCGGCTCCTTCGGGGCTCTTCTGTAACTCCTTGATTTTCAAGAAGGGGTTCCACCCCTACCTGTAGTCTTTTCGTCCCTTTGGGACTTTTTCAAGCGGACTCAAGCATAAAAAAAGCGGAAAGAGGTATTCTCTTACCTCTCACCGCTTATCTCTTACCTCTTCAAACATCCCCCACCGGGGACTTCTATCCTTTCATCCAATTACTGATACAGGAATCGCTTGATGCTCTTCTTGGGCGTCTTGGCGAACTCGTCCTCATGCAGCTGCACGGCAGAAATCTTGCTGTAGGAAGGCAGCGTCTGGTTGATTTCCACGCGGTTCTGCTCCATGATTTTCTCCAGGTCTTCGGCGCTGAGTCCCAGGTTGCGGGCCTCGTCGTAGTCGGGATGAATGAGCGCCACGAGTTTCTCTTCACGCTGTATGACGATGCTCTCGTTGACCAAGGCCATGGAGTTCAGCCTGTCTTCTATCTCCTCGGGATAGATGTTCTGGCCGCTGGCCCCGAGCAACATGTTCTTCGACCGTCCCTTGATGAACACGTTTCCTTCGCTGTCCATGGTTCCGAGGTCTCCCGTGTGATACCATCCTTCGCTGTCGAGCGTCTGCCGCGTTGCCTCCTCGTTTTTGTAGTAGCCCAGCATGACGTTGAGACCGCGTGCAAGTATCTCGCCTGGAATGTTCTCCGGGTCGCGGCTGTTAATCTTCACCTCCATGTGGAGCGCAGCCTTTCCGCATGAGCCCGGAACGAAGTGGTGCCAGTCTTCATAGCAGATGATGGGCGCACACTCGGTGGCGCCATAGCCCACGGTGTATGGGAACTCTATGCGGTGCATGAACTGCTCCACCTCCTGATTGAACGCCGCTCCACCGATGATGACCTCGTAGAACTTGCCGCCGAAGGACGACACCACCTGTTCGCAGATGCGCTCGCGCACCTTCTTGTTGATGACAGGCATGCCGAGCAACAGGCGTATGCGGTTGTTCTGAATCTTTGGGAACACGCGTTTGCGGATGATCTTCTCGATGACCAAAGGCACGGCGATGATGATGGCGGGCCGTATGTCGGCGAATGCCTGCGCGATGATGGCGGGCGACGGCACCCTTGTCAGGTAGAACACATGGCAGCCATGCAGGAACTCGAAGATGAACTCGAAGGCCATGCCATACATGTGGGCCATGGGCAGGATGCTCAGCGTGTTGTCGCCGCGCTTGATGGTCTTGCCCAGCACGTTCATGGCGAAGTCGTAGTTGCTCCAGAGTGCACGGTAGGGAATCATCACGCCCTTGGAGAAGCCCGTCGTGCCGCTGGTGTAGTTCAGCAGCGCCATCTCGTTGGGGTCTTCGTCGATATAGTAGTTGACGTGCTCCTTGCGGAAATACTTCGGATACTTCTTTCCGAACATCTCGTTCAGGTGCTCGCGTGCGAAGGTGAGCTTGTCGGTGCGCGAAACGATGAGACTGTAGTCGGGAATGTAGATAATACCCTCCAGCAGTGGCATCTTGGTGGCGTCGATGGTGGTGGACACCACGTCGCCGGCAAAGAGCAGCTTCGCCTCACTGTGGTTCACGATGTTGTGCACCTGGTCGGCAGTGAACTCATGGAGGATGGGCACGGCCACGGCTCCGTAGGTGAGCGTTGCCAGGAAGGCGACAGCCCAGTTGGCACTGTTTCGCCCACAAAGAGCAATCTTGTCGCCACGTGTCACGCCGCAGTTCTCAAACATGATATGCAGCTTCTCTATCTTCCGTGCCACGTCGTGAAACTGAAGGGTTGCCCCTTTGTAGTCGGTCAACGCATCGAGGTCCCAGTTGTCGACAATGCTCTTCTGGATGATTGCGTTAAAGCTCGGTATTTCTTTCATGGTGCTTTATTTGTTTTAGCCACGTGCCCTTCATGCAGGATGTCCCCGTCCGTGTTCTCTCCCAGCGATGCATTAGGATTCCGGAAGGGGTTTCCGTGGGTTTATTCTTATTTATATAGATATCTCTTAATGCTCTTCTTGGGTGTCTTGGCAAACTCCTCGGCGTGTATCTCTATGGCCGAGATTTTGCAATAGGCGGGCAGCTGTCTGTTCAGTTCCTCGCGGTTGTTCTCCATCACGTCCTTCAGGTCGTTGGTGGTGAATGCCATCTCTCCTGCCCCGTCGTAGTCGGGATGTACGAGTGCCACCAGTCGGTTGTCGCGCTGCACGATGAGGCTTTCCGACACCATGGCCATGGAGTTCAGCTTGTCCTCTATCTCCTCGGGATAGATGTTCTGCCCACTGGCTCCGAGCAGCATGTTCTTCTTTCGTCCCTTGATAAACAGGTGTCCGTCTTCGCTTATCACGCCAAGGTCTCCGGTGTGGTACCATCCGTCTTTGTCCAGCACCTCACGGGTAGCCTCGTCGTTCTTGTAGTATCCCAGCATCACGTTCATGCCGCGGGTGATGATCTCGCCAAGCCCTGTTCCCGCCTTTTCCTCGCTGATGCGCACCTCCATGTGGTCAACGGCAGTGCCGCACGAGCCTGGCACGAAGTCCTTGTAGTCGCTGTAGGTGATGAGCGGTGCACACTCTGTGGTGCCGTAGCCCACGGTGATGGGGAAGTCGATGCTCTTCAGGAACAGCTCCACCTCCTGGTTCAGCGCTGCTCCGCCCACAATCACCTCGTAGGCCTTGCCACCGAAGGCCGCATACACCTGTTCGCAAATCTTCTGCTTCACCTTTCTGCTCACCACGGGCATCTGCATCAGTATGCGCACGGCGTTGTTCTGTATCTTCGGGAACACGCGCTTGCGGATGATTTTCTCAATGACCAACGGCACCGAGATGACCACCGCCGGGCGCACCTCAGCAAAGGCGTCGGCGATGATGGCGGGCGACGGCAGGCGCGTCAGGAAGAACAGGTGGCAGCCGTGACAGAAGCCGAAGATGAACTCGAAGGCCATACCATACATGTGGGCCATGGGCAGGATGCTGAGCATGTTGCTGCCTACAGGCACATGCGGCCCAAGCTTCCGTTCGCAGAAGTCGAGATTGCCCCAGAGTGCGCGATAGGGAAGCATCACGCCCTTGGAGAAACCCGTCGTGCCGCTAGTATAGTTGATGAGGGCAAGCTCTTCCGGCTCGTCCTTGTAGTAGCTGACGTGCTCCTTACGGAAATACTTAGGAAACTTCGACCCGAACATCGCGTTCAGGTGCTCGCGGGCATAGGTGAGCTGTTCGGAGCGCGAGAGGTGCAACGAATAGTCGGGCAGGTTGATGATGCCCTCCAGCTGCGGCATCTGCTCACCGTCGATGCAGGTGGCCACCACATCGCCCACAAACAGCAGCTTTGCCTCGCTGTGGTTCACAATGTTATGAATCTGCTCCGCGTTGAACTCATGCAGCACCGGCACGGCCACGGCGCCGTAGGTGAGTACCGCCATGAAGGCGACTGCCCAGTGTGCGCTGTTGCGACCGCAGATGGCTATTTTGTCGCCCTTCCCCACTCCACTATTCTCAAACAGTATGTGCAGCTTCTCAATCTTTCGCGCCACGTCTTTGAATTGCAGCGTGGCGCCCCGGTAGTCGGTGAGCGCGTCGTGGTCCCAGTTCTGGACGATGGATGTTTCTATATAGTTGTTGAAACTCGGGATTTGTTTCATTGCACAAATTTCAATTTATTGTGCAAAGGTAATATCTTATTTGCACATTAGAAAATTTTATGTGCAATTTTTTCAACTTTTCAAACAAAAAGTGCATTGTTTGCAACGTCTGCCCGAAAAATCGGACAAAAAAACGGGAGGAACGAAAAACGTACATTTCTCCGCGAGTCTGCTCTTGTCTGCTTTACTTGCCTTACCCGCCCCAAGCACTCGCCGCTAAGACCAGCCGCATTTGCTCTCCTGGAAACGGTTGACGACCTTCTCTGGGATGGTTGACTTTTTCCTAAAAACGTTGACTTCGTACGGATGTCTACAGTGTATGCTCATCCTAACGGTGTCCTTCTGTCATTATTCCACATACTAACACACGGACTGACTCAGGATCTCTCCTGCTATGCCCGGTTCACAAAGAACGTCCAAGACAGTCCATGTTTTGTCCTTAGCTAAAAAATCTGCCAAAAAAACTACGTTTAATTGGCAAATAAACTGACTTTTTCTGCCATCTTTTTTTAAGGCACTCATCGGTCTGTTTAACTAGACAAAATAGCCCTCTGTAAAAACCGTGCGTTGCAGGTTGAGGTTGTTGTCCACCATTCTTTACTGCGTGAGGAAGCGGCGGTAGTTCTTGGCGGTATTGGCAGAGCATGTCATGAACACGTTGTTGGCGAAGAGGACATCAGTGATGTGATTGTCGCGAATGTAGGCGGTGATGTTCTTACGGAAATAACGGAAGTCGACGACGTGCCCTTCTTCAAAAGAGTAGAACATATAGCCTGGCAGTGCGTTGCCGAAGCTGTCCTTGAGGATGAGGACGCGACGGTGATTGTTGGTGGATGTGCGCACGCAGGTAATCTTGGAGTCGCCGCCCATGAAGGTGCTGTAGGCCGCTCCGCTACCATCCTTGTAGTGCATAAAGAACTTGCCCTGTATGGGTTTGTGCTCGCCGGTGACCTGATAGTCCTTGTTGACGTCGTAGATGGTGTAGGTAGTGGTGTAGTCGACCTCCTTGGGAATGTAGTAGACGAAGTCCTCGGGAGCGTTCTTGATGGAGATGTCCTTGGAAAATCCATACATGGAGCCGACGTAGTCGTGTACGACGTGCTGCTCGTAGTGTGTGAGGTCGCGGAAAGGCACTCCCGCCACGGCAGCGAACTTCTGGGCGGCATAGTAGGCGCCGAGGGGTGCCCAGTGGTGGTCGGTGCGGAGGTAGATGGACTCCTCGGCGTGCTGTCCGAGGGTGGTGTAGATATCGACGGCCTTGACCTTCGGGTCGAGGGTCTGGTAGATGTTGGTGATGGTAGCGCGCTGCGACTTGGTGCTCTTGCGTGCCTTGTCGGGACAATAGAACTCGACGGCCGTGGGGATGACCATGCAGTAGACCTGCACATCGCTGCCGAGCTTCTTCTGGTATTCGTTGGCAATCTGGGCGTAGGTGTTGCCCATGGTGGGACCACCGCCGTAAGCCATGAGTGCGCGTACGTTCTTGCCGGTACCGATGACCATGATGCCGGCGTGCGAGATCTTGGAGTTGGCCTCGGCTGTCACCTTGTTCTTATACTCGGCAAGGTTCACCTCTCCCCCTTCGTCCTGCGCCTGCTCTTCCTCGACGGTACTGGTGGCGGTTTCCGGGTCGGAGGAACCGTCGGCCTCTGCGGCGTGGAAGGTGACATTGTCCTGGTCGGAGAGAATGAGTCGCTGGTGGTCCTTGACCATCATGCTGAGGGCCATGAAGCGGTCGCGATAGGGCTCGCTGTCGCTGAACCACGACGAGACGTCGCGGGTGAAGGAGCCGTCGAAGAGTCGTTGCCACGAGAACTCAGGGAAGGTGGCAAGTTCGCGCTTCTCCAGTTCTGACACAGTGCTCCGTGGAAAGGTGAGAAACACGACTGCGAAGGCGAGAAAAACGGTTGTGATGATGGCGATATATAACTTTTTCATACTTTGGAAACTGAGAACTGAGAACTGAAAACTGAGAGGTGTTTCGAGCTGGGCTCACTTATCCTGCGTAAGGTAAGCTCGGTAGGAGTCGGTGGTGGCAGGGAGGGAGGCATGGCTGACGTTGTTGGCGAAGAGAATGTCGGTGATGTGGTGGTCATGGACATAGTCTACGAGGTTCTTGGTGAAATAGCGGCAGTCGACGACATGGATGTCCTGGAAACCATAGAAGAGGTAGGCGGGAAGCGCGTTGCCGAAACTGTCCTTGAGGATGAGCAGTCGACGGTGGTTGCGTGTGGCAGTGGCGACGTGCGTCAGACGGTAGTCGCCGCCCATGAACGTACAGTAGGCCAGGCTGCTGCCGTCGGGATAGGGCTGAAAGAAGCGTGTCTCTGAGGGTATGCTCTCGCTGATGACCTTCCGACGGTTCTTGTCGAGCTGGTACTCCACGAACGACGTCTGGTAGCGAATGCCGCGCGGGGTGTAGTAGACGAACTCCTCGGGATAGGCGACAACGGCTGAGTCGCGACCCGAATAACGGAACATGCTGCCCACAAAACGACCAATGACATGGCGATCGTAGGAACCGAGGTCGCGGAAGGGAACGCCAGCAGCACTTGCAAACGCCTGAGCGGCATAGTAGGCACCGAGGGGCAGCCAGTGGTGGTCGGTGCGCGCATAGATGGGCTCCGACACATGGGCGGCAAGCGCCGAGCAGACGTCAATGGCAGTCACCGAGTCGCTGAGCAAACCGTAGATGTGATTGATGGTAAGACGCTCGGAATGTGTCCAGCTCTTTGCCATGTCGGGACAATAGAACTCAACAGCCGTGGGGATGACCATGCAGTAGATGCGGATGCTGTCGGCAAAGACCTGTCGGTAGTGGTTGACCACCTGGGCATAGGGCGTGGCATTCTCCACTGGTACGACGAACGTCTGGAAGGTGCGCGTATTGACTGAGTCGTCTACGATGACGATGCCAGGCTTGGGCTGTCGCGCTGACGGCTGAGCGACAGCAGAATGAACGCCGAACGACAGCAGGAACACGACATACGACATCGCAAGGATGAGCTTGCGCCAGTGAGCGGACAATATGTTGTAATGTATCATGTGAGATTCTAAAAACGGGTGTAGATGAAGGCGTTGTTGGTGGCTCCGACCAGCAAGGCGACACTCAGCACAAGAATGACGATGGAGACCGCAAGACGTGAAACAAAGACGATGGACGTGCGGAGCGAAAGAGCCGACTTGGTGAGACGGCCAATGAACTGAGCCGTAGCTGTGCGGACGGGCATGCAGAAGACGATGGCCAGCAGCCAAAGCCAGAAATGGTCGGTGAGGGCACTCTGTGCAACGAAATCGGTGAGCTCTCCCTGCTGGGCAAAGAAAGAACGGAAGAAGACCGTCATCTTCTGGAAGTCGTCGAAATAGAAGATGCCCCACCCGATGATGACGAGCAGCAGGCTGTAAATGTGGAGGAAGACGGAGGGAATGCGGCTATGGACCTTTAGCAACGTGTATTTCTCAATAGTCACGATGAAGCCGAAATAGACGCCCCAGATGATGAAGTTCCAGCTGGCCCCATGCCACATGCCGGTGAGAAACCAAACCACGAAGATATTGACGGCCTGATGGCGGCGGTTGCCTCCAAGCGGGATGTAGACATAGTCGCGGAAGAAGCTACCCAGCGAGATGTGCCAGCGCCGCCAGAAGTCGGTAATGCTGTTGCAGCAATAGGGGTGGCGGAAGTTCTCGTTGAAGTGGAAGCCCAGACAGCGGCCGAGACCGATGGCCATGTCGCTGTAGCCGGAAAAGTCGAAATAAATCTGGAATGTGTAGGCCACGATACCAATCCATGCGCCGGCAGTGGAGAGAGAGGACAGGCCGTTAACCAGGAACTGGTCGGAAATCTCCGACAGCTGGTTGGCCAGGATGACCTTCTTGCCCAGTCCGATGAGGAAGCGATAGATGCCGGCCGAGAGGTCGTCGGTAGACACGTGGCGGTCGTGAATCTCGCGGGCTACGGTGTCGTAGCGCACAATAGGTCCGGCGATGAGCTGCGGGAACATGGATATGTAGAGCAGCAAGTCGACAAACCTGCGCTGAACAGGCGACTGACGACGGAAGACATCGATGAGATAGGAGATGGACTGGAAGGTGTAAAAACTGATGCCGATGGGAAGGGAAATCTTGGGCGCATTGATGACGATGCCTATCTGCGCCAGCTGTTCGACAAAGAATCCCAGGTACTTGAACGTGGCTAAGATAAGGATGTTGCATACCAGTCCGGCCGTGAGGGCAAGGCGCCGACGGTTCTGCTCTTCCTGACGGTCGATGAGCAGACCCGACACGTAGTTGACCAGCACGCAGCCCAACATGAGGAACACATAGACCGGCTCACCCCATGCATAGAAGATGAGCGAGAAGAGCACGATGGCGAGGTTCCTGGCCTTGAAGAAAGGCTGGCGTGGTTCGGTGCTTTCCTGTCCTCGGTCGAAAGCCGCTGCCAGGAGATAGCACAGCGCAAACGAGGGAATGAAAGCGAACAAAAAGAACAAATCGGAGAATACCATATTGAAGATGATGAATGAAATGGCCGCAGCGTCTTAGAACTGCAGCATGGAGGAAACGCGGTTGGCTATGTAGTAGCCGTTGCGACGTGCGCCCTGTGGCGAACTGTGCGTACCGTCGGTTGTGAAATGCTTGTCTTGTCTTTCTCGGATGTCATAGTTGCAGGCCTCGCGGTCGAGTCTGATGACGGCAATGCTCATGCGATGTCCACATGCCTCGATGATGTCGGACACCTGTGCGATGCGCTCTGTAGAGGTTGCTGTGGTCTGCGGCGGCGTGAGCAGGATGATCTGGCAGTCGGGGAAATACTGCATGAGCAGCTCGCATCCGTATCTTACCGATGCTGCCAGCGACACCATCTGTCCGACGGACTGATGGGTGGAAAAACGGTCGGCAAGGGAAAAGGCCTGTTCAGCGGTCTGGCTGAAGATACCCGGTCGCTTGTCGGCGAACCACGCATCGTTGGTGCCGGCGGCTATGAGGATAAGGTGTGGCGTGGGCTGCTGGCCGTTGTCGGCTGCCGTCTTGAGTCTTTCTATCTGGTTGTACACCACATTGTCGTTTCCAAGCACGGCAATGTTCTGAGTGATGTTGCGCTGTGTTGTCGACGTGTTGGTCCATGTGGCACCGCTGCGTGCGTAGCTCTTGCAGGTAGCGGGCGCGAAACGGTCGTTGAACCATTTGTTCCAGCCATTGGGCTGGTCGCAGTTGTCGCCACCTATCCATGCGTTGGAATCTCCGAGGATGACGACGTTGAGAAGACTGTGACCCTCACGGCCACCGCCCTCTTCCTGTTCGTTATGTGAGGCCTGCGCCGTGCATGCCATCTGGAAGACAGCCATGAGCAGTGCAAGGCCCATTCGTTTGCATGTAGCAATCATTGTGGTGATGTTTTGTCAGTCGAGGAGAACGGTGGAGCGCACGCGGCTCAGCGTCTCGGGCGTCATCTGCAGATAGCTGGCGATGTAGAGCAGCGGTGCGCGCAGAGCCACCTGTGGCGAGAGCTTACACATGCGGCGATAGCGGTTCTCGGCGCTCTCGAACCTGACGAGGTCGGCATGCACCTGCGAGAGGATGAGCGACTCCTCGAGAATCTTACGATAGAGAATCTGTATGTTGACATTGTGCAGTGCCACCTCTTCGAGGCGCTGCTTGGGCAACTCATATATGATGGTGGGCTCGATCGCCTCTATCTGCTGCAAAGACGGTGTTTCGCGGAAAAGACTCTCGATGCTCATCATGATGGTCCCTTCGACGGCCAGGTACTCAGTGACTTCCTTTCCGTTCTTGAGGTAGTACTGTCGCAGCAATCCCTTGTCGATGTAGATGATGCTCCGGCAGACATCGCCTTCCTTGAGCACCTTCTCACCCTTTGCGTACTTCTTGGGAACCAGTACGCTTTCCAAAATGTCCAGCTCGTCGTGAGTCATCGTGCTGTATCGGCGGGCCAGTTCGCGCGCTATGTCGCGTTTTGTGTTCTGTAATTCTTTCATTGTCCTTCCTCCATTATGTTATTAGTAGATTTGTTCTCGTTTCGTGGTTTGCTGTCTTCGTTGTTCCGAAGCGCTGCCCTAATCGAGCTTGAGCACTGCGAGGAACGCTTTCTGCGGCACCTCTACATTACCGATCTGCTTCATCCTCTTCTTTCCTCTTTTTTGTTTTTCGAGCAGTTTTCTCTTTCGGCTCACGTCGCCTCCGTAGCATTTTGCGGTAACGTCTTTTCTCACCTGCTTGACGGTTTCCCTTGCAATGATCTTCGCTCCGATGGCCGCCTGTATGGCGATGTCGAACTGCTGTCGCGGGATAAGTTCCTTGAGCTTCTCGCACATGCGTCGCCCGAAGGCCACGGCGTTGTCGGCATGTGTGAGCGTAGAAAGGGCATCCACGGGTTCCCCATTGAGGAGGATGTCGAGCTTGATGAGTTTCGACGGCCGGTAGGAGTCGATGTGATAGTCGAACGACGCATATCCCTTCGAGATGCTTTTCAGCTTGTCGTAGAAGTCGATCACGATTTCGCCGAGCGGCAGCATGAAATGCAGCTCCACGCGGTTGCCGCTGACGTATTCCTGATTGATGAGTTCGCCCCGCTTGTCGAGACACAGTTTCATGATGGGGCCAATATAGGTGCTTGCGGTGATGATGCTGGCTCGGATATAGGGTTCCTCGATATGGTCGATGAGCGTCTGCTCGGGCAGTCCCGACGGGTTGTGCACCTCCTTGGCGCCCCCCTGCTTGTCGTAGACCATGTACGACACGTTAGGCACGGTGGTAATGACGTCCATGTCGAACTCGCGGTCGAGTCGCTCCTGAACGATTTCCATGTGAAGCAGCCCGAGGAAACCGCATCGGAAGCCGAAGCCGAGGGCTACGGAACTCTCGGGCTGGAAGGTCAGCGAAGCGTCGTTGAGCTGCAGTTTCTCGAGCGAAGCCCTGAGGTTCTCATATTCTGTGGGGTCGATGGGATAGACGCCTGCGAACACCATGGGCTTTACCTCCTGGAAGCCCTCGATGGCCGCGGAGCAAGGCCGTGCCACATGAGTGATGGTGTCGCCCACCTTCACTTCTTTCGAGTCCTTGATGCCGCTGATGATGTAGCCCACGTCGCCGGTCTTCAGTTCCGCCCGTGGTATCATGTCCATCTTCAGCACGCCAATCTCGTCGGCATCATACTCCATACCGGTGTTGAAGAACTTCACCTTATCGCCTTTGCGTATGCTACCGTTCTCAATCTTGAAATAGGCGATGATGCCGCGGAACGAGTTGAAAACGGAGTCGAAGATGAGCGCCTGCAGCGGTGCCTCGGCATCGCCTTTCGGACAGGGAATGCGCTCCACAACGGCCCTGAGTATTTCCTCGACGCCCTCTCCGGTCTTTCCCGATGCGCGAATTACGTCCTTCGGGTCGCATCCGATGAGTTCCACGATTTCGTCTTCCACCTCGTCGGGCATGGCGCTCGGCATGTCAATCTTGTTGATGACAGGAATAATCTCCAGGTCATGGTCGATGGCCATGTAGAGGTTCGAAATGGTCTGCGCCTGAACGCCCTGCGTGGCATCTACCACGAGGAGAGCTCCTTCGCAGGCCGCTATCGACCGCGACACTTCATAGCTGAAGTCCACGTGTCCCGGAGTGTCGATGAGGTTGAGCACGTATTTCTCTCCGTCAAGCTCATACTCCATCTGTATGGCATGACTCTTGATGGTGATGCCGCGCTCTTTCTCCAGTTCCATGTCATCGAGCATCTGGCCTTCCGTTATCTGGATGGTCTTCGTGAACTCGAGCAGACGGTCTGCCAGCGTCGATTTCCCGTGGTCTATATGTGCTATGATGCAGAAATTCCTTATATGTTGCATGCTATATGCTTCCTTTTAAGGTGCAAAGATACGAAAAAAAAATGGAATGAAAGATTTGTATAAATAATTTTTTAGATTATCAATCATTATTATATACTTTTTGGCACTCACGCACCTCTGTCGCTCCTTTCACTCCGCATGTGCCACTGTGCGTGACGGTTTTCCGTCACGTTCGTGTGCCGCGCTGTGTTTCCGAAGGTATCTCCAGTCGATGATCATCCTCGCCGCTTCTCCTATCCAAAGCACCAGCGATGTCATGGCAATAATGATAGCCCAGTCTTCCCAAGGCAACGGAACGACGTTGAAGAACTCCTTTCCAACACTGACGATGACAATCTGTCCGACCAGTATCACCATGGCGATGAACAGGAATCCCTTGCAACCACGCAGATGGAATGCCGACTCTCCAGTGGCAAAGGCGCGGGCATTGAACAGATTCCAGAACTGCATCATGACGAAGATGGTGAAGAACAGGCTCAGTTCTATCGGTGTCAGCGGCTGGTCACCTGCCGCCTGCAGACTCCTGATGCCTTCCGTTGAGAGCCACCGCCCTCCGAAGAGCGATTCGGCAAGGTCGGTCATCGACACGACATCATCGCGTTCAAGCACGTAGAGCAGCCCCAGAAGCACGACAAAGAACAGCAGTCCTGTCACAAGAATCTGTCGCCAGGCTCCACGGCTGATAATGAATGCCCGTCGGTCGCGCGGCCGCTCCTTCATCACCTGCGGCGATGGGGGAAGCGAAGCAAGCGCCATAGCGGCGAAAGTATCCATAATGAGGTTCACCCAGAGCATCTGAGTAACCGTCAGCGGCGATTCTGTACTCATGAAGGCTCCGCAGAGCACGATGAGGCTCGCAGCGACATTCACGGTGGTCTGGAAGAGTATGAAACGCTGTATGTTGCGGTGGAGCGAACGGCCCCACATCACGGCGCGCCCAATGCTCGAGAACGAGTTGTCAAGGATGGTGATGTCGGAGGCTTCTTTCGCCACGGCCGTCCCGTCGCCCATCGATAGTCCCACATGGGCGGTTTTCAACGCCGGCGCGTCGTTGGTGCCGTCGCCAGTGACAGCCACCACCTCGCCCGTTTGCTGCAGGGCTTCCACCAACCGTTTCTTATCCATCGGCCGTGCCCGTGCAATGATTTTCAGTTCCTTTGCACGCTCCATTAACGCTTCGTCGCTCAATGCCGACAACTCCGCACCGGTGATGATGCTTTGCTCGCCGTCGCTGTCTGTCCAGATGCCGGTCTGACGGCCCACTTCGCAGGCAGTCAAAGCGGTGTCGCCTGTCACAATCTTCACGTCGATGCCGGCTTGCAGACACTCGGCCACGGCAGCAGGGACATCACTGCGCACAGGGTCGTTGATGGCGACGATGCCGAGGAAATGCAGGCGTGTGGCCGTCACTCGTCCCTCGCTGACCACTTGCTCGCTTTCGTCGACCTCCTGACAGGCGAAAGCAAGGGTGCGCATGGCTTGCCTCTGACAGGTATGCAACAGCTCACGCACATCGTCGCTGATGGTTTCGCCGTCGTTCCCGCACATGGCCATCACGATCTCTGGCGCGCCTTTCACGTGGAGCACGCGGCACTGTTGCCCGCCATGTTGCGTGTCAACGAGCGTCGCCATGTATTTCCTCTCGGTCGAGAACGGCACTTCTTCCACCACCTTCACCTGCTGGCGAAGCTGTCGGTAGTCTACGCCTTGTTCGCGCAGCCACATCAGCAGGGCACCCTCGGTGGGATTTCCCAGCACGGCAACGCGTCCGTCGGCTTTCTCCTCGAGCATTGCCGTGGCATTGACGGCCATTCCCTCACGAATGAGGTCGTTGTCAGCCGATACCATCCTCACCGTCATCTGGTTCTGCGTGAGCGTGCCTGTCTTGTCTGTACAGATGACGGTGGCAGCACCCATCGTCTCGCAGGCGTGCATCTTGCGCACCAGGTTCTGCGTCTTCAGCATGCGACGCATGGAATAGGCGAGACTGAGCGAGACAGCCATCGGCAGCCCTTCAGGCACCGCCACGACGATGAGCGTCACGGCAATCATCACCGTCTGCAAAAGATAGGCAACGAAGCCGATGGTAGGCAACGCCGCGAAGTCCCAGTCTTTGCTGACGAGGAAGGCGACGACACGTCCGAGCACGATGAGTGCGGCAACGGTGTAGCTGATTTGCGTGATGACCTTTCCCAGCCTGTCCAGTTGTTCGTTCAAAGGTGTGCGAATGCTGTCGTCAATCTGCGCGGCCTCCATCACGCGACCGTTTTCCGTATGGTCGCCGACGGCAAAGACACGGCAAACGCCATGCCCTTCCAGCACTTTCGTTCCTCTCATCACATGGTGGTCGGGAAACGTAGGTTCCTCCTCTTCCTTAACATCCCCCTCGCCCTTTGGAGAGGGGTTAGAGGCGAGGTCGTGGGCAACTCCCTTACGGCACATCGGTTCCCCAGTCAGCGACGACTCGTCTACAATCAGGTCGGTAGACTCCAACAGCTCTGCGTCGGCAGGAATCTCCTGTCCTGTGGAGAGCAGCACGATGTCGCCGACGACGATGTCTTGCTTGGGCACCGCGTGGGCCCTTCCGTTGCGTATCACCTGCACGGGCTCCTCGTCGTCGACCTGGTTGAGCAGCGAGAATTCACGGTCGGCCTTCAGCTCGAAGACGAAGGCCACGCCGGTAGCCAGCAAAATGGCTATCAGAATGCCGAGCGGCTCAAAGAAGACGCCCCACCCTGCCTCGTTCTCCAGTCCGTACCAGCCATAGTATTCGGCACATGAGATGCCAATAGACAACAGGGCCGCTATCTCCAGAATGAAAATCAGGCTGTCGCCGTCCTGCCAGCCACGAATCAGGTGGCCGAAGGGACCCGTCAGTTTCTCGAAGAAACGCTTCCACAGCGATTCCCGCGCTGGCGGTGTCAACACGTTACGTCCATGTTCCGCACGGCTGCGCAACACTTCCTCGTCGGTAAGACCTCGATAGTTCAATATGATGAGTATTAAATGTTTTAACAACCTCAACAGCTCTATGCCGTTTCCTCGAATCTCTTTGTTTCGGAAAAGCGATGCAAAGGTAATAAAAAAAGTCAACACAAGCAAGAAGCCCCCATAAAAAGTCCTTCGTACGGTCAACGAACTGATTCTTTCGCGTCTATTCGCACGTATTCGAGTAGTAAGGCTGGTCTGAGGAAACCT
>JAEEGL014821451.1_pt1 | contig 15298 bp, 13 predicted proteins | sample 9134231 | NCBI WGS metagenome assembly JAEEGL01 (sample SAMN16246548, study PRJNA631951) | gut metagenome | biome: gut microbiome; feature: rumen; material: fiber-attached | host: Bos | place: Iran: Karaj | collected 2018-10 | reverse complement strand
CCGGACATGGAACCGCTCCTGTCCAGAATGAATACTACCTCGCAAAGATCCTTGTTTGCCATTTCCTTTACCTCCTTGAATCTCTCCGCGCGTACGCGCTTTTATTCTTACGGTCTAAGGATAGCAAATGAAAAAGAGCGCGGGGTCGCCTGCCGGGCGACTTTTGCGCTCCTTATGTTTCGTATTATTCCGGGCCGGCCCGAAGTCTGCCGACAGCCCTTATTCTTCTGCGCCGCTGTCTGCGGGCAGCTTTTATTCCACCGCGCCAAGCGTGGGCTGCCCGAACTTGAACAGTATGCAGTTGATCTCGTATATGTCGTAGATGCGGTGTTCTATGCAGTACGCCATAATAAGGTCGAAGGTGCTGCTGCGCGTAAGAGCCATGCCCGCCTTAAGCAGCAGATCCCTGGTCTCGTCCATGTTCAGTTCCAGCGCCACGGCGAGCGCCAGCGCGGTCTTCTTGGACGGGTTGTAGTCCGGATTGCTGCGTATCTTGGAGAAGTGCTTGCGGTCTATGTTGGCCTTCTTGTAGACCTCCGGATCCGTAAGGCCCTTGCGGTCTATGACTCGGAACAGGTACTGCTGGAAGGACTCGTCCTTGTCCTTTATGATGTCTTCTATGTCCTTGTCGGGCTTGCGTTCCGGCTCGGCTGGTCCGCCCGGTCTGCGTACCGGGCGTATGGACGGCAGTATTCCAAAGCCGCGCTTCCTCTTTTCGATCTGAGGATGCGGCGCTGCCCCTCCGACGGGAGCGGAACTGTACGGTACTTCCGGGAAACACCTGCGTTCATCAGACTCGAAGACCTCCGGGCCGCCGTCGAAACTGATGTTACGCGAACTCAGGATCGCCTCCGGTTCCGGCCTTCTGTGCTGCCTTACCTTTACCTCGGACTCGTCTATGTACGACTTGATGTCGGAGAACGCCTTGCCGGAGACCTCGAAGGCTTTCCTGTCGTAGACCACCAGGTAGACGGTCATGTCGTTATCGAACAGGAAGCCGCTTATCTCCGAGACCGCGGTCTTAAGCGCAACGTCCTTGGGGAACCCGTAAGTCCCGGCGGATATCAGCGGGAAAGCCACGGACTCGCACTTCAGCTCCCTGGCCTTTTCCAGCGATCCGCGGTAGCACTCAGCCACCGTCTCTATCTCCCCAGAGCTTCCGCCTTCCCAGGCCGGACCGACGGTATGTATGATGTATTTCGCGGGCAGGTCGAAAGCGGGAGTGACCGCGCACTCTCCGGGGCGCAGCTCCCCTATGCCGCTCCTTGCGGCCAGCAGCTTGTCCCTGCCTGCCGCAGAATAGATTGCGCTGTCCACGCCGTCACCCACCGCTACGTTCGGATTGGCGGTGTTGACTATGGCGTCAGCGCGGACCTTGGTTATATCGTTCCGGATTATCTCTAATGGCATTTGTCTTTTCCGTTTCTTATGTTATCTGTACTCGTCCAGGACCTGCTTCAAAAGCAGCGGGTCGTCAGTCATTATCGCGTCCGCTCCCAGCTCTATCAGCATGCGCATCTCGTCCGCGTCGTTTATGGTCCAGAACTGCACTGCTATGTTCCTGCGGTGAGCCCTCTCAACGATGCTTTCCTTTGTAAGTCCGACATGCACTCCTTTGATGTTGTACTCCACGGGAATCTGCAGGCAGGTGAAATCGACGCCCGCGAACAGGTTGACCCTGAGGAACTGCGTAAGGATGAACTTCGCCGCTCCGGAGGTGGAAGCACCGCGCATCAGCGTCGGGTGGTTGTTCTTAAGATCCTCTTCGATCTCCGGATGGAACGTGCCCACTACCAGATTGTTCCTGTAATCCGGGAAGCGCTCCGTAAGAGTCCTGTCTATGATCTCCGCGGCAGCGTATCCGGTCTCGCCGCTGTTCTTTATCTCGACGATGAACAGCAGATCCTTTCTGCTGCCGTAGAACTCCTCCAGAAGCTCGTGGAACTCCAGTATCTTAAGGCCTTTCTCCTGCTGCTCGGCTTCGGTCAGGCCTCTGTAGATATACCCTCCGGTCTCGGGGTCCTTGAAATTATATCCCATGTTGTATGCGCGAAGCTCCGCAAGCGTGTGCTCGGCTATCGTTACCTTTTCCGCGCCTTCCGGGCAGGCCATCCTGTTGATGGTGGAATCATGGCTGTAGACCAGATGTCCGTCGGCCGTCATCCACAGATCGGTCTCGCAGATCTGGATGCCGTACTCGTTTACAGCCGCGCGGAACGCCATGAGGGTGTTCTCCGGGTTGCTTACGCCTCCGCCGCGGTGCGCGGCTATCATGGGAAGCGCGTCCCTGGACTTAAGGAACGGGTTCTCCTTCGCGACTTTCCTGGGCGGGATGATGTTGATCACCACAAGAAACGCCGCTATCGCCAGCAGAACGCACAGCAGCAGCTTAAGACCTCCGCCCTTCTTATTTCCGTTCTTTTCCTTGCTCATCCCGACCTCCGCTGACCGTATACTAACTACTTTCATGGTAATTATATCATATAAAAAGCAGGGACAGAAGAATAGGTGAAAACGGCACAGACTTCGCCCTACGGAAAACTATTTTAAAATACTGCTTGACAATAGTTAGGTACCGAAATATAATGGGGCCGTAGATAATAATTAGGTACCGAAACAAAATGAAAGGAGAATGATCAACATGGATAATACAGATATCAGAAAGAACGTTTTAGAATCCGCCTTCGGCCTTGCCAGAGCGATCAGACGCGGCCCAGGGCACATGCGCTTCACCCTTCCGCCCGCAGTCGAGAGAACGCTCATGGTGATCTCCGAGAACGACGGCATCAGCGCCGGCGAGCTCTGCGAGCTTCTGGACATGCGCCCTTCTTCCGTATCCGAACTTTCCGACAGGATGTCGGCAAGAGGCCTTGTAGAAAAGAAAGCTGACGAAGCCGATAAGCGCGTAAGCAGGATATACCTTACCGACCTCGGCAAGGCTCAGGCAGCGAGAGTAGCCGAAGTAAGGACAGAAGCCCTTAACAGCTTCTCCGCCTGCTTTACGGACGAGGAAGCCGCGCAGTTCTGCGAGCTGGCCGGTAAGCTTGCAGCCCATCTTAACGAGAACTCCGGAGACGGACCCGACGGCCCCTGCTGCGGACCGCACGGAGGACATCACGGCAATGGAACTGAAGGCTGCGGACCGCACGGAGGCCCCCACGGCCACGGTCATCACGGATCCGAAGGCTGCGGACATCACGGTCACGGGACTGAAGGATGCGGACACCACGGAGCCCACGGCCACGGTCACCACGGACCGGAAGGCTGCGGACACCACAGGATCCACGGCAAAGGACACTGCCTGCACCGCCACGCGATGGGCAGGTTCTGATACACAGCGTAAAGCCCGGGACTGCGCTTCGGCCCCGGGCTTTGCTATTACATCGATCTGTTAAGGACCCGGATCTTACCGGGCCTTTTACTTCTTTTGCTATTTCTCAGGCGCTTTATCTGCTTTCCGGTCTTCGGCTTTCCGCGCCTCGGACGGGTCGAATCCCACCCTCTCGAAGAACTTCCGCATGCCCTCCGGTATTTCCTCCAGATCCTGCATGCAGACGTCTCCCAGCTCCACGAGCTTGTTGGCGCCGTGGTAGTCGCTGCCCGCGGTAACGTACAGACCGTACTTTTCCGCATATCCAAGCATCTCGCCGCGCAGCTTTGCCGTAAATCCGGAATAGCATGCCTCAACGCCGCGGATCCCCAGATCCATAAGCTTTTTAAGGCGCGACTCCATCTCCTCACCTACGAACAGCTCGTCTCCGCTGCCGTACGACGGATGCGCCAGCACCGGCACACCGCCTGCCCCGAGTATGCCTTCAATCGCGAACCCCGGTCTAAGGTACTCGCTCTTGAAATGCTTTTTATTTATGAAATCCTTTATGGCTTCCTCTTTGGTCTTCGCGTAGCCGTATTTGACCATGAGGTTGCCCAGATGCGGCTTGCCGGGGTTGTCCATCGCGAACAGAAGGTCTACTTCCTCCTCCGGGAAATCGAACCCGTACTCTTCCTTCAGAAAATCCAGCCTCGCAATAAGCTTTACCACGCGGTTGGCGTGACCTTTTTTTACGACCTTTCTTATGCTTTCCGAACCGGGATCGTAATCGTATCCCAGTATGTGATACTTGCCTTCCTCGTCCCTGCAGGAGAACTCCACGCCCGGAACGAATAACGGATCCCCGGGGACAAGCGTCTCTGCGACTATGCCGCAGGCTTTTAAGGCGTCGTGGTCGGTTACCGAGAACAACTGCAGACCGGCATCGCGGACATGCGAAACTATCTCCGCCGGATCGTCAGTTCCGTCGGAGACAGTAGTGTGCATATGCAGATCTATCCTCGGAATATCAGTCATTCCCGCCTTTCCCTGCAGATCCGCGCCCTACAGGCTCTTCTTTAAGGTAAGTATGTTCTGTCCGTCCTTATACTCGTAGTTGACGTCGTCCATGGTCTGCTTGACCAGGAAGATGCCAAGGCCGCCTATCTGCCTTTCGTCCGCGTCCAGGTGGATGTTGGGGTCTTCCTTCGCCAGCGGATCGTACGGAACGCCCTTGTCGATGAAGGTTATGGAGACCGTCACCGGATCTTCGGTCACTTCCACGCGGACCTTTGCCTTGCCCTTGTCCGGGGCGTAGGCGTAATGCGCTATGTTAACGAATATCTCTTCAGAAGCCAGCCTTATCTGCATCAGCTTTTTGGGCGGGCAGCCGAAGGCTTCCAGTTTTTCCTCTATGAACGCCAGGACTTCCTCCAGATTCTCGTCCGCGGCCTCTATCTCCAGTTCGTTGGGGTTGAAGACCAGCGTGTCCGTCCTGTCCAGAAGCTCCATCAGCTTTTCCTTGCGGTAAGCGACGGTCTGGCGGGCTTTCTCCGGGTCGTTTCCTCCGCGCCTTATGGCGTGGCGCACCAGCCTGGTGTAGCCTACTATCCTGGCCTTGTCCTCCACCTCTTTGATCTTGGTGGGACAGTTGGTTCCGAGGTAAGCGGCCAGAGACTTATGCCAGAACTTTTCGGCGGTCTCGTGATCGAAGCCCTGGAACTCTTTGATTATGTTGTGATCCTGCTCGGAGAAACCGATGAAAGCGTTGTACATGAACGCCAGGTCGAATATGGGGTCTCCAACGGACAGAGTATCCATGTCGATCAGAAGCACCTCGTCGCCCTGGAGCATTACGTTCTTGGTGTGGTAATCGCCGTGCATCATGTGATCCGTGTGCGGGATGGCCTTTATCATGGCCAGCAGCTTATCTATGTATTCTTCAGGCAGATGGTCGCGCAGGAACTCCGCCCAGCCGACTACGGTCTCCTTCATGTCCGGAAGCTTGCCCTCGGGCACGACTGTACCGTGGATCTTCTTGAGCAGGTCTATGTATTCCTTTACGCACCAGTCCATCTTCTCCGGCTCCGCAGCCAGGATCTTGGAGAACGAACTGGCCTTCAGCAGCTCGAACACGGAGCCGTAGCTCTCTCCCACCCTTACCACATCGTAGGATATGGCAGTGGGAATGCCCAGGATAAGAGCCAGTTTGGCCACCTGGCGCTCGTGCTGTATGTCCTCCAGCGCGTCCGCGTTGTTGTAGACCTTAACGACGTTATCCTTGTCTATGCGGTATATGGTGCCGTTGGCGCCGCGGCCTATCTCCTCGCAGCCTTCGGTGGAGACTACGCGGTAGGCCTTCTCGACGGGCATCATCTCCGTAAAGCCGGTCATGTCCAGTATCTCGTAGACTTCGGAATTGACGTTAATTATCTTAAGCTCCGGATAGGACTTCTTAAGACGCAGTATGACGCGCAGTCCCGCGCTGGAAGTGTATTCCAGATCCTGAGCGTCCAGAGCCACCGGAGCCGCGCTGTCCGTTCCGGCGAGCTGAGCCAGGATGCTCTGCTCCACATCCGCGGCGTTGCCCGAATCTATCCTGCCCTTAAGCGCTACGACAGTCTGTTCGTTCATCTCGTTCACCTTTCTGTATCTGCACCGGACGGAACTCTCTTCGTCCGCTGTTCACGCGTTTTATCCAATTAATTAATTATATACGATTACCGCTGTGTTTTCAAACTGTATGCCCTCTCCGGGCCGATAGCAAAAAACACGAACAGCCCAAGACCGAAGCAGTCTGGGGCTGTTTCTGAATATCGTCTTTTACGGCGCAGATCAACCGAGGAGCAGCAGGCAGAACACCAGTGTGAACAGCGCTACCGTTTCTATTATACCTACGACAATGAAGTAGTTCGCCGTACCTTTGCCCGTCGATCCGAGAGCGTCGGAAGCCGCGGCCGCGGTCTTGCCCTGGAACAGAGCGGAAAGACCGATCGCAAGTCCTCCGAAGAGGCCTACGCCGAAGGCCAGTCCCGCGTCGGCGCCGCCCGCAACGGCGCTCCTTATGAAGTTCATAAGAAGGAAGCCGTAGATCGTCTGGGTGAGCGGAGCTCCCGAGAAAGCGATCATGATGAACGGAGCCGGCTTACCTGCCGCGTAGCACTTCTTCCACGCGCCTACGGAAGCCATTCCCGCAAAACCTGTTCCGAAAGCGGAACCTGCTGCCGAAAGTCCAAGCGCAGCAGCCATACCTACAAATGCCAGATTCATAATAGATCTCCTTTGTTTTCTTTATTATCGGTTTCTGTTTTATCTTGTTTATCGTTCTTTTTAAACGGTTCGTAGGCTATGCCCGTCCATTCCAGGCCTGCCTGGCCGGAGAACTCCAGCACGTTCAGGCGGACGCCGTGCACTACTACCGAAAGAAGCCCCATTATCAGGTTGAGTCCGTGGCCTATCAGAAGCACCACTATCGCGAGCACGAACCACGGTCCCTTGAAGTTCTCGGCTATGCCGTTGAAGCTCTGCGCTATCGCCAGCGAAGCCATGCCTACCGCGAACAGCCTTATGTAGCTCATTACGTTGCCGAAGCAGCTGATCGTATCCAGGAACACGGTGAACGCGTTGCCCAGGCCCGCTTTTACGCCCTGGCCGAAGCTCTTGCCGGACTCCATGCCGCCGAACAGCACCACTATCACGAAGGCCGCGATTATGACTATGAACACCGGCTTCATGGCTATCTTCTCGCCTATTACCAGGTTCAGCGACAGCAGGTACATGGCGCAGGCCGCGAACAGCCAGCCGATGTCCGCTATGAAGCTCAGGTTCTTTTCGCTTATCTTCTTGCGCACGCTCAGCAGGCAGCCCAGAGCTATCTGGATGACGCCGAGGGTGAACGAAAACTTCATTATCGTGTTCTGCTGCGCCGTTGCCGTAACTCCGAAATACTCCGGATAGTTGGCGAACTGCGGTATCACCAGCGACTTCAGGAACGGTACCTTCATGGCCGCCTCGGAGCCGAACCACGTGCCCGTTATGGCGCCCCATATTATGGTGGCTACCGACAGCACGTAGACCAGGAAGACGACGTTGTTCACCTTCTTCATCTTGATGGTCAGGACTATGGCTCCTATCAGGAACAGCACGCCGTAGGCCGCGTCTCCGATTATCATCGCCGTGAATATCGTGAAGAATATCAGGAACCACAGCGATACGTCCTGCTCGTTGTAGCCGGGCAGTATGCCCAGAACGTCGAACAGCGGTTTTATTATGTTCGTGATCTTGCTGTACCGCACCTTGGTGGGTACCTTGTCGTCGTCTTCGGCCGGATCGTCCGCAGCCCAGGCGGCTCCGTTAGCCTTTGCGAAATCCGCGAGCTTAGGCAGATCCGCCTCCGGCATGTAACCGCTTATCCAGACCAGATCGTCTTCGCTCTCGGCCGTAGCCTCGGCTGACGAGAAGTCCGTCTTCTCCTGCAGTTTCTGCAGCTGGTCCTTGAAGCTTGCTTCGTATATCGAAGCCGCTTTCAGTTCCTTTTCGCACTCTGCGGTCCTGGCGTCGCACTCGGCTATGCTTGCCTTAAGCTCCGACAGACCCTTCTCCGGCATCGCAAGTTCCATCGCGTTGATCTCCGGAGGAAGCTTGCCGAGCACCGCTGCGACGGCCATCTTGTCCACGTCCGACAGACGTATGAACTTTATGCTATCGTCCGCGGCCATGGTCTCCAGCTCGTTCTTTCCGACGCGGTAGAAGTGGAATTCCAGACCTTCGTCCTTAAGCTGGGCTACCAGCTGCGGAGAGAAGTCTCCCCAGGGAGCGAGCCTTTCTATCTCCGCCGAAGCCGCGCTTCTTTCCTGCGTAAGCGCGTCCTTTCTGTCGGCGGCAGCCCGTATCTCCGCGTACTTCTTCTCGAACTCTTCGTCCGACAGCACCGGAGCCGGCTTCTGTTTCTTTTCCGCGTATTCCTTCAGCAGAAGATCCGTCTTTGTAAGAGCAGCGAAGCGGTCCAGAAGCTCCCTGTCGGCGTTCTTCTTTTCCGCGATGTGCAGAACGCCCAGATCCATCAGCGCGTCAAGCATCTGCTCCTTTTTCGAAGCCGACGACACCACGAAGACCTTTTTCATCTTTTCTATCATTTGGCGGCCTCCGTAAGTTTCTTCTTAGCTATCTTTCCGCGGACCACGGCGGCAGTCTGCTGATCGCCCAGATAGACCTCTATGACGCGTATGTTCTCCTTGGCCTCGGGTATCTTGACCTTTTCGAACAGATTAACGCGCTGCGAGGTGCTCCTGAGCTCCTTCTCCAGCAGTTCCTCCTGCACGGCCAGCGTCTTGCACAGCGCGTCGAGCCTTGCTATGTCGCGAAGCTTTACGACTGCGTAGTCCACCCACAGCGGATAGTCGTCCACGTTGTACTCCACGTCCTTGAACGTAAGCTCCCGGAAGTTCGGGACCTCGACGCCCGCGATGTTCTCTTTGGTGTACTCCACGCGGTCCGGCTGCACCAGCTGCTGGAGCTTCCTGGTGTCCGCGAACTTCTCGTTTTCGCCGAACACCGCTACCCAGTCGTCCAGACCGGATACTACGCTCCTGCGCTGTTCCTCAACCTTCTCGTGCTCCGCCTTCACCTTCATGATGACGGTCTGCAGCTGCTGCTTTTTCAGCTGCAGCGTGGGAAGGTATCGCTGGTACTGCTTAAGATGGTCCTTCTGCGTCTTTAATTCATTTTTAGTGAGTTTGACGTTTGCCATTTATTTCCTTACTCAACAGCGTCCTTGTTGGGCCATCTTTCTTTTATCAGAGCGGTCTTAAGACCGGTCTCGTTGGGTTCGAAGCACTCCGCGAGTATCTCCCAGCCAAGATCCAGAGCCTCTTCCAGAGGAATGTTGACGCTCAGATCCATGAGTCTGGACTCGAAGAGCTCGCCGTACTTCAGCAGCTTTTCGTCCCACTCTGTCATCAGGAATCCCATGGATCTCTTCTCCATGCATTCCTTGTAGGCAGCGTAGAGCTTTATCATTGCGTCCATAAGAGCGCGGTGGTCGTCGCGGGTGCTGCTGTTCACGTTCTGCTTAAGACGCGACAGCGAACCGAACGGCTCTATCCTGCCGCCCTTAAGGTAGTACTGACCTTCAGTAATGTATCCGGTGTTGTCCGGTACGGGGTGGGTAACGTCGTCTCCCGGCATCGTGGTGACGCCGAGTATGGTGATGGAACCCGCGCCCTCTATGTCCACTGCCTTTTCGTAGCGCGAAGCCAGGCAGCTGTAGAGGTCTCCGGGATAACCACGGTTGGAAGGTACCTGTTCCATGGTTATCGCCATCTCCTTCTGCGCGTTGGCGAAGTTCGTCATGTCGGTGAGCAGCACCAGGACTCTCTTACCGTCCAGAGCGAACTGCTCCGCTACCGCAAGCGCCATGTCCGGGACCAGAGTGCACTCTACGGTCGGGTCCGACGCGGTGTGCACGAACATTACGGTGTGGCTCATGGCTCCGCCCTTCTCCAGGGTATTGCGGAACTCCAGGTAGTCGTCGTACTTAAGGCCCATGCCTCCGAGGATTATGACGTCTACCTCAGCCTGCAGCGCTATGCGCGCCAGCAGCTGGTTATAAGGTTCGCCGGATACCGAGAAGACAGGCAGCTTCTGGCTCTCCACCAGAGTGTTGAACATGTCTATCATCGGGATACCGGTACGTATCATCTTCTTGGGGACTATACGCTTTGCCGGGTTGAAGGACGGACCTCCTATGGTTATCATGTTGCCGGTAAGTTCCGGTCCCTTATCGATCGGAACGCCCGCACCGTTGAATATGCGGCCCAGCAGCGCGTCGGAGAAGGACACCATCATGGGTCTTCCCAGGAACTTCACCGGGTCGGTGGTGCTTACGCCCTGACCGCCGGCGAACACCTGCAGGGAAACTATGTCCTTGTCCAGCTTGATGACGTTGGCGAAGCTGTCGCCCACCATGGCGATGTCTCCGTACCTTACGCCCTCGGACCTTACGGTAACGACGTTTCCGACTATGGATTCTATCTTTGTGTATACCTTTTGCATCGGATCTACGCCTCCTTTACAGCGGCTCTGCTCTTGTAGGACTCCGCTACTTTCTTACCCTGCTCGTAGTATTCGGGCGTCTGGTAGACAGTTCCGTGCCAGTCCAGGAACTCCTGTCTGAGCTGGTTGAAGAAGGATCTTATCTCCTTCTTGTCGCTTATGTCGTACCTGGCCATGAGCGCGTCGTAGAGCACCTCGAACTCCTCGCGCTGCCTTTCGGGAACGCTTACGGCATCCACAGGATCGAAGGAGTTCTGCTGCAGATATACGGCATCCAGAAGCTCGCCCTTCTGATAGACTATGTAGTCCTCGGAAGAAGTTCCTTCCTCGCCTACCACCTTCATCATCTGGTTGATCTCGGTGCTGCGGATCAGTATGGCGCGGGCTTCCTCCACCCTTGCCATGTCCACGACGCCCTTGTATTTGGACCACGATTCCATGGGATGGATCGCGGGGTATTTTCTGGAGTCGGAACGCTCTCTGGACAGTCCGTGGAAGGCTCCTACTACCTTAAGCGTAGCCTGGGTTACGGGCTCTTCGAAGTTACCGCCCGCCGGGCTTACCGTTCCGCCTATGGTTATGGAAGCTATGCTGCCGTCCTTAAGACGCACCTTGCCGGCTCTTTCGTAGAAGGCCGCGATGGTGGAGTCCAGATAGGCCGGGAAGGCTTCTTCGCCCGGGATCTCTTCCAGACGTCCGCTCATCTCTCTCATCGCCTGAGCCCAGCGGCTGGTGGAGTCCGCAAGCAGCAGGACGTCCAGTCCCATCTGCCTGTAGTACTCGGCCAGGGTGACCGCGGTGTAACAGGAAGCTTCTCTCGCGGCTACCGGCATGGACGACGTATTGCAAATTATTATTGTTCTTTCGATCAGGGATCTTCCGGTCTTGGGGTCTTCCAGTTCCGGGAATTCCTTAAGGATCTCCACTACCTCGCCGGCACGCTCTCCGCAGGCCGCCACTATTACGACGTCCGCTTCGGAGTTCTTGGCCTCCAGGTGCTGAAGCACCGTCTTGCCCGCGCCGAAAGGTCCGGGAACACAGAACGTTCCGCCCTTGGCTACCGGAAGGAAGGTGTCTATGCACCTGATCTTGGTGATCAGCGGCTCGTCCGGGTGCAGACGCTCCGCGTAGCACTTTACAGGCTCCTTGATCGGCTGCGTGAACACCATCGTAAGTTCCTTGGTGTCGCCTACGCTGTTCTCCAGAACGGCTACCGTGGACCTTACGTTGTACGTGCCCTTCTCCTTTACGGACTTTACGGTCCAGTTTCCCTTAAGGGTGAACGGGACCATTATGCGGTGAGTAAAGAGTCCCTCCGGCACGGTTCCTATCGTGTCGCCCGCGACCACGCTGTCTCCGGGCTGAACGGCAGGCGTGAACTCCCAGTCCTTGTCAGGGATCGGATCCAGATAGACGCCTCTTTCAAGGAAGAATCCGCACTTTTCCGCAAGCTTGGGAAGCGGGTTCTGCAGACCGTCGAACACCTGAGTCAGAAGTCCGGGCCCAAGTTCCACGCTCATCAGCTCGCCGGTGAACTCCACGTCGTCGCCGACCTTGATGCCGTTGGTCATCTCGTAGATCTGCATGCTGGCGCTGCCGTTGCTTACGCGGATGACCTCGCCCTTAAGGCGCTTGCCTTCTACGAGTATGTATCCCACCTCGTTCTTGCGGATCGATCCGGTAAAGCCTACGTTTACGAGGTTACCGTTGATACCTGTTACTTTTCCTTTTACTATATCCATAAGCTCTCCCCGTTATAAGCTCGTGACCCGGTCTTCCAGGTCCCTGAGAATATCGTTGAATTCTTTTTTACCCTTTTCTTTCTCGAAACTGCTTACACGCTCCAGAAGTTTAAGCTTCAAAGCGTATCCGAACAGCACGTAGTCGTCGAAATTATGCAGCCCCACCATGACGTCCAGCTGGTCGAACTCGTAGTCCAGAAGTATGCGCTCCGCAGTCAGCGGGTCTCTGGCGCTTATGGCCGCGGACGCCACGGAAGCGGATGCAGGCTCCTTGTCCGTTACCGCCGGGTAAGGCTTACCCAGCTTGGCGCTTCTCTGGGAATTGAGTTCCTTAGTAAGACCGTTATAAAATGTGCCCCACTCGTCCAGCAGAGGACCGTCCTTGGAGGAAAGGGTAAGCCCTTCCAGCTGCCTGTAGGTCTCCTCGCTTACGTTAGCCTGGCACATCTTAAGAAATTCCGCATAGGAAAACGGCATTCCGCCGTCTGCGGAAAGCATCGGAAGGCTCGATATCAGGTAGTAATAAGAAGCCATCTCGTGTCCCCTCTTACAGGCTGAGGTCCTTGAAGAACGGCATCAGCATCTGGGTTATGGCTTCGTCGGAGCAGTCGAAATATCCGGAGCCGTCCTTGGAAGCAAGCCTGAAGCCTGCCTTTACGTTCTTGACGGGCTTTATCTCCAGGCCCTTCTTGATCTCGTCCGCCAGAAGCGACTTAAGGCCGTCGCTTACATTGCTGACTTCCGCTGTGTACTTGGACGCGTCCTCGTCGGTAAGAACGGCCTTTATCAGCGCGCCCAGGGCGTCGCCGCTCAGCGCCTTGTCCACGTTGGCGGAGAGTATCTTTTCGTACTCGGACTGTATTGCGGCCTTGAACGAGAGAACGGCGTCGCGCTTTGCCTGCTCGGCGCTTACAAGGGCATTTTCCTTAAGCAGGGCTATCTCCCTTTCGGAAGTTTCCTTAGCGAGTTTTGCCTGGGATTCCGCCTTGGATACGATATCCGCGGCCTTTTTGTTGGCGTCCGCGATTATAGCTTCTGCTTCGGCCTTAGCGGTATCAACGCCCTCTTTCTTTATCGATTCGACAAGGTCTTTGATCTGCAGTTCCATAAGGTAACTACTCCTTTCGGTTTTGTTTGAATATTAACTATTTAACTATACCACTTTGCACCGCAAAAATCATTCCTTTGTTATCTTTTCCCGAAGAACTTTTGCAATAATCCGAAAAACGCGAAGCACGTTGAACGTACGGTCTGCGTCAGGCCTCTCTCTGCGGATAAGCAGGCATCCGCCGGGGTCCGGCAGTGCGTTTTCTTGACTGTTTTGCGGCTTTAAGGTAAAATACGTACCTCAAAACAGCAAAAAGTGTGTAATATCGCACAAGGAAAGATACTCGATGAAAGATAACTTCGACATACAGAAACACATAGAGCAAGGCGTGGAGAAGATAATCGCGGACACCGTAAAGGCGACTCTTAAGGATCCCAGAGAGAGCGCCTTCATGGCAAGGTTCGCCGCGGCAAGCAGAAAGGCTTCCAAGCGGAGGCTGGAGCTGGAAAAGGAAGATCTCCACGTACCGGGATTCCTCATCGCAAGCATCACCAGCAGCTGCAATCTGCACTGCGCCGGTTGCTACTCGCGCTGCACCGGCGGCACGGAAGACACGGAGCCCCAGGAGCAGCTCAGCGCGGCCGACTGGGAACGCATATTTAAAGAAGCGGAGGCCCTGGGCGTAAGCTTCATCATGCTGGCCGGAGGAGAGCCCCTTTTAAGAAGAGCCGTAATAGAAAGCGCAGGAAACACGCAGAGCATACTCTTCCCTGTGTTCACCAACGGAACCTACATGGACGACGATTACTTCGCGCTCTTCGACCGCTGCCGAAACCTGGTTCCGGTGTTCAGCATAGAAGGCGGAAAGATCGCCACGGACGTCAGACGAGGCGCCGGCGTATATGATCAGCTGATGCAGAACATAGACAAGTTCAGCGGCAAGGGACTCATCTTCGGGGCATCGATCACAGTCACCACGGACAACATCCGCGAGGTAACGTCTCCGCAGTTCCTGGACACACTGATGGACAAAGGCTGCAAGCTGGTCATCTACATAGAATACGTTCCGGTAGATGAAAAGACGGAGCATCTTGCCCCGGGAGACGCGGAGCGCAAATACATGGACGAAGCCATGACCCGTCTGAGAAACACCTACAACGCCGTAATGCTCTCCTTCCCCGGCGACGAGCTGGCGATGGGAGGCTGCATGGCGGCGGGCCGGGAGTTCTTCCACATCAACTCGCACGGAGGAGCGGAGCCCTGCCCCTTCTCGCCGTACTCTGACGTTAACGTTAAGGAGACCTCGCTTAAGGCGGCGCTCAAGTCCGAACTGTTCGGCAATCTGCGTTCGGAAGGCCTCATAAGCGGAGAGCACAAAGGCGGCTGCGTTCTCTACGAAAAAAGAGACGAAGTGGCGGCGCTTACTAACATGCTCCGCGGGATCACCGGTTAGAGTATCCGGCGGCATTCCGCATACGCAGCTAAACGCGGGATACCGCAAACCGAGAATACTCAGGAACCGGAAAATTTAACGCAATAAAAGACCTTCCCCGAAAGTACATCGGGGAAGGTTTTTTCGTGTCGTTTCCGGACCGAAGACTTGCTTACAGTCCTGCCATCTCCATGAGCGTGGGGATCTTGGATTCCCAGCCCAGGGACATGATGTGAGCGCCCTGGCAGTACGGCTTGCATTCCTTTATGATGCGGGCCGCGATCTCAAGGCCGGTGATACCTGCCTTGGCTCTTTCCTTGTCGGCAGCCAGCTCGTCTATCATCTCCTGCGGGATGGATATTCCGGCTACGTTGTTGTTCATGAACTTGCACATTCCGGCATTCTTCGGGATAATGACGCCTATCTGCACGGGTACTCCGAACTTGGAGGCCTTCTCCATGAACCTTATGAACTTCTCGGAATCGAAAACCGCCTGAGTCTGGAAGAACTGAGCCCCCGCGGCGATCTTTCTTTCCATCTTCGCAAGCTGAGCGTCCACGGAATCGCTGCAGGGAGATACTACCGCGCCCTTAGCCCAGGACGGAGCCTCTCCTATCAGCTCGTTGCCGCCCAGATCGTAACCGGACTCCAGGGTCTTCATGGTGTGCAGCAGGGAGACGGAATCCAGATCGAATACCGGCTTCGCTTCCTTG
>JAEEGL013173182.1_pt1 | contig 15298 bp, 10 predicted proteins | sample 9134231 | NCBI WGS metagenome assembly JAEEGL01 (sample SAMN16246548, study PRJNA631951) | gut metagenome | biome: gut microbiome; feature: rumen; material: fiber-attached | host: Bos | place: Iran: Karaj | collected 2018-10 | reverse complement strand
TCTTCTCACTCTATGCCAGCCATCCTGCCTATACCATCCACCGCCGTATCTATCGGCAGAAATCCTTGGAGGGTGCTTTTGAATTGAACTATAACATGATGCAGGACACGCTGTTTATCGTTGACGAGGCCTCGATGATTGCCAATGCATCAAACTACGGTGACACTCCTTTCGCCAACGGACAATTATTGGATGACCTCATCCAGTTTGTATATAACGGGCGTAACTGCAGGATGCTGTTTATAGGTGACCGTGCCCAGTTGCCGCCTGTCGGTGAGGAAGAGAGTCCTGCCCTGATGTCAGAGATCCTGAGTTCCTATGGCTTGCATGTCCATGAGTGTGACCTCAACGAGGTGTTGCGGCAGAGTCAGGAGTCAGGTATTTTGTTTAATGCGACGAGGATAAGGAACCTCACCCCCAGGCCCTCTCCTACAAGAGAGGGGAGTCCCCAATTGCCTCAGATTCGTTTCTCAGGCTTTTCCGATATCAAGGTGGTGCCGGGTGATGAGTTGATAGAGTCACTGGCAAGCAGTTATTCAAAGGTGGGCATTGACGAGACGATGGTCATCACCCGTAGCAACAAGCGGGCAAATATCTATAATCAGGGAATCCGTAACATGGTACTGGGACGGGAGGAGGAACTCACCACTGGTGATCAGTTGATGATCGTGAAGAATAACTATTACTGGGTGTCTGTGTCCCCTAAGTTAGGGGACAACAGGGGTCTGAACAAGAGCCAATCTTCAGACCCCCACCCCCCTAACTTAGGGGGCTTAGAGTTCATCGCCAACGGCGACCATGTAGTAGTGCGTCGTGTCAGGAATGTCCATGAACAGTATGGCTTCCGATTCGCTGAGGTAACGATGACCTTCCCCGACTATGACGATTATGAATTGACGGCGATGGTGATTCTCGACACACTGACTTCTGAGGCTCCAGCCCTGACACATAAGCAACAGGAACAATTATATAATAAGGTGATGGAGGACTATGCAGACATTCCCTATAAGCATGACCGCCTGAAGAAACTCAAGGAAGACAAATACTATAACGCCTTGCAGATCAAGTTTGCCTATGCCGCCACTTGTCATAAGGCACAGGGCGGTCAGTGGGCACATGTCTATATCGACCAAGGCTATATGACGGACGACATGCTTTCAAGCGACTATATCCACTGGCTCTATACCGCCTTCACACGAGCCACCGAACACCTCTTTCTCGTCAATTGGCCGAAGGTGCAGACTATTCTGCCAGACGCATGCCGAGATTGAAGTTACGGAAATCAGGGGTTCGGTTGCGGCGGTTACAGGAGCGTGCACTCTCTGCGATATAGTCCCATGAACCACCACGATTGACGCGATAGGAATTCTTCGAGTCGAGGGGTCCGACAGGATCTTTCTTCGGCTTGCCGTCGTAGTGCTCGTAGCAGTCCTGACACCATTCCCATACGTTGCCTGACATATCATACAGTCCTAACTCGTTGGGCTTGCGGGTTCCCACGGTATGGTTGCCGAATGCCGGTGACTCCTTTCCCATATCCCATGCATTACCTGAGTACCAAGCCACCTCGTCAATGTTGTTGCTTCCTGCATACTTGTAGTTCTTACTTTGGTTTCCACCACGTGCGGCAAACTCCCACTGAGCCTCAGTAGGCAGCCTGAACTTATGACCTGTCAGTTTATTCAACTGTGCAATAAACTCCTGACAGTCATCCCAACTGATACTCTTCATCGGATGGTTGTCACCGTCGAAAGTGGCAGGCAGATTACCCATGACGGCCTTCCATAGACCTTGCGTCACCTCTGTCTCACCGATGGAATAGCTGCTGAGAGTTACCTGTTGTACGGGCAGTTCGTCATTATCCTGTTCACCATCACGGACGGTAGCTCCCATTGTGAAAGTACCTCCGTCTACATGTACCATATTGAAACGATAGCCGTTCACCTCAATGGTCTCTATCTTCGTGGCCACAGTTGTAACTTCCTTGTCGTCATCGTTTGAACCCCAGTGGAAATACTTGCTGGCCAGCACGATGACGGCACAGACGGCAATAGCCGCCAACACACCCACTACCTGCCGGTGATTGGATACGGTGTCGTGCAGGAGAGCATAAGGCGAGAACTTCCGCTTACGGTCGTCGGCAGCCGGTTCGTCAGCATCAACGGTATCGCTTTCTTCCTGAAGTCTGTCTTTATCCACTTTGCTGGCCAGAGAATGGCTGACTAGCTGCTGCTTGTCAGACATACTGTTGCGTAACTGGCCCATAACGGCCATCTCCTTGACAATCTCGTCACCTTCCTCCCGCCGTTTTTGGGCTGCCTCCAACATCTCCAGACAGCGAGTAAGCACCGAGGAGTCGTTAGTATTCTCCACCTGTTGCAAGATGGATTCCTTCAGTGTACTGATCGTCTGTTCGTTTGTATAGGGGTCTTGTGTCATAGTGCTAATAGTTTCTCGTATTCCTTGTATTCATCATCCGTATAGTAGACGGGGTATATCTCGCATCCGAAGTCTCCACGGAAAGTCGGAACCTTGAAGGTCAGCACCTTCCAACTACGGTCTTCGGGGTTATAGCGTCCCACCGTCATACTCATAGGGGTCTTCCCTATCCTGTCCCACTGTCCCTGGGCGGCAGTGGAAGACGGGTCGGAGGTGTATTTCCAATTACCTATACTGAGCAGCAGGTCACCGTCGCGCAGTCCCAATCGGTCGGCAGGGAAGTTATAACGCGTCAGGTGGACATACACCACAGAGTGGGCATTCAAGGGGACATGGTCGGCATAGACAATGGTAATGGCCGTCTTCGTCCAGTTACTACCCATGCGGTAAGTAGTAAGTGTCTGATCGCGGCTCTCGAATTTGCCGAAGGGGTCCTGACCATCATAAGCCCACGACGTACAGCCGTACTCACTGACAGGCTTCACATAGGAAAGGGCATCAGTAATCGACCGTACGCTCAGCATCTTGTAATAGCTCAGTCCGTCGCATTCCCACTTTGGACAGCGGATGGGCTGGCCATGGATGCCGCGTGCGAAACGAGCAACCTCAATACCGTCCTTATATTCATAGCCCTGCGACTGCACCACCACAGTGTCGCTGCTGTAACAGATGCGGCTTAGCAACTGGTTGCGGGGACTATAGATACAGGAGTCGATGGCGTATTTACGGTGTTCGGGATCAGAGAACAGCTTACCGTTCACATCATAGAAACGGTGTACGACGATGCGCTGGCCATTGGGCAGTACACGCTGTTCCGTGATATGCTTGTGGAAGTAGTCAATACTGTCGAACATCGGTTTGTCGTTCTTTCCGTAGTACGAGATAGACACGGGTTCCATATCCTCATTATGCTCCACACGCTTCATGCGGTAATAATTTTTGTCCAGATCGATCGTCGTCTCCTCCGTCACACTGCCGAAGAGGCGTGCCACGTAACTCTTCACCTGCTCCATCTTCTTCCGCTTGCTGTTCCAGCGGTAGTCCAGTTCACTCAGCACGTCTGTTGTATTGCCGATATAGGTATACTCGCGCTGGGCATAGTATTTACGGTTCTGCGTATAGGGCTGGTTGGCATTGTCGTAATCGTTGGTGCCTGCCACACGATTGAGCTTATCGTACGTGATAACAGTAATGGCCGGGCGCAGCCTGTTGTCCACCAGTTTCTGGTCGACACCGTAGTAGTCCTTACGAGTAATGTTGCCCTTTTCGTCCTTCGTCTCCACACGCTGGTGGTAACCCAGTTTCTTCTGCACCGCACGATGACCCTTCAGGTCGTAAAAAGTGAAAGCATCCACCTCTGGTGAATAGGTCCGCACCTCCAGCGACTCCTCCTCACCGAAAGGATCCAGTGTCCATACCGAGTCCACACGGTTCTCCTTGTCATAGTGCATACGGTAGCCGAAGCAGTCCAGGTCGTTCTGCTTGGGGGCACCAGTCTCATCGAAGAACATATAGCGTTCCTCCATACCCTGTTCGTTGTAGAACACCTGGAAGCGGTCAGCACCGTTGTCGCGGACCTGCAGAGGGGCTCCCTTCATGTCTGTATATACGGCCCACACATACGAGGCTCCTGTATCCCCGTCGGAATTCTCCCTGTCCTCCAAGGGTTTGAAATAGGTAATGACATACAGGACCTTCCCGTTGATGTCGAAGGCCTCCATTTTATCCACACGTGCCGTGCTGGAGTTCTCTATCGCACTGAACTTATAGTATTTCGTACTGTTAAGCATGGCCGAGAAGACCTTGCCCTTCACATCCGACACCTCACTGTGCTTCACTAGCGGCGTGCGCATCTTGTTGTGCAGCAGTTTGCCGTCACTGCTCATCACCTCTATCATATTGAACGGAGTACCCGGACTGTGGCCCTTCTTGCTCAACTTGTAGCTTACAGACAACTTCAAAGCCTCTTCCTCTGATAGGCGCGGTCCAACACCCACCGGCCATCCATTGACCTGGATGAATGACTCGTAATAGTAGTTACAGGGCATTACATTCATGTAATAGTTGTACAGCCACAAGAAGAATACGGCAGCAGCGGCTACACAGCCCGCTATCATGTAGTTACGGTAGCGGCGACGATCGGCCTTGGCCTTCAGTTCCAACAACTCACGTTTATGACGTTCATTCGCCAGAATCTTCTGACGTTCCTCTTCTTGCACCTTCATCATCTGCCGGATATCCCTGCGGTCTTTGATGATAGGACACAGAATGTCGTGGATGTATTCCAGACGCATGTCCCCACTGTAGGCAAAGCGACGCAGCAGTCGTTTCTCCTCACACAGATAGGTCAGTTCCTGCTCAGTCAGACCGCCCACGTGAGTGGCGTTATACACGGAGATGTTTTCTCGACGTCCTTCGTTGTTGAGCAGGTTATCCTCCAGATAGGCAACAGACTCCTTACGCACACCATCGATGACTTCCAGGTAGAAGTCCTGGATGATATTGTCACCAAACTGGTTCACCAACTGGGTAGTAATCTTCTCTTCACCTTCAGGTAGGATGGCGTACAGACGACTCAGATAAAGTGACAGGATGGCCGAGTCGACAAAGATGGCCGGTCGGCCGTCCAGTTCAAAGTCGGTCTCGCCAGTCACTTTCTCTATAATGAGCTTGGCCACGTCCAAGTCTACCAGACCCGGCCGGGGTTCCATGATGATGGTGGCCGCTTGCTCCTCATTGATGGGCAGCAAGCAGTAGCGGTTCATCTTGAGCGAAGGGATGTGGCTGGTATTGCGCTCCAAGAAGGAGAGATAGTCCTCACGCAGTGTGAAGACTATATGGAAGGCATCTTCCGTCAGATATTGGATGGTGGCACGCTGTCGGCCACGTAGTCCGCGGAAGAGTGCCTGACGGTTCAGCATGCCTTTGCTTGTCGTCCCCTCGATATGGTCAGCCTCCGTCAGGTAGTCGGGCATGATACCGTTCAGCAGGTCAGCCACCTGACTGAAAAAGTCTGTCACCCGGTGATGGTCCTTCTCCAGTGTAAATATCTCCTCAAACTGGTCGAACACCAGCAGAGGGACAGCAGGCTTCTGTTCATCACGCAACCAGAAACGGTGCCGGTGCAGGAATTCCCAAAGTGTCTCCTCATGACCGTCTTTATGGGGTACCAGTTCCTCAATGCGACCGCCAGACGACTGCAGTTCATTCTCAATAGCCTGGCGTACCTGTTCCATATAGGGGGCCGTGGGATAGTCCTTATTGGTGGTATGCTGCAAACGGATACTTATCGGCAACATGCCGGCTCGCCGCGCCTTGGGGAATATGCCGGCATTGATGATCGACGACTTACCAATGCCCGAGCGGCTGTATACCACCGTCTGGATATTATATTCTATGCGGCTGAACAGTAACTCGATCTCTTCGTCGCGTCCATACAAGCGGTCGCTCTCCTTATAAGAGTCAAGGCCTTTCCATGGATTATCGTTTCTCTTACTCATATCACGTAGTTGTCTATGTTCGAAAAGGGCTATATCTTAGCCAGCAATTTCTCTATCTCATCGACAAACACCCCGAAGTCCGGCTTGTCAGCTTCGTAGAGATAGGCATTACAGGCCTTCAGTTCGTCGGGGATATTACTGCCATAGAAATCGAAGTCTTTCTCGCTAACGGGGACGATGAAAGTACGTCCATAGCCCGATGCCAAGTCGATGGCTGTCTTCCACTCCGTGCGGTAGGGGTGATATTCATTGCTCTGCGCCTGAATATTCTTGGTCATGATAGGCACGAAGAGTTTCGTACTGCGGATACCGGCAATGATCTCGTTCATGAAGTTACCCCCCATGCTAATGCTGTTGCGGTCATACCACACATTGATGCCGCGTGCCGTCAGGGCCTCGTACAGTTGGGCCGTCACCTCGGCATCGGCCCGTGAATAACTGATAAAGACATCCGTGTTTTGCTGCGGCGAGTTGAAACGCGTCTTCTGCAGTTCGGCCTCACGCTCAGCCACCAGATGCTCCATCTTGTCCACCACCTCCTCGGCATTGAACTGCGTGAAAGCATCAATGCGCTTCATGAACTGCAGGAAACTATCCTCAGCAATGGGGTCTACCACCATGCCTATAGGCTGGCTGTCTATCTTACCTTTCAGCGAGAAACACACAAAGCGGCTTAGCCAGTCCGAGAAGCCATTACCCATAATGAGCAGGTATTTTGACTGCAACTCAGCGGCCAGGTTCTGCGGTCGCTCTGCCGAACTCAGCCACGAGCGGCAGAATGACAGCATGTCATAGTCGGTGACTACGTACTTCTTCTCCGAGCGACACACCTTGCCGAACATATAGTACACCGTCGGCTTGTTGATATCGCTCTTGGTGCTGATGTCATCGTTATGCGACGGGTCGTTTGTAAACTTCATCACACGAACGAGATCGGCCCCCCAGACCTCCTTCATCGTATCCTCTACCACGGGAGTGAATGAAGTGGTAATCACAAAGGGAAACCTCTTGCTGCCTAGCAACCGTTTCAGTAGTTGGGAAGGCTGGAACAGTGGCTGGCTGAACGCGTCGCCCAACATGGCGTAGATGTTCTTTCGATCGTTTGCATCGAAGTTTTTGTCGTACAGCAACTCCGAGAACGACTTCGGATGTGAACTGATCTCATAGGCCTCCGCCAAGTCGTCTATCAGTATTTGATGCGGATTACTGCCCTTCTCGTCGTCCACCAAGAACCCTGGTCCGATCACGGGGATGACGTTTCCCTCAATCAGGCGTGTCACGAGCAAATCCCATTGTCTCGTATTTTCAGAATCCTCCTTTCTAATCTTGCTAAATATTGCAGGCATAGGTTTCCAGTATGGGTTAGTATGATGCAAAAATACGAAAAATAGTGCAATGCCCAAAACTTTGTGTACTTTTTTTTCAGTGTACTTTGACTTTTCGCCCGTTTTTTTCTGAACTTTGGCTTCGCCGAAGACATTTCGTCTCGGAAATGAAAAGAAAAACAGGTTTTCCTTTTGCATTTCTCTCGACTTTTTGTATCTTTGTTCCGGAAGAAGAAAATCATGAAGTTTCTTGCATCGGAATCAATAACGAATCAATAACTGAAGATTATGACAAAAGGAAAGACTATTTGCAGTGTGCTGAAGACCATCCGTAAGCAGGTGGCCGATGCCAATGAGATCAAGTATGAGCCCCGTGAGTGTCATCATCAGGGTGAGTGTCGCGGAACCTGTCTGGCTTGCGAGGCAGAAGTAAGGTATATCGAACAACAGTTGGACATTCGCAGGCAACTGGGCAAGGCTGTGGCTGTCGTGGGACTCTCTGCAGGGCTTTTCGCCTTGACAGGTTGTACCAACAAAGTGAAAGACCCGAATACCGGGAAGGACCAGCAACAATTAGTGGTGGATAGCGACAGTATCAGAAGACTGGAACAAGTCGATGGCATGATGGAACTTGCTGGTGATGTCGAATGTGTCGATACGGACTCATCGACAGAGAAGAAGAAGTGTTCCAATTGAAATGATAGCCCCATTGATAGGCATCAGTCGCCATCGTCTGGTTACAGATGGACAGGGTGTCACTACCTTGGTGGCATTCCACGGCTGTCCTTTGTGCTGTAAGTACTGCTTGAACAAGCAGTGCCTGAGACCTGACGGTGTGTGGCGACAGATGGATGCGCAGGATATCTTGAATCAGGTAATGGTGGACGATCTCTATTTCAAGGCAACAGGCGGAGGCATTACCTTCGGAGGAGGAGAACCGTTGTTGAGAAGTGACGAGATAGTCAATTTCTGCAAACTGATGCCTATGGAATGGCACGTCTACATTGAAACCTCGCTGAATGTGAACCGCAGACATCTTGAGGCTGTGGTTCCCTATGTTCATCATTATTATATTGATATCAAGGACATGAATCCTGATATCTACCGTCAATACACCTCTGTCGACAACTCCCAGGTGATTGAGAATCTCCGTTGGCTTTCTGCACATGAGGACGTTCAGAAAGTAACCATCCGTCTACCCCATATACCAGACTACAATAAAGAAACCGATATTGTTGAAAGTCGTAGGCAACTCGAAGCGATGGGGTTCATCCATTTTGACTGCTTCGAATACATTCTGCAAGAAAATCTGTAATTAGTGAAGAATTAAATTTGGTGTGTTATGAAATTTGTTGTATCTTTGCGACGAAGTCGTATTAACAACAAAATGGAATGATGATTGGGATAGTATTATCTGTTATTATAGGAATAGCAATCGGGGCTGTCGTCCTCTATGTAGTGATGGACAAACGGCTTGATGTTCTGCGTGTGGCACTGGCGAAAAAAGAGACGGAGGTGGAGATGATGAAGACCACCAAAGAACAATTGCACGACATGGGTATGTTGTTGGCTAATGCGCAGGCACAGCGATTGAAGGAGGAGAACAAGGAGAATCTTGGCTCTATCACCCAGCCGTTGAAGGATGCCATCACGAATATGCAGAAGGCGATTCATGAGAACCAGAAGGAGAGTGCCGCCCATTCCGCCTCCTTCCGTGAGCAGATGATACAGATGATGCAGCAGACGCAGCAGCTCGGTGAGAAGGCGGAGAGTCTTACCAATGTGTTACGTCGTGACAATAAGGTGAGCGGTAACATGGGCGAGATCATCCTGGGCGACCTCCTTGCCTCGCAGGGACTCACGGAGGGTATCCACTATGAGGTGCAGGCACGGTTGCGCGACGAGTTGGGACGACCGTTGAAGAACGAGGATACAGGTAAGGAGATGCAACCTGATGTCATCCTCCATTATCCGCAAGGACAGGATGCCATCGTCGATTCGAAGGTGTCGCTCGTGGCTTATGAGAAATATGTGAATGCGAAGACACCGGAAGAGAAGGACCGCTATCTGCAGGAACATATCAAGAGTGTACGCAGCCATGTTAACGAACTGGCACGTAAGGACTATTCGAAGTATATTAAGAACGGACGTGAGACAGTGGATTTTGTCATCATGTTCGTACCCTTTGAGTCGTCACTGCAGCTTGCTCTTGCCAACGACCCTACCCTATGGCGCGAAGCCTTCGAGAAGAAGGTCTTTGTGACGGGAGAGCAGAATCTCCTGGGCATCCTCCACATGATTCATATCGCATGGGTGCAGAACCAGCAGGCGGAGAATCAAGAGAAGGTGTTCGGCATCGCAGAACAATTGCTCGACCGCTTGGGCGACTTCATCCAGCGTTACCAGAAAGTGGGTGAACAACTGGACCTGGCACATCGAGCATACGAGGCGGCAGGCAATAAACTGTTTACAGGCCGACAGAGTGTGGTACAAAAAGGCAGGGAACTCATCGACCTCGGAGGCAAGGAGAATCCCAACCGCCGTATTCCAAAAGCAGAAGAAAGACCGGATGCTCTACCTGAATGACGATATCGCTCGTTTCGACTTCGAGGCGGCACTGCCGTTATTGTCTGACCAACGGAGGGAACAGGCATTGAAGTTCAAGCACGAACAGGGACGTAAGACCTGTGCGGCAGCCTATCTGCTGCTATGCGAAGGACTGAAGAAGGAATACGGTATCACGGAGAAGCCCGTCTTTGAGTATGGGGAACACGGAAAACCCGTGCTTGTCGGTTTTCCCCACATTCATTTCAACATCAGCCATTGCCGTGAAGCAGTCATCTGTGCCATCAGTGACCGCCCTGTCGGTGTGGATATCGAGAGTCTCCGTGAATACAAGGAATCCCTGGTCCGCTATACGATGAACGATGCAGAAATCGACAAGATTACCCATTCCGCTAATCCTGCTCTCGCCTTCATCCGCTATTGGACCATGAAAGAAGCCATACTTAAACTGTCCGGCGAAGGTATCCGCAATGATTTAAAGACCGTTTTGACAGGTCATGAGCCTATCAAAACCGTCGTCAATGTGGAGCGCGGATATGTCTATTCCGTCATCTACTGAATATCGAAGATGTGGTGGAAGCCACTCAGTCGGAAAATCTCCCGTACGTCTTCATTAAGATGACGCAGTTGGATACTGCCTCCACGCTGTTCACTGCTCCGTTTCAACTGCATGAAGAAACGAAGTCCTGAAGAACTAATATACTCCAAGTCTTCACAGTCGATGACAAGGCGTTGGTTTGTCAAGTCTGTCACCCGATTCAGTTCCTCACTCATCTGGGTAGTGGCAATAGTGTCGAGTTCGCCACTCAGAGCGACCACTACCTCTTTTTCACTTTGTTGAATACTAATTTTCATATTTCACTAATTGATTTCTTTGGTCATGATAAGTATGTTACGTCCATCGTCAGCACGTTCGTAGCAGACATTGTCCATCAGTTGTTGATAGAGATAGATGCCCAGTCCTCCCACTTGTCGTTCTCCAACTGTCTGTTCCACATCCACTTCCTGACGTGCGGTGGGGTCAAAGGGCTCTCCATTGTCTATAATACTGATGGTCAGGTCGCCTTTCTGGTCACCACCAGAAGCAGGAGTTCCCTGGATATCGATATCAATCCTTCCCAGCACCCCCTTTGGATACGCATAATTGATGACATTAGCCACAGCCTCCTCCACTGCCAACAATATCTTACGAGTCAACTTTCGCTCACATCCCAGACAATCGCAATACTCCCGTAATAGGGACTTCACACGCTGCAATTCCTCTATCTCATTGGCAATCACAAGGGCTGGAACCTGTTGGGGAGAATTATTGGCAACACACATCAGGGTCATATCGTCAACCTGTTCTGAACTTCCAATATAATGGTGGGTATCCTTCATGATATTTGCCGTCATCTCGTTAACAGGTTCGGTATAATGGGAATTAATGATGGACAACAGGTATTGCATACCCATCATTTGATGATCTTTATTCCTGGATTCCAAGATTCCGTCAGTATACAACACGATACGGGACCCCTCAGGAAACATAGCCCCATATTGATGGTAATCATAGTCGAGCTGATAGCCCAACGGAATATCTGGATCAGTACGTAACAGGGTCATATTCAGGATTGGAGGATTATGACCTGCATTACAATAGGTCAACAGTCCATGCTGCGTATCTAGTTTCCCCACGAAAGCTGTCACGAATATCAGACTGGGATTGCGTGCTGACAAGACACGGTTGATTTCACCCATAATCTCCGCTGGTGTATTGAAATGACTGGCGGCCATACGGAAGAGATTGACCGTAGCAGCCATCATCATCGTCGCAGGAACACCCTTTCCACTGACATCTCCGATAATAAAATAAAGGATATGGTCTTGTTGGTAGAAATCATAGAGGTCACCGCCTACCTCCTTCATGGGCAACAGGGTAGCACAAAGTTCCAGAGGAAAGTCACTTCGGAGGATGTCCATCTGGATACCATGGGCGATACGCATTTCCTGATTGATGATTTGCTGCTGCTGTCGGACATCATGAAGGTGAAGGATGGTACGGACTGTATGCTGAACGATATAGCCGAGAAGCAGCATACCCAAGAACAACAGTCCGAAAATAACGAGATTCAACCTCGTCGAATCACCAAAGATGGCTTTCTTGGGACAGGCGAGTAATACCGACATTTTACTGATCTTGATGGGTTTGCTGTCAATGAAGAAATTGCCATTATTGATATCTATACTGTCCGAAGAAACCAACACCACCCCATTCTTGTCTAACAGCTGGCACTCAGAACCCGGATAGGGTTCTACATTTTTTAATAGCTGTTTTATCCATTCCAGTTCCATATCAAGGCAGAGAACACCCACTTTCCTGTTTTGGTGATAGAGGGGCATACTCAATGACATGATATATGCATTACCCTGAGAATTGTCGATATAAGGACTACTCCATACACCGTGTTTTATCCTGCCTGCCATTCCCGACAGATACCATTCCATTTTGGTATAGTCATGATCTGCACTACCAATAACATCACTGATGATTTCATTTCCTTGACGAGTACTGCGCGGCTCAAACCAATATCCCTTTTGAGGATAGAAATTGGGCTCGAAAGCAACGGCAGCAGCCTTGAGGAAAGGATTCTCCTTCAAAATCCTTTGTGTGATATGGGTAATCTCATTTGGTTGGTCAATATACTCAATCACATTATCCTGCATGTCCTCCATTGAGAATTCTGCATCTTTGAGCTGAGCTTTGATATACTGCTCAACAATTTTCACTTCCCTGTTGACCAGTTTCCGGGCATCCCCCTCATCATGTCGGACACTCATATAAAATTGCACCCCCAAGATGAGGATGATGAGCAAGGTGGCAAACAATAATGCAGGAATACCACCTGAACGTGATTTCTCAATCAGTCGTTTCATATTGTTGGGGCAAATATACAAAAATATTTCAATCTAAAAACACAATTACAAACTTTTTTGTATCTTTGCAAACAAATTGAAACCTAAAATAAAAGAAATATGAGATTAGACGGAAGACGCGAAAGCTCCAATGTAGAAGACCGCCGTGGTATGAGCGGTGGCGCAAAGGCCGGTCTGGGAATCGGTGGTATTATCATAGTAGCCTTAATGGCTTGGTTGACGGGCGGTGACCCAGTGAGTGCCGTGATGCAGGAAGTGCAGAACGGTGGACTGGGCTCGTTGTCTGGTACGAATACCGAAGTGACGGATGGTCAGCGGGAGTTTACACAGGAGGAACAGGAACTGGCGAAGTTCTCCACACAGATTCTGGCTGGTACAGAGGATGTATGGACGGAGATCTTCAAACAGAACGGCGCACAGTACCAGGTGCCTACGATGGTACTCTATACTGATGGTACGCAGACTGCCTGTGGACAGGGATCGGCTGCTATGGGTCCCTTCTATTGCTCAGGTGACCAGAAACTGTATATTGACCTCTCGTTCTTCACCACGATGAAGAAATCATTAGGTGCTGACGGTGACTTCGCTTATGCCTATGTCATCGCCCATGAGGTAGGCCACCATGTGGAGTATCTCACAGGCACATTGCAGAAAGTCCATGAACAGATGGCAAAACTCCCTCAGGCAGAAGCCAACAAACTCAGTGTGCGCCTCGAACTGCTTGCCGACTTCTATGCCGGCGTATGGGCACACCATGATAACAAGCGCTTCGGTTCTTTGGAGGACGGTGACATCGAGGAAGCCATCAACTGTGCCCAGGTTATCGGTGATGACTATCTGCAGAAAAAGGCACGCGGCTATGCCGTTCCGGAGTCGTTTAACCACGGTACCAGCAAACAGCGTATGAAGTGGTTTAAACTCGGACTGGAAACAGGTGACATCACCAAGGGTAACACCTTCCAGTGTTCTGACTCAGAGCTATAATCCTTTGGAGTGATTACTTGACTATCCTATGGGGTATAACAGGCTTCCTCATCAGGTGGCTTTAGTTGGTTTAAGCGAAGGTAACAAAAAGCCTCACTAATAGTGAGGCTTTTTGTTATTGGATCTTTTGCCAGAGATTGGTGTTGGTTTTCACGACGATACCTTCTTTTACCCAGCGGTAGATGATGGTCTTTACTACTGGCGACTCGTTGTTAGACAGACGGAGGTTTACCAAGTCTTCCTTCGTAAACTCCTTGGGCAACGCATCCAGATAGCGGATGTTACCCTTCGAAGTCTGCGGACTCAACGTGTTGTTGTGCAAAGCATCAATCTTGGTGCCATAGAGCTGTAACTGGTAGTGGAGACAACGCTCAGCATACCAGAGAGCAAACTTAATGGCGCGCTCAGTCTCTTGACGACCTTCCAGCAGATAGGCGATGATGCCAGCTCGGAAACCATTAAGGGCAGCACGACGACGCAGTACATCAAGTGAGTAGCGCAACGTCTGCAGATACTCCTGACGTTTCCCTTCATCCCATTCCTCGATGGCTTTATTGATGAGCGGCAAATCCACCTCACCCTCCTCGTCCATCAGACAAAGGCACCGGCGCTTCACCTTCTCTACCTCTTCCTGGCTCCATGCCTTGAACTGAGGCATCTTCGCACCCACCATATCAGGTAGAATAACAGGTGTTACTCGGCTCACGAGACCACTCTCCGCATCAGCAAAGAAGGCTCGACACTTGTTGGGTGTTCCACACATCACCATATTGTAATAGAGGGTGATTTTTCCAGAGAACGAATCCTTCGAGATGCGATGCTGACCCCAGGGTTTGTTGTCATAAGCCAGGCGGAAGAGGTCGTTCTTCTCTGTCCACGCCCCACCCTTGTTGTTCTTCAATACCGTTTCAATCTCAGGGGCATAGGTAAAGAGATGCTTGCCTTTGGCATAGAGGGCACGCTCCAAGAATGCTGACACACCGATGTTGGGTTCGATGATGCGGATCTGGGCACAAGGATTCTCGACATCCTCGCCGTCTTTCTTCGCCAGCGAATAGGCAATCTCCTTCTGCCATTCCACCTCGTCCTGCTTGATGATAGGGTCCATCAGCAACTCAAATTCATTGTCAACAAACGACTTACCTGTGGCTTGAGGAGCCTCGATATCTACGATGAAGCTGGGTGAGTTCAGCTTGCCATCGCGATACTTGGCACGGATACCTGATGCCAACGTTCCCAGCATTGGCATTGCTGCTATCAGCGTCGCCTCACGGAACTCCTCTGGAGCGTGGTCGGACAAGTCCTGAAGGATACCAGGCAACTCTGCTTCGACTGGAGCGACAGTCGTTTCTTCAGCCTCTGCTGAGCCTGCTTCGATTGCTGCTCCCAACGACGAGAGTATCTCGTTCATCATTGAAGGAATACCTGCAGGTCGTGTGCTGCCTATGGCACTCTTGATGGTGGACAATACCTCATGATCCGACAGTCCCCAATGGGGTAGAATCGCAAAGAGTTTCTGTTCGTCAAAGTCACAGATGAAACGCAGGTAGCGACTCATGGTATAGAGAG
>JAEEGL011675817.1_pt1 | contig 15298 bp, 25 predicted proteins | sample 9134231 | NCBI WGS metagenome assembly JAEEGL01 (sample SAMN16246548, study PRJNA631951) | gut metagenome | biome: gut microbiome; feature: rumen; material: fiber-attached | host: Bos | place: Iran: Karaj | collected 2018-10 | reverse complement strand
TCATTATTTTTATACCTCTTTCTTATTATTACAATTATATTATATAATAAAAAAAAGGCTTTGTCAATAAAAATTTATTGAAAAACCTTAAAATATTATTTTAACTATTTTCTTCGTGGGAAGATAATCCAAATAACCCAAGTTGGAATCTCATCAATCGGCTTATCTCCGTACATAATTAAAAGTACGATTGCAAAAATACCAAAACATAAACCTAAAAAGATAAAAAATCCAATAATTACAATCCAAAGATTTTCTTTAATCCAATCAATTAATCTCATAATCATTCTCCTTTTAACGTATATCTGACCCTCTATAACGTGCAATAATAACATCAGACCTACAATCTAACCTAAACTGTTTACCATTATCTAAATTATAAAAACATCTATGAACTCCAACAGAATAACAAAGTTTATAACCTAATGATTCCAATGCCGCGAATACTGTTTCAAGCAAATTTTCACTATTAAATAAATCTGCAGTGAAAGATACTTCCTCGTCTACGTGCAAATGGTCTAAGACATAAGCAACTTTTTGCATATCATCTATATCAACGTCCCCGAAGCCGCCCTTCATTCTAATCATTATCGTTACCTCCATTAAAGATATACACTCTACCTACGTCATAGTATGTATCTCCATCAGCAGTCCAAGTTCTATATATTTTCCCACCATTACTTAAAGTGTCTGCTTGAGAAAACATCCAATCTAAACACTCTTGGCGTGTTCCTTCAAATACAGCACGTCTATCGTAAGCACTATATACAGTCATTTTTATCTCCTTTCTAGTCTTGAGGGAAAAGGTCCTTCCACTCACTCTTTAAAATCATTAAACTTTTCTTTTCGATTTGTCTAATTCTTTCTCTTGTTAAATTTAACTCTCTACCAACTTCTTCAAGAGTATACTCCTTATTGTAAGGATATAATCCGAATCTCATTCTGATAACTTTTGCCGCACGTTCATCAAGAGCCTTATCAAGACCATCTTGAATATCTCTCTTTCTGTGCTGTTCTTCAGTATATTCATATGGAGTTTTAGTTCCATTATCTGCTTGTAAATCAGCCAATGTATCTTCACCGTCATCGCCTAATGGCTTATCTAGTGATACAGTAGTACTTCTCCAAGCTTCAAGATTACTTAACTCTAATTCACTTAAACCTGTCTTTGCGCAGATTTCTGCAGTTGTAGGTTCGTGACCATCCTTAGTTAATTCTTCAACGGCTTTTCTTACTTTTGACTGAGCATCCCAAATATGAACTGGGATACGAATTGTCTTTGAGTAATCCTTTAATGCTTTAGTAATAGACGCCTTAATCCAAGGCACTGCAACTGTTGAGAAACGATTACCAAAATCTGGGTCGAACTTATCTACTGCTGTCATTAAACCCATATTACCATATTGAATTATGTCCATCTTATCTAAATGGTCATTTGAGTATGAGCCTGAAATAGTAACTACCAATCTTAAATTGCAGTTAATTAATCTATCTCTTGCATACTTTGCTCTTTCTTTATCTTCTGAGGTTGCGTCTTCTGCATTACCCTTTTTTATTAAATTTCCTAATTCAAATTCCTCTTCTCTTGTTAAAAGTGGATATTGAATTACTCCTTCCATATATTGTTTGTATGGTGACTTTACTCTATTCATATTTTATCTCCTTCCATTTTAGACAGACTATTTTTATTATTATTCTTTTTCTATCTTTTACAATTATATTATATAGTATTTTTCCGCTTTTGTCAATAAAAATCACACAAAAATGAAAAAAATAAAGAGTGATTAATTTTCACTCTTCACTTCTTCTTTTTCTTCAATCGCTTCAGTTGGCGCCGCATCTACGGTTATGCCTGTTAACTCCACAAGTGAATCAAAATATTCATCACTTATATCTCCTGCTTGCATTGCAGACAGAACGCCCGCTTTCACATTAAATTCTTTTTCAACCTCAATTATTCCAACTTCAAGTTGTTGTTCAACACGAACGTACATTTTTTGTTTTGTCCAAGCTAATTGACAAATAACTTTTAATGAACGAGGAATATATGTTGAGTATACAGTAATTACATCATCAGAGAAGATTAACGAAGTAGTCTTTACTGTGTCTTCTACCTTGACTTGGTCGCACTGCAGCCACTGTTCGATAACTAAACTATTCCAAATCATATTTACACTTTCAATTATTAATTGAATACGTTGATTATAAATATCATTCGCTTTTTCTTCCATTTGCTCTAATGTTTCTGAGTCAACAGGTTGATAAGTACCATCCTCTTCTCTTGGAGAGCAAAACAGAAAGAAAAGAAGCATAATTGCTATTAAAATAATAAAAATTGCTGTTATTGTTTCATTACTTATCATTCTATTGTACCTCTTCGCTATCAGTAGGCATTTCGCCGCATTGTCTTAGAATGTCATTTTCGAATAAAACATCTAGCAATTCAAGCTCTTCTTCACCAACTTGTGCCATATAAGGAGTAATATCACTAATAAAACGGAAACTTTCAGTTAAAGCAAAATTTTCATTTCGGTCTATTTCTTCTCCTTTTAACATAATTTTAGCATCGTCAGTGATTTCCAATAGACCATGTTTAGTTAAATAATCACCAAGAATTAATATCGCTTTAACCATAAAAATATTATTGCGCATTAAATACATCATCTCGATATAAGTAGATGGGTCAATGTCGCTATCCTTTAAAAGCCATAAATAATTTTCCAACATTAAATTATTGTCTGCATATTGTTCAACACTAAGTTTTTCTGCTTTCTCTTTTATCATATTACGCCCTCACAATTTTATCTTGCGGCACAAGGCTGCACAGATATTTAAAATCTTCTTCTTCTATTTCAACTTCATTGCCTACTTTATTAAAACAGATAAAATATTGTCCATAATAATCCAATAGGCTATTGAAATTACTTGTTTTCAGTAGTAGTATCAGCATTTTCTCCGCTTGATTGTTCATTTTCTACCACCTCTTCATTAATTACTTCATATTGCGCATCAATTATCGGTCCAACGCAGTAATTTTCGCCGCAATTATGACAATGAGCGGCAGTATGTTCCATTTGTTGAAGAACAATTTTATGTAATGTTTCGCCAATCATTCCTTCTTGACCGAATAAAATTGCGCCGCATTTTGGACATAGCCCTGTTGCAACAGGAATTTGTTCTTTACGAGTTTCTCTACCCTTCGGTCCTTGTACTGCATACTCAATTTCACGCATGTCAGTTTTGAATTTAATATATTGCATTATTCGTCCTCCTCATCTGATTCAAGAACTTCTCCATTTATATGTTCTCTTGCCTCACATTCTGCGATAGCACAAGCTTCTTCTTCATTTTCGGCTTCAACCCAAACTTCTTCAATTAATTCAATTCTAACTAAATAACTAGGCATTAATCATCCTCTCCTTCCAATGGTTCATATTTATAATATTCTAATGCATAAAATATAGCCTCATCTTCACTAACCCCATCTTGGCTCATGTATTCACGAGCTCGATCCGCAACTTTTACGCATTCAGCATTAGTTAAACCGTACTTGTGAGCACAGGAATTTAAGATATAATTTGCAGTATAAATTACTTCAATAGCCCATTTTTCTCTATATGGTAAATCTTCTATTTTTCCACTATCACCGTAATCGTCATAAAACTCTAATGTTTGAATATTAAAATAATATTTATCATATGGTACATATATATCTGTTCTCTCTGTGAAACTTATAGGCATTTTATTTACTTCCTTTCCTTTTATCTTATATTTATATTATAGTCTTTTTTCTTCTCTTTGTCAATAAAAAATGCTCACATAGAGCATTTAAAAATAATTAATGTAATTTATAATTACTAGAAAGCACTTCCCATACTCCTTCTTTTCCATCAATATTTAATTGAATGGCACATCTCATTGCAGGAAGTCCGTCTTCATCAAAATATTGCATAGCACCATAAATTTTAGGGTCAACATATTTCATTGCAAGACTTTCTAATGCCTCTAAATCTTTATCAAAAGGTATTATTGTATCTTTAATTACTAATATAAAACAGTCTACAAAATCTATAAATTCTTCAGTAGTTTCGTCGAATTCTTCAATTCTGTCTTCAATATTAAATGCAAATGCAAGTCCATTAGGGTATCGTATTACACACTTTTCATCTGTTGAATGAACTACACACAATGCATTTTCATTTATTACTGTTCCATTGTCTAGTTTTAAATAAGCCATTTTATTTCTCCTTTACTTTTTATAATTTCTCTTTAAAAAGCTTTTATATCCTTTGTACCACTGCACAAAAACTTTAAAATCATTAGTCACTATTAACGCTGAAAATAAAGTTTGTAATAACCATCTTGTTTTTGGGTGAATAATACGATGCGGACCTTCATGCGCCATCCAGTATGTAACTGTATCCTTAGGCTGCCAACCTTTCGGATTATATGCGTAACCAGCCGCACACATATCGCAGAACATTTCAATAACGTACTTGTACGGCATTTTTACCGCAGTTCCTCTTTCAAGCGAATCAATCCAATACTCCCAATGATGTTTGTTTTTATTTCTATGATGATACCAAGAGTTAGAATATCCTATTCTATCTCTCATTTCTTCATGAGGACTGCGCTTGCCGGTATAGTATTTATATTGACTTAGCTCCGTTAGCGAATACTTCGATAAATCGTGGACTAATCCTTGAAGTGGAATGCCCATCTTGAAAGCGAAATGTCTAACGGCTCTTCTATGAATCCTAATTGTTTTTAAATGTGCGAAAAATTTATTCATTTTTTATCTCCTCTAATGTAATAATTTTTTGTTCGCCATTCAATATATTACATAACTCTTGTGAGTTTAAATTTAATATCATCTTGTTGTTTTCATACGCAAATTCTTTCAATTCTATTGGTTTATCAAAAATTTGTAAATTTTCAATATGAATAGTTGCTCCTTCAATGTTAAAATCGCATTCCGCAATTATTTTTCCATTTAATTTATAGTCTAGACAGAAAGAATTACATGCGTTCTTATTCAAAGGAGCTCCATAATAACTTCCATCCCATCCGTCCCAATATCTTTTTAGATAAGGTTTCTCTCTATTGCAATACAATAGTAATTTCATACTAATACCTCCTGTTAAAACCATGCAGCACCTAGGCTACTAGAATTTCCATTACATAATCTATCCATTAATGTATAATGACAGTTATACTTTTGTAAAAGTGGAGTTATAATCTCTTTTATTTTTAAAATACAATCCTTATACTTTTCTCCATTCTCAGGATAGTTAAAATTTTTACCATCTGGATTACACCAATGACCTCCACAAGATAAAGCTCCCTGCCAAAATTCTAAATGTAAACAGTCATAAAATCCCATTTTCATTATTTCATTAAGAGTTGGAAGTAATTGTTCAAAAACCTTATCATATTCCTTATTAAATTCAAACACGTCAATATGTGGAAGAAGTTTTTCCCACTGTTGTTCAGTAAAAGCATCAAACTCTAACAAATCAATTATAAAGCGCTCAGCCTCTTCATTAGTTTTATAGCTATTACCATTATTGTTAATGTCTTCATACATCCAACGGAATTCGGCACTATCAGCGCCGCAATCAACTCTATATCTAAATACATTAATATTATGTACGCCAAGTCTAGATAGTTTTCTTTTATTTGTCGCCTTACTTTTTATTTCATTAAATTGCTCTCTATTCATAATAATATTATCTCCTTTACTTTATATTATTATTATATATTATCTTTTCCCTTTTGTCAATGATTTTTTCTTAATAACCAAAAAATAATCGATTTCCTTTACTTAAAATCGGCTTAATCACTTTTAAGTAAAGGAAATCGTGCGAAATTTTACTTAAACATAAATTTTTATACCCAAAAGTTTATGCGGCGAAATCGCAACTCGGCGCCACGGTCCGCACTATTTTTTCGCTTGTATTTTTAAAGCAAAAGAAAAAGTCCGTATCCCACGGACCTCTGAGTCTTATTCATAGGGTTATTAAACTCAGTGAAAATTACTGACCACACAGAAACACGTATAGTGTTCGGAACAATCGTTTAAGTGATTGTATCAATTACTAATTACTATATTCACGAAGGCTAATCAAACCGTTCGACATACTTAGTTTTAGGTCACTGGCTTATGTTGCTTGACCTTTGGAGGATTTTGAAAATGTCATTTAGGGATACGGCGTATAAAAGGTATCCTATGACGGTGTCAGGGACTGCTGAACCCGCAGTATGACGATGCTACTACCTTTCGAGTAGCCAGAAGGTCGTGCGTCCCAGGTCTTGTCTGCCCCAGCACTGTCATAATACGGAAGAGTTAGGGATGGGTCGTCGCTCTCTTGCTTCGGGTCGCCATTATGGAGAGGTGGTATAATCCCGTAGAGTTAGTTTTTAACTGATTATACTCTTATGCTGCGTACACCTACGTACTCCGCCAACGTATTACTGTCGATAAGTTTTTGTTTTTTTACGAGTCGAGACCTATCTTAGAATCGACTACGGATTTTTAGTGTTTTTTTCTCACTGACCGATTTTAATGAATGGTTCTTTTTATCATTAGACTGAGTGGATTTGCACCACCACGCTTTCGCTACGCACCTATAGTACGTGTCCCTTTTCTATTGAGAACAGTCATATGGCTTTCCTAGTTGCCATAACTAACCCCGATTATGTACCCAACTTGCCACCGTCGCAGCACGGCATCAGCATTTAGATAGCGTTGTATCTCTCGCAGTCGAGTGGGGCTCAATGGAGAGGCTTTGAATGCATCGCGTCGCATTGAGGGTTTTTAATAGCGTCATATGCCACTATACAGCATCTCTTGGCTGTTCGTCAGAGTGTGTGTCGCTCAACTCCGTTGCGGGCTTTTCGTCTTACCAACCCTAAGATAATTACACTCAGCAGTAACCACGCTAACAGTTCTCTCACTCTTTGTAACTGATAAAATGTCAATCGAATCCGTCTCGATATGTTCCTCATAGGTAACACGCCAACACATTTACTAGGAATCACGTTGGAACTACCACGTATCTATCGTTTTACGCCACGGTGTTTTTTATTTTGTAAAAAGCCACTAAAAATTCAGTTAGAACGCCTGTCTAACAAGGTGTCGCTAGCATATCGCCTATCTCACAAGATTGACTGTCTTGTTAATAGTTGCCGCACAATTAGTATCAAAGGCTCTAATAATCGCCATCGGAGTGTTTCGGTTCCTATTGTCAGTAGGTCGGTCTCCTCAACCATGAAAGTTTTTACGAGAACTTACATTTTAAAACTCGAGTTTATCTTTAACGCAAGAATTTCTACTCACGAATTGCGTGAATCTCTCATTTACACCCTGACCGCACAGGTCACGATGGTGGTCCACGACGCCCACGTCATAAAGGGTTTGAAACTGGAACACTTTTACTGTGGATGTGCCACAACCAGCCAATTGCTCGCAATAACTTAATATTACTCAACCTTCCTGAATTTGTTATACCTCCCAGTTTGGAGGTGACTTTATCTCGTCCGTATCATATCACGACAAATCTTATTACTAGCCGATAAAGTCTTTCGCAAGATAGTTTGCGGCATCTCTTTATTTATACACGTCAAGCAAACGCCTTTATGTTGTACGTGTAATTGGGTTCAGTTTTGGTTTTGGTATAGAACTTGAACAATCATAGAAAACTATACACTCTTGCTTAAACTTTTGACGTGAAGTGCATGAGCTTACCCGAGGATTTCGGCTACGAGCACTTGCTTCTCTACTTTTTATTATCACGAGGAATGAACTTTCGTTCAAGGAAATACGAAGCGAACCCCGAGTCCTTATATTTACTTGGAAATTCCAATTTTATACACGCTACAGGCTAACTTACGTGTTGATAATTACCAATGTTTTATACTCTAAGAATATTATCTGGTAGTTAAAGCAATTATCAAGCATGTTCTACCGCAGTTTTTATCGTTTTCGGTAACTAAGTGCAAACTTGCATAAAGTACCTTAGCCCTCAGTAGTGGTTTTACAAGCGAACTACAACTTGAAGATTTAAGTGGGTTATCGGTCTATTAAATCTTATAATTTCCCGCCCAGTATCTACCACGAGTTTACTTTCGTATCAACTAACGCATAGCTCTTTTTTAGTTTTGGAAAACTATGCAACCTCAAAGTGGACTTATTGGTCAGACAATTCCATACCCTGCTCACTCAGTGGGTGTTTTAAGTCAACCAACAGTTGGATAACGGAAGTGTTGGAGTCCCTACCTCGTCACGATAAGAGGTATCGGCACGGTATGGTTATCGCATAAACCTGCTTTGGCTATCTCGGAGTCCGTCAATCATTTATTAATCGCATTATGTCCAAGACCGAAGTCCGAGAACTGGCGTCTTGCGATTGTGGAACCACCTTATAAAACCACACTTTACTTGAGGATGGTTTTATGAGAGTTAGCTGAACTCTCAAGAGAGTATCCAAGAGGAGGTGGCTTGGACACTCGCTTCAGAGTTCAGATAATTATTTTCTCTTTTGTTCCTTACATATATATTATATTATATTTTTCAGATTTTGTCAAGAAGTTTTTAATTTTATTCAAAACTTTTTGATACTGACTAATTAGCATCTCTACTAACTAGCACGGACGGTTTTCAAGCCGTTAATCTTTATTTCTTTCTTTATCTTATTACATATATATTATATAATATCTTATGTGCTTTGTCAATAACTTTTTCATTATTTTCAAAGACTTTTTTTGGTGTCGTTCGGGTTACCTACCTAGCTATACTTAATTTTACAAGTCTTAGCCTAACTTGTTCCTTTTTAGGAAAGGGTGCGGCACATCAATTCACGTTTTGACGTCTTTTGCTTAGCACCTCTGATTAGTGCCGCGTGGGTGTTTTGGGACGAGAACCAGATTTGAACTGGAAACTAACCATCTTGGCCCGCCATATTGGACGCAGGGGAGAGATTCGAACTCCCGTGTATGGGGTATGAGCCCATCAACTAGCCTCTAGTGATACCCTGCAATATATGGTTCTAAGGTAAGGAAAAGGGGGTGTATAACCTTAGAACCTGTTTATGAAAAAGGAGATTTTGCGTGTTTTGCTCGCATACCGTTGTTAAGGAGTGTCGTTCGATCTGCCGCCGCAGTGTTAGGTTTTCTCCGTTGAATGCTATTTGGTACCCGAGGAGGGAATTGAACCCTCGATCTCCGACCTTGAAAGGGTGGTGTCTTGACCAGTTCGACTAATCGGGCATATAGGAGGTGTCCGTGTCGTGGACTAACGCTCATCTTCTTTGTTATTTTTACGAGGGGTATACGCCTGAGTGGGAGATGTTCCTCGGGTTTCTCTCGCACAGAAACACATTTAAAATTTAATAGGAGCTTTTGGTTATCTAGTTTTCCTTCTTGGGTTTTAATGAGTTTTGCCGTCTCAAATACTGGGCGTCGGGTTCGATACCGACTAATAATCACTTAACTGCAGTGAATGCCACCCAGTAAAATAAGTTTTTCTTTTAACTTATTACATAAATATTATATAATAATTTTTAGATTTTGTCAATAAGTTTTTAACTTATTTTTAAATATTTTTTAGCCATACCCCAACTCTTTCGTTGCCTTCGAGCTATACTTTACTTTGAGTGCGCCTGACTCTAGATATGGCACTTGTGAGAACGAGCCCGTAATTTTATTTCAAACCCCTAAGGTTTCTCACTTTTAAAATAAATATTTTATCTTATCTTTTACAACTATATTATATAATACTTTTTAAACTTTGTCAATAAGTTTTTAGCTAATTTTTAATAATTTTTAAATGTCATAATAGTCCATTTTTACTGATAAAGCAACCTGAACCATACCCGCAATGAAATCCGCAGACTTGTCTTTAACATCATTTAAAGTGAAATTATAACAAAAGTTATAAGAGTCATCCTCGTCTTCTTTATAACGACCGCATCTTACCTTAACTGATACATACTCGTCGTCATAATCACCTTCAAAATATTCATAATTAATATTTTCAATTTCACAGTAGAATTCTCTATTTAAACCTCTATACTGTTTACGTAAGAAGTCTAAAGTTGCATCTACAATATTACTAATTAATACTTTATTTTCCATAGAACCTAATCCTTTCCTAGATAAAAATAATAATATCTTTATCTTATCTTTTACATCTATATTATATATTATTTTTTACACTTTGTCAATAAAATTTTAAATTTTATAGATAAAGTTTTGTGATGGCAAAAATAATAATAAAACTATCCTTAATTATCTCTGTATCATAGGAAACTTTTATTGTATATCTGTTCTTTACTGGGTTAAAATTAACAACCACATTGTCTTTTCCAAACGCTTTATTTATTCTTTCTATTTGAGTTTTAATATAAATGTCCGCATTTGAGTAGCAACTTTGTGCAACCACAGAGCATGGAGTGACGCCTCCAGTTGAATCTATCTGTATTTCTTGAACCGCATAAAGTTCAGTACCTGTTAAATCAATTTCAAATGTTCTTTTTATCATAAAATTTATTCCTTTCTTTACTAATAAGATTTTAAATTATCTAAAATCAAATCAGCATATTCCATAAATTCTCTTGTAATAGGATTTTCCATTAATTTTTTTCTTGCTTCAATAGCTCTTGATTCCGCTTTTTCCTTATACTTTCCATAAGCAACTTTATCCTCTTCATAAAGTCTACAACTTGCAGAATTATGCTTATTTCTCTTACAAGTTTTATATCTTAAACAAAATCTACATCTAATGATTTCTTTTGTATCAAATTCTGCCATATAATTTATTCCTTTCCTATTATTTACAATTATATTTTATCCAAAATTTCTTGTAACGAAATCAACTTTGTTCTTTAAGAAAGAAATTGCTTCTGCATCTGTAAGAACAAACACGTCTGAATACTCCTCACAATCAGGATTATTTCCATAATAGCAACTATAATCTGTATTTACTATATGCATACTAATTTCATAGACATCTTTTCCTATAAGATAAAGATGGTCTTCCGCAAGCTCTTGCTTGATAACTTCAATATCCTCCTCTTCTTCCTGATAATCTTCTAAGGTATTATCATAACGATACATCTCAATTCGAGCAAGGTCATAAAAATATCCATTTGTTACAATAACTAATGTACCTTCTTCTAATTGTGTAAATTGTTCTCTATCCTTTATTTGTTTCATATATAATATCTCCTTTTCTATTATTTACAATTATATTATATAGTATTTTCTTCATTTTGTCAACATATAATTAACTTATCTCATTAAAAAATCTGAATGAATTTTATTCTAAATTTCAATCATTTTCACTTAAAGATAGGATATTTTCGGGTATTTTGTAAGAATAACCATATGAATAGTCTACACCGAAACGAAATTTTCCGCACCTTTCAATCAAACCTAGTTTCATTAAATTTAAAGTTGCATCATTAAAAATTCGCTTTGTGACACCAATCTTTTTTGCGCCGCCATCTTGTGTAATTCTAGCAATACCATTCGCAGCATGACATGCCATTCAATAATAACATCATTCTCTAAAAAGACCACTTCAAGCTTGTGGTTTTAATCCGCACTTCATTATTGTTTGCATAACATAATCCACAATAGGAAAAGGAACCACCAATAAAAAAGCTCCCTCTTTATCTTCATATTTCTTTCCCTTATGAATATTTAGATGTTTACAAAGAGTACTCCATTGAATTTCGCCGCAATATTCAGCAATTTCTTTATCGAATCTATCTGTTATTTCGTAAGATATAAAAGCATTCTTTTGTTTTAGACTACGAGTAATGTTAAAAGTATGTTCTTTTAAACTAAAACGGTATCAAATACAATAATATATAAACTCAGTACTAGGTGTGAACAATTCCTTATCTGTTAAGATTAAATATTTATTATCTGTTTGTAGTGCTACATCATTCACTATAATACTACTCATTTTATCACCTCTACAATTAGTATAGTATGGTTTTTAGTGGATGTCAAGAAAAGATCCGATGAGCTTGACTATTTGTTAGAAAAGTGTTCTATAACACATATAAAGCTAAATGATTTTTCCTTCTTAGAACAATTTTTTCTTGATTTATTTTAAATTCTTATTATTTATCCAAAATCATTATTCTTTTAAAAAATTATAACACCGAGCGCAGCGAGGTAGTTTATCTAAGCAAGATGCAAAGGCGCAGCCTGCCGCATCGGCGCAGAAATAACTCTCTTCATTCCAATCTCGAACGTTGCGACGTGACATCTACAATCTTCCGTACAAAATGCCATTTCCATATAAAAGTATTAAAACCAATGTTTTTATTTACCTGTACTTAAAATTCAAGCAGAAAAAGCCCAACAGTTGTTCGGCTAGCGGAAATCACCTACTAATCTGTTGGGTATCACACTTTAGCAGTGAACGCATCATACTTCATAGAACTCGTGATAAGTATTATCGCACGATTTCAATTCCATCTTGAACTGAACCAAGTCAGACAATTTAGCCAATAATTGTCAAAATGGGAAGTAGTTTTAATTGGCTTAACTTCCAAGTCCCAACGTCCTATTAACGAATGAGTCCTTGCCTCAAAAGTGTTTGACCTACTTTACTAGAATTGTTTTACTCAACTTCTCAATGAGTGGAACTTTATTTTACATCGTCATTCCATAGATGTTTTGCCGCAGATGAGTTAGTTCCTTGGCGAATTAGTTTTAAAACTCATTTTTATACGCCTAGGGAAAGTTTAAAGACATTACCCTTATTGGTCATTATGAACAAGATTTCGCCGCAACTATTCAGCTACGAAATAAGTTGCTTTCTTTTCTCTTGTTGGCTTATCGTACTCTACGTCTTCACCCTTAGCTAAGTTACCCTTATTAACTAATGCAGTGAATGTACCTGGCTTATAGTCAGTTCCTAATGCTTCATTTAAACCTGCGATAGTAAAAGCACCCTCAGCAGTTTCAGCATACTTTAAGATTGCTAATTCCTTTTCATTGTAGTTGAATGGCTTTCCATCCGCTTTCTTTGCTACATCTGAATTAACATAAACATAAGTTGAACGCTTAGCCTTACGAGTTACTTCAACCTCTACATCTTCGCCCTTAGTAATTAAACCCATTGTTAATGCGTGAGTGATATGAGCTGCTGCAAGTGGCTTACCTGTAGGTAAAGTAATTGCATCCTTTAATTGAGCGAATGTTAATGCTTCACCAGCACCTCTTAATGTTGCAACGATTAAGTTGTCAGTTTCTGTAATCTTTCTTTCTGATACCTTGTCTGCCATAATAATAATTCCTTTCTTTGCGGGGTTGCCGCTTTGTTTGTACTACTTTATGTTAAGATAAATTAAGTAATTTTAGACTTTCATTTGTTAACACCCAACCACTCTTTTGGTCAACTCGGGTCTCATATTTTGATTTGTTCTTGTCTAACATCCGATGTTGTTAAAACTATTTTTTCTTTCTTTATCTTTACAACTATATTATATAATATTATTTTGCCTTTGTCAACGAATTTTTCTATTTATCCATTAACTTTTTTAGACCTTTTTCTTCATAAAATGTGTCAATAAAATTGACAATTCTATTTATATCACCATCTAATTGACGAATTTGAGCAATAGTTTTATCATAAGTTGCATCGCAATCAACTGCATCTATGTAAGCATTAAGCTCTTCATTCATATTTCCAAGTAATTCTAATAAACCTTGAGAAAAGTCTGCAAATAGCTGCATCCAATTATATTTCATTAAACATCAAACTCCTTATGATTGATTTTCATTTTATATACATCACTAACATCATAGGCTCTATCCCAGCCATCTACGATACAACCACCTTTAATTCGGCAATACATACCTAACTCTTTATCTCTCTTGAATAGAGTAAAGTATTCTATGTCCGCAAATTGTTTCGCAATGTCCATAATTTTTGCTAACTTATTCTCAACCTTAGCATAACGGCAAGGTTTCGCCGCAATCTTTCGTACCAATCCTCGATTAGCCATAGCAGTCATAGTTGCGCCGCTAACATTAAGTTCGGTAGCAGTATATTCAACATTATATTGCATACGATTATAAATTTCATTGTAATCTGCCATAACTAATTCTCCTTTTATCTTACATATATATTATATGATAAAATTCGCTCTTTGTCAATGAAAATTGCTGTATTATCAATCAAATTTTTCGCCGCAGATAGACGAGGAATTAAGGTTGCCAACGAAGTGGCTAACCTTCATTCCTTACCTTCATTCCTTACCATTCCCATTTTCCAATGAAACCATCGCCAAACATGGAATCGTCTTCATCATCTGGGTCTGCTTCAACGATTTCAATGCTACCTGATTCACAGATATCAATACAATAGCTATCCCAAGAATCAGTATCTTCATCTGGGTCTAATTCATTGTCTTCGCAGTACCAGCTCCAATCTCTACCGTATGACTCTGCGTGAGATAGGGCTAATTCCTCATATGCATCCCAATCATCTTTATCTAAAGTAGTTTTTGTTTGGTCTTCTAGTTTACGATATTCAACTGAAGTTTCGCCGCAATATCCAGTTCCTAATTCGATTCTAATATATTTTTCTTTCATTTGTTTTACCACGCCTTGTTCGATGCTTCGTTTCGGCCTAAGGGCCTCCACTCCGCATTTCCCTTTATACGCTTCGGTCTAAAGACCTCCGCTTCGGCTTTCCTTTCTTTCTAATTATCTTTTTAAGTTTACCAACCAGCCAACTCTATCTGGCACCTCATCATACGCAAAGTACAACTCAACATTCTCATAACCGTACTTACCATCTTCACCTAGCGCCGCATCAAAAGTAAGTTTGTACTTATCGCCGCAATACTCAAAATCCGTAACTCTAAAACCTTTTCTATCTGGTTCATAGTCCAACCAACAACACTTTACGTACTCTGCACAAACCTTCATTAGTTCGTCATCGTCCATTCTATTTACACTTCTGAAAATTTCAAGAGTATCTGCACAATACTCATCATTTAATCCTTTTAATATATAACTCATAAAATTACCTCCAAATTTTTATAAATCTTTCTTTATCTTTTTACATAATTATTATATATTAGTTTTTAGGGTTTGTAAAGATAAAATTGATTATTTTTAAGAAAAATTTTTTGAAAGTGAAACTTTATTGACCGAGGGACTAGTGTGGGGTATATATGCGTGAATGGAGACGAAGGGACTGGTACACACGTGCGCCAAAGTTTACGTGCTTGTCAACAAAATTTTCAAATTTTCGCAAACTTTTTACACT
>JAEEGL011116136.1_pt1 | contig 15298 bp, 11 predicted proteins | sample 9134231 | NCBI WGS metagenome assembly JAEEGL01 (sample SAMN16246548, study PRJNA631951) | gut metagenome | biome: gut microbiome; feature: rumen; material: fiber-attached | host: Bos | place: Iran: Karaj | collected 2018-10 | reverse complement strand
TCAAATTAGTGAGGTGAAAAACATGGCAGGATCATCTTTCGGCACAATCTTCAAAATAACTACTTGGGGCGAATCTCACGGCAAGGCACTCGGCGTTGTCATCGACGGATGTCCCGCCGGCCTTGAGTTATCCGAGGCTGACATCCAAAAATACCTCGACAGACGAAAACCAGGCACCAGTGCCCTTACTACTCAGCGCAAGGAAAATGATGAAGTCGAGGTCCTTTCCGGGGTTTTTGAAGGAAAAACAACCGGCACGCCCATTTCTCTCATGGTACGCAACACCTCCCAGATTTCCGCGGATTATGGTGACATTGCAACCTACTACCGTCCCGGGCATGCCGACTACACCTTTGACCAAAAGTACGGTTTTCGTGACTATCGCGGCGGCGGTCGATCGTCTGGCCGTGAGACCATTGGCCGCGTAGCTGCCGGTGCCATCGCCTGCAAAATTCTTGATCAGCTCGGCGTCACCGTAAAAGCTTACACCAAATCCATTGGTTCGATTGAAATTGATCCTTCCGCATATGATGAAAGCCTGCGCCTTTCCACTCCTACCGCCATGCCAGACGCCAAGGCAAACGAGGAAGCAATTGCATATCTTGCCAAGGCGCGGGAAGCCATGGACTCCGTAGGCGGATGCATGGAATGCGTTGTTGATGGACTTCCTGCAGGCATTGGTGATCCCGTATTTGAAAAGCTCGATGCCAACCTGGCAAAGGCCATCATGTCTATTGGAGCCGTGAAAGCCGTAGAAATTGGCGATGGCGTACAGGTTTCCAAGAGATCCGGAAGCGAAAATAATGATGCGTTTATTTCTTGCGAAGCGCAACCTTGTACGAATACTGAAGCTAGCTACCAAGAAAGCTCTAAATCAGTTTTCGATGGCAATATTACAAAAATGCATCCATCTTATAACATCAGCAAACTTACGAACCATGCCGGCGGTATCCTTGGCGGCATCAGCGATGGCTCGCAGATCGTCGTCCGTGCACACGTAAAGCCTACTCCCTCCATTTATCAGACGCAGCATACCGTCAACCAACAGGGCGAAGAAATCGAAATTCAGATCAAAGGCCGCCACGATCCCATTATCGTTCCAAGAGCCGTGGTCGTCATGGAATGCATGACCGCATTGACCGTTTTAGATGCCATGCTGCTGAATGCGACGGCAAAACTAGAAACCCTAAAGCTAGTGTATAAGGCAAAAAAATAGGGTCATCAAACCCTCAAGAGCTTTGGTTACCCAATAAGACTCGAAAAGGCTTCCCAAAACGGGAAGCCTTCGCATTATGTATCCTTAAATTTCTATCGATCTCATTGCCATGACATTCAAGCCTTCGCTAGATCAAATTTCTGCTTGTCATTCTCTGAAACATCTTCTCCAAGCTGAATCTCGATCAGCTTCATTTCCTTAACGGCCGTAATCGTGTGCTTACATCCAGCCTTCATCGTTATGATGTCGCCCTTCTTGATGTCATTACGCTTCTCATCAAGAATCGCCTGACCCTCGCCGCTAAGTACAACCCAAATCTCATCATGACCCTTGTGGCTGTGATAGCTCATGGTCGAGCCTTCCTTCAAGGTCAGCTTTAAGGTCTTGCTATCCTCTTCGGTATCCATAATCTTAAGGCTTCCCCAACTCTTTTCCTCGACAACTTCATTCGATGCCGCTGCAGGCGCCACTTGTGCCATGTCCTCTACTGGCACTACTGGCGCTACAGGAGCAACTTCCTGGTTTTCGTCTGGAAGAATCTGCCTTTGAGCCTTCTGAACATGAAACATCTGTTCAAAATCATCCACAAAAGGCTTGATATTTGAACTTGATTCCTTATCACTAACCAAAATGCCTTCTTTCGATGCAGAAATAACGACATTATGCAAGCCCATGGCCAAAACAGGCACATCTAATTCATTCAGAATCTGTACGCCAGAGGAACTATCATCAATCACGCCATTACCAACGACGGTATCCGTCATAGCCTTCGTCAGCGTGCTCCAGGTACCCATGTCCGCCCATTCACCACTAAAACGCATTACCTGAATGTTCGGCTCCTTCTCCACGACTGCATAATCAAAGGAAATCTCGTTAAATTTCTCGTAATGTGAAAGAAGGTCTTTATAAGAACGATAGCCCAAAATCTCCTGGGATTTATCCAAAATATACTTTAACTTCAGGGCAAACACGCCGCCATTCCACAGCGCGCCTTCTTCCATAAGCTTCTGCGCTTGCTCACGACTGGGCTTTTCCTTAAAGCTTTTAACCGTCTCCAGCTTTCCGTCGCCGCTAGGAATTATATAACCATACTTATCCGTCGCATAAGAAGGCTCCATGCCCATAAGCACAATATTCGACTTTCCAACCTCCGACTGATACTGCAAAGCGATCAACGCCCTGAAGTATTCAGAAGTTACCATCGGATCCACGGGACATACAACGATGGACTCCGTAGGCTTTACGCCCTTTTGATCCACAAGATACGCTGCAGACAGTGCAATTGCAGGGAACGTATCCTTCATCACGGGTTCAACGCAAACATCCACATCCTTTCCGAGCTGTTTATAAATCTCGGGAACCTGTTTCTCGTTCGTCGCAACCGTAATATGCGTCTGAATGCCAATATTATTCAATTGTCTATAAACGCGCTGGATCATGGACTCATAAGCCCCGTCTGCGCGACGAAACAGCTGCAAAAACTGCTTACTTCTTATGTCATTGCTTAGAGGCCACAGACGCTTGCCCGACCCACCAGAAAGTAAAATAATATTCATGCCAATACCCCCGTTTGCATAAAAGGTGACTATTTATATGGTAACCTTTTTTAGGGGGATAGTCAAGTGGGAAACTGGATAATATTGATGTTTTATCTAATACTACTTATTTTACATTCATCTTAAATTTCTTGTTTTTACATTTTTATGCTTCAATTGCTTTTTGTATCAATTCAATGCAAGATTTTTAGTTTCCTGATGCACTTTTCTGGTAAAGATATTTTTTTCTTTGATATTTTTACCAGAGTATCAAACGAATTTCCCTGGTTCATTTTTTTCAAGAACAGCTTCCTTTTATGATGAGCTTGAACAGAGACACGAGAAGCAGAATCAGGAGGCAAAATGAAATCACAGTCAGTTTCTTTATAATTAATAAAACTCTGTATACTTGAAAACAATTTATATCCCGCATTAGTATGTATTAAAATCAAGGAAGTTCCTTTGTCATCGTTCATCTCAGGTATTTTCTCAAAAATCCCCCAACAATCACCCAATGTAATATCCGAAAGACGACCTAAATCTTTAAATCTACAATTATAGCATGATGGTCGAAGACAAATATCAGATAAAAACACTTGCATAAAACTATCCTTGTTGTGATTACATTCATAAATTTTACCGTTAGCAAATTCAATTAAAATGTCATAGCCTTTCCAACCATGGTTTTTACTTCGAAAATTTATTTCCGTTACATAAGAACCATGTATTTCTTGTTGTTGCTCTAAATACATTTCCCATACTTTAGGTGAGGGTACTCCATGACATAGAATTTCTACAGTAAATAAATTTTCATCGTCCTGTTTAATGAAACTCTTTAATCCGGCCACTTGACATGGAGTTCCTACAAAAAGTATTTTTCGCTTTTCCTTTAAATAATCACAAACTTGTTTATACGCCCCTTCAATATTGCTTTGTGTATATTTACTCCCGCGAAGCTTTTTTAAATCTTCTTTTGTCTCTACTGAAATATGTCGAACATTGAATTTATCATCAAAAGCAGCGCCAAAGACAACTCCGCCTCGTTGCAGGATTTCCTCTGCAAGCAAAGTAAAAATGCCTCCTGAGGAGCTATTATGTCGAATATCTGCATCTAATGCATATGCCGCAAACGCCGTAGGATTTATTTCTTTATTACTAGTCTTTTCTTTTTTATTTAAAATAGGACAAGCATGATCACACAAGCCACAAGATATGCATTCTTCTTGATTCACATTCGGGTAGCAAAAGCCTTCATCATCTACTTTTAAATCAATACAATGCTTGGGACAAATCTGCGCGCAAGCAGTACATCCACAACAATCTTGTTTTTCCTTTATTTGAATCATTAGTCCCCCCTCTTATTTCGCCATAAATCTCTTAATCCAAAAAATCTGTTTACTAAATTTGTTTTTTGTCATATTGTTTAGTAAATCAATACTTTTCTCACATTCTAAAGATTTTCTATACGATAAAAAGTAAATAAAGTTTGGAACTATACAACATATTAATGCACGAATAAATAGAGTTGGCAAAACCGGTAAATTTATCTGACTACAAAAAAGGTAAGTAATAACACAACTAAGACCTGAAACAACACAATAAATCAGTAACTTTTTCAAATAAAATTTCAAATCTTTTCGTTCAAAAACATAAGTAAATAAATTATGCAGAAGCCATGGCTCACCAACAAACAAAATTGCTAAAATCGTCGAGAAAATTATACCATAAATACCCCAAAATTGAACCATGATAATATTAAGTGCTAGATTTGTTACAGACGCAGCCAATGGGCGCCAGCGATCTTGATGCCAAATACCTGCGACCGTTTTATATAAATTTAAAAGCTGATTGATTTCACGAATAAAATAATATATTACAATGCTTGTCATTACGGAAAAGGGAAGCATCAAATCTTCTCCAACCCACAATTGCATGAAAGGCTGATATAAACACAACATACAGGTCGCAAAAAAACCAGATATCCAACAAATAATAAAAGTAAATGTCTTAAAATCCGTATAATTCTTTTCCTTTGACTCAGTAATAATACTGTTTCCAATTCCTGCACTACAAGCCGTAAATACGACTCCGACTATGCCGAAAATTGAATTTTGAATAAAAAAGTAGTTCTGATAGATCGCCAACATCTCTAAACCTAAAAATGCAGAGATGACAATCGTATCAGCAGAATCATAAACAACCCCCCCAATTTTTGAGGTAAATAAATCCTTCACTCGTCTATTAATTTCATTTATCGCAGAATCAGGCAATTTTCCCATTGGATGATAATTGGGGTACATAAAATCTACTATCTTGGCAGTAACCAAATTATTTATCACACCACATAAAACCGGTATCATTGCATAGTAATAAAAATTTTTCAAAAAAATCACTACTAAAATTTGAAAAACATATAAAATCGACTGAATAACCAAGGTTATTTTGCTGACAATGTCTTCTCTTTGACATGCTGTCAAAAGACAGTTCTTGTAAGCAAAAAGCCAATAGGTCAAAACGGTGCTTCCAAGATTTATTAAATATAAAACATATACATTTACATCCTCAGGAACTGTCTCCATCTTAACCAAATAGGATAAAAATGGCATTACGGCGACTCCAATGCCAATCACCACAACACCTATGATCCGATAATAGGTCCGATAGAGACGCATCAGTGCACATATAGTCTGTGTGTCATCCTCTGCGATCGGGCGATACATGCTATATACCATCGCAGACCCCACACCTAATTCAGCAAGGTTCAACACAGATAAGATAGACGCAAACAAACCGTTTAATCCCAAATATCGTACGCCCATATAATAAATCATAATAGTACGTATAACAAAAGGAATAATAATCTGATAAATTTTTAAAATCGTACCAAATACAATGCCCTTTGCGGCATTTTGCGTTCGTTCGATTTTCATATAAACAATTTCACCTATCCCACTAAATTATAACAATTTCAATTACAGCATAAAAATCTAGCTTTTTAAATGATCACTAAGCAACTGCTTCATCCTCGCCACTTGTCGCTCTGGAGAATATTTATTTTGCAGCAATTCCGATATTCTCATTAGTTCTGATTTGGGTGTTGGGTTATTTAGTAATTGTAGTATTCCATTAGCCAATACATTACAGTCTGTCGCTGGAGTATAGTAATTCAATAATCCTAAAGTAGTTTCTGGCAACGCTTCAGCATCCGTACAAATAACAGGGCAACAGCAAATAGCCGCTTCTATCGGCGTAAAGCCAAACCCCTCATGTGAAGAAGAACTTACAAATAGATCCGCATTTTCATAAAGCCATTTTATCTCTTCTACCGATAAATCAGATAATAATACAATCCTATCTCTTAATTTTTTTTCTTCTATAAATGGCAAGCAAACTTTATCCCAATACTCTGTTGGCTTGCTAACAATCACTAGCTTTCCAGGATAATCATTTGCCACTAAATCAAACGCTTGTATGGTTGTCAAAACATTTTTGTACCTATCCAAAAAATTTATTGAAAGAATATAAGGCTTATTACCATCCATTAATTTCGGCATTTCTGAGGTACTAGGCATTTCTACGCCATTATACAAAACATGTATTTTTCCCATGTCCGCATTTGCGAATGTTTTAGAAATATCATCTTTCGTATATTGCGATATCGCAAATACAATATCTGCAGTCTTTATTGCATCACAAAAAAACTTGCTGTATTTCAATCTATCCTTAACATTTTCAGCATAATCTGCTTTTGTTCCTTTTAAATCATGAATAAAAATGCATTTATTGACCTTAAATCGTTGATTGGTGATAGGTCTATATTCATCTGGAACAATTAAAACATTTGAATGACTGCCCTCAACAATATGCTTATATATAAATTTACCCAGAGATCTGTTAAAAATCTTTTGTGATGCGCCATGGAAACTTGGATAAATGATATAGGAATAACCCTTAAGATTTTCATCAACATACTTCGTCATTTCTTTATTTATTAGCAACAATATGTCTTTTCTATCATTAATACTTATTGCATTTAGTATTCTTAAGGAATGAACTGGAATTCCTTTGACAAGATTGTATGGGGTTATAAATGAGATGTCATACAAAATTTTCATAATCATAAATTCCTTTTCAAAAAATCTTCTCCACTTTTTCTTAATTCATCCGTTTTTTTATCAACCGATTTCCAATCAATTATTTGATTAAATGCCAATCCCAATTCATTTTCATCGTAACAAAAACATGTCTCTAGACTAACAAAACTCAATAGAGATTTGATTCTATCATTCGCAACCGAATTTTCCCCACGAAGAGGTATCACAATAAACGGTTTATGAAATAAAATGCAAAAAACGACACCATGAAAGGAGGAAGTAATTACAAATGATGAATTATATATCATCTTTAACCACATAACAACTGTAGCCTGAATGGTTTTATTTTCAGGTATAAGGTCTCTCGCTTGAATATAGCCTGTTGAACTGACGGCTTTTATGTTCCAGTTATTTTCATCAATATGTTGTTTTATATAATCCCATAGTATATCTTCTTTTGATGTGACATTAATAGTATAAAAAAATATATATGGTTTAATCGCATCTTCTAATTTTATGTCAAAAAAATCTTTGTAATAATTTGAAGTTAATAAAAACGTAGGATCACAAACAACTTGTGCATTTCCATAGCCAATCTTTTTGCAGTATTCCAAAGCATTTCTTTCTCTTAAAGATATCGCGTTAAATGATTTTAGATAGTTTACAAAAATGCTCTTTTCATCTATGTTTATATTTCTTCCAATGCTTGCCGCGTAACTAATTCTTTTTATATTTTTCTTTCCAAATTGAAGATACCAACCAGCCGTATTTTGAAATTTTAACTTATCCCTCCACACCTGATCGCTGCCACATATATATACTTCAGCATCTGGTGGATCAGCTCTTAATTCATCAATCGAATGATAAATTTTATCCGTTGAATTTATATATTGTTTCCGAAATAACTCAAATTCACGCTGAATATTTAACTTATCATTAATCAGTTTTAATCTCTTTTCATTCTTATAAAATCTTTTATTCTCTATATATTTTCTTAAATGTAACACTTTGGCAACATGCTTTAACAAATGAAGAACTTTATATTTACCAACTAGCTTTTCGCTTGCAGGACTATATTTAACTAGATATGCATCTATCCCTAAATTAATTAAATATCTTTGCAGTGCGAAGCATTGAAGGATTTGACCATAATTATTTGATGATTCCCAATATGTTAAAATTGCAACTTTCATTAACCATTTCCTTATACATTACTAGTTTTTGTTTCAAACCTAAAGCTAAGTTATCGATCCTTAATAAAATGACAAATTCTATCCTTTAATGAATGCCGATAAATAATATTGTAATACTCTTTTCTCTCTCCACCAAATGACATTTTAAATGTATCTATTCCATTGGGATTTTCAAAATCTGAAATTCCTCCCCAATCATATTCGGTCAATCCGTCTGATTTAAAATACATCATTTCATTCCAATGTAAAAACTTATTAACTCTGCCTATGAACGCCTTGTTTTCTTTATCTTCTTCTCTGTAATCAGAACATGAATATAATAATCTACATATATTATTATCTTTTACATATACATGATAAATCAATGGGTGCTCATTAAACAATGCAATGCCCACGAATAGACAACCACTATCAATATAACCTAAAATTTCTGAAATGGTAACATGTTTTCCGGCCATCCCCTTATCTGAATACATTTTCTCAAGTATTGCCGCAAAATCATAAATTATTTCTGTTTGCTTTTTAAGATCATCGCTATTATAATATTCTACTGGGATACAATCCCGCTTTGTACGATTGATTTCATTACGTACCGTTTTGTGCATCTTCTTCAATAATTCTTCATCTGACAATCGAAGATTTGTAATTAAAGTATTTTGTTTCTTGCATTCAATTCCTTTACCAGTTATCGGAATAGAATTCCCATGAATAATCATCTCATCATATTTATTCGGACAAGAAATAATGTCAGCAATCTTTTCAACATCCACAAACCAAATATGTCTTTTTATAAGAAATCTACCCTTTGTGCAAAAATCCATGTTTACCTCAACTTAATGATTTATTAACCTTTTAAGCTCATACATTATCTTAAATGAAAGCAAAAATTTAATTACGAAAAAACATTTTTCAAAAAAGATACCAATAGGTTTTGGGGGGGTATTTAGGGGAGAACTACTTGAAAATTGATTCATTAGGTTTTCATAATCTATTACTTGATCATAAATTTCAATTTCTGAAATTCCAGGATTCCCCACCCATTCTTTTATTTGAACTGTTATCTCATCACATACTTTTAGTGGAGATACTACTATTTCCGTTCCCAAGCCCAAATTATGAAGTTCTCCATCATAAATTTTTTCACCATTTATACAAACTAATGCCCGTTTTATATGATTGTCACTACAACAATCCTCAAAAATCACTATTTTATGAATGGTTTTTTCATTATTAAATTTGAGAATAATCTCTTTCTCTTCATCATTTAGCTCTGGCTTCCAGCAACATAAACCATTCTCAGAAAAATAATTCTCTTTTGAAAGAATGTCATTTGAATCATATCTTTTAAAATCATTAACATATTTTCCTTCACCAGAGCTTGATGTTACTGTTGCTCTTAATGCAATGTTATTGCTTGGTCTCAACCAATAAACAACATCACTATTTATTACTCGCTGCATTTCATACCAGGCAGTTGTCAATTTATGTTTTTTTGCAGCCTTATATATAATATTATCGCTAAGTTTAGGGGTAACGGTATTTGCATCTACACTAAAAGCCAATCTATCCATCCATTTAAAGCATGGGCTGTCAAGTTCATGCTTTGCACCACTATAAAAGCGCTCTCCCTGTGTTACCGTAGGTACCGGGGGAGCATTATAATAATCCTTGGGGCCATTCCATACACCTTCATGTATATATTTCTTAAAGATAATTGGACAATAGTCGTCGATTTCTTTTAGTATTTCCCCCATAATTTCATCAAACATCAAGGAAGTTGCTCTGTGATCTGGATGCGAATCAAATTCAGGGCAAATAATCATTTCTGGCATTATGTCAAGAATAACGGATTTCATGTCAATTTTAAAATTCTTTCTTGTAAAAGAATGATGAATGCCCCATTTTCTATAACAGTATTCACTATATTCACTTACTGAGTTTGTCTCTTGTTTTCCAAGTTTAGATTCTATAATTGTGTCAGGTTCACAGTTATATAAATGGGTATTTCCCTTCCATTCGTTGGGATATCCGAGAAGTATGACTTTTTCCTCTTCAATTCCAAAGACCTTACAGGAATTCATCGCTTCATAGATTCTTTTGTTGCCAATTTTTTTAGTAGCATCTCCGTTTGTTACAAACAAAACATATACATCCCAATTTTTCTTTTGTAGGGTGATGATGAATTGGCCTGCAAGATTTATTTCATCGTCTGGATGCGGAGCAATCACTAGTGATTTATGTTTCATTTATAAGTTCCTCAAATAGTAATTCTAAGTGATGAATCGTATGATCTATGCTGAAGTTCATCGCAGTATTGAAAGCATTTGTCATCATACTTTCTCTTTGATTTTGCTCATTACAGATATTCAATGCTTTTTGAATGCATCTAGCCAGTCCTTCTTCATCATTTTGGGTGTTTATAATGCCATTTTCATTATCTTTTATAATTTCCGGCATCCCACCAACATTGTTTACAACGCAGATACATTGAAAAGCTAATGCCTCAACTACAGAAATTCCAAATATCTCCATTCGGGACGGGTATACAAAAATATCAGCTTGATTCAGCCATGGATTAATATCATCTTGAAATCCAATAAACTCAACATTATTAATGTTTTGCTCTTTACATGTTTCCATTAGCTTATTTTTTTCTTTTCCGTCACCAACTATAGTTAATTTGAATTGATTTTGGGGTATGAAACTAATAGCTTTTAGTAGAATGTCAACTCCTTTTATTTTTTCTAAGCGCCCAGCATAAAGCACCATAGGCTTCTCTTTCTTTTCCTTGATGCTCATTTTTCCAGCCATTAATTTACCATTGCTTATACCGTTATATATGATTATTGATTTTTCAACAGGAATTGAAAAATCATGATCGTAGGATTGACATCCTGCCTTTGAAACAAAAACAATTCGATTAGAAATACGAAACATTTTTTTCTGAATATACTTTTTAATCGTTCTCTTTAAGAATCCATAGCGTTCCATATCTTCGGCGATATTATAGCAATGATGAACCATTGAGACATACTTCTTTTTAGGTAAAAGGTTTTTAAGAAGCAAATAATACATTTCAAGAAACGGGTCATCATGATGTACAACAATAACTGAACTAGATTTTGCAATACTGATAAGCTGCTTTAATCGCACAAAAGAGAGTTTTGGGAATTTTTCTAATGAGTAAACATAACACCCCTCCGCCTTCATGCGTTCATATATTTTTCCTTCACCAAATAAAAATGCAAAGACCTGCTTTGTATTCGTAGAATTCAAGCCAATGTCCTTACATAATACCTCTATTCCGCCAACTCCACCAGAAGTCAATAAATGTAAAACTTCCACGAAAAACTCCTTTTACATTCAGCTTTTCACATATCTCTGAAATAAAGAAATCAAATTTTGGTAATGCATATTTTCTGAAAAGCCTTGTTTTAACAATTTTTTACTATTTTTTCCTAATCTTAATACTAATTCATCATCATCTAATATTTTAATTTTTTGCATTAGGTCATCATGGTTTCCTGCTTCAAAGAGAAAACCGTTCTCTCCATCATGAACCAATTCAGGAAGGCTTCCAATTCTACTAGCCAATACGGGTTTTGAATAGAAGAAGCTTTCTAATGCCGTATTTGGAAGATTGTCATACCATATAGAGGGTATCATAACAAAGCGAGAATTGCTTATCACTTTTTCCAACTCATCTCCATTTTTCTTACCAATGAAATGAATATTAATTAGTCCTTTTTCTTCTATATATTTTTTTAATTGGATTGCCTCACCTGTATTATCATCCCCCATAATTACAAGCTTATGATCAGGCAATTTTTCATAGGCTTTGATTGCCGTTTCAATACCTTTTTCCCTTACAATTCTGCCAAAATATAAACCATAATCTCCGCATGTAATATCGCAAGAATCAGAATTTCCAAGTGTAAATGTAGGAATTACATGTATTTTTTCATTTGCGAATCCGCTTGATATTAATTTGTCCTTCAAAAAATTTGACGGAGAAATGAACGCATCCACTTTATCATATATTTTAATAAATCTATGAAAGCACATGGAAAACGTTCGTATAGAGGAAGCAAAAAAGGAATTTTTGACACATTTATACTTTAGGCAGGATTGATATCCCTTTTCAAGACATTCTTCACATACCTTTCCATCTCTTAAAAAATCAAATCTAGGACATAACAAAAAATAGTCAGATAGCCTTAAAACTACGGGAATACCAAGTTCTTTTGCTCCAGTAATTACACTGGGGGAAAGTTTATTTACAAAGTGAATAATATATACAATGTCTGGTTTTAATTCTTTGATTTCTTTTTTTATGGCTTTTTTAACTTCAATGGAATAAATGCTTCTAGATAAAAGCTTTAAAATATTCTTTGGTGTTTTCTTTACTTCATCAAAGTACACAGAATTCATTCCACCAATGGGATTCACAAAATACTTTTCATATTCCGTTTCAACATTCATGTTTGAATGAATTGAAAATGGGAACACTTGATGTCCATTTTCCTCTAAAATCCTTTTTATGTTAAACATGTATCTCTCGGGTCCACCGGAAACAAAATATCTATAATTAACCAGAAGAATTCTCACCTGTACTACTCCTAATTAAATTCGCATGTACTACATTTATCTAGTTCTTCTTTTGAAACCTGACCATTCGCATACCTGATGCAAATCTTATTTTCATAAATCGAATAAGGTTTTTTAACAAAAATAGATTTTATCTTATGTTTGATCACCCAAAATCCCGGAAGCCATATATATTTATGCATTGCAGGACTTACTGACCCAATCATCCAACACTGACGATCACAACATCTAACCTTCTTTCTTACATTATCTGCTTCTGCACTATTCCATATTTCATCCCAAGACTTTTGATTCAAATTCCCCATGACTTCTTTCTCTTTCGTTCCATTACATGGCATAACATCACCAAATGGATCAATAAAAAAAGTATCAAAACTCATGTCACAAGGAAGCAATCTCTTTTGCCCATAAATATAATTAATTAATCCATGATTAAAGTATGCACGAAACCACTTTTTAGGGCTATTGCTTTTTAATAATTTATTAATTAATTCTTCAAAGCATTCTGCTACCATTTGACGATCACGAATAATATTATGCGATTCAACAAAATAAAAACTATTATGTAGGCTAGCTGTCGCAAATTCCATCCCTAATTCATTTGAAATATCGTATAGCTTCACAAGATCATGTGCGTTTCTATCTTGTACTGTCATGCCAAAACCAATGTCTTTTAGTCCAATCTTCTTTAACTTTATAAGCGTTTGATAACCTCTTTGAAATCCGTTTTCCAATCCTCTGATTTCGTTGTTTGTATTTTCCAAGCCTTCAATTGAAATACGAATCCCAATCTGCGGGAATTCTTTTGCCAAATCAATAATTCGATCAGTAAAAAAGCCATTCGTAGAAATAACAATTCTATCAGATTTTTTATATAACTCCCTCACAATGTCCTTCAAATCTTCACGGATAAAAGGCTCTCCACCAGTAATATTTGTAAAATACATTGGCGGAAGTTTTTTTATTGTATCTATTGTAAGTTCATCTTCCGGTTTTGATGGTTCTTTATATCGATTGCACATATTGCATCTTGCATTACAACGATAAGTTACAATAACAGTACCATTTAATTTTTTTGTATGCTTAGCCATATGTCCATCCTTCGTTTCAAATCATTTATAGCAAATACTATGCTTTTATCAAATGCTTTTATCAAATGTTTTTATATATATTCAAGGTTTGTTCAACACTAAAATCCCAATTATATTTTTTTAGAATATAATCTGTAGCATTATTTTTGTACCATGTCACTTTTTCAACATCATACAGTAAAGTAATTATCTTATTTTTTAGATCAAGAACATCGCCTTTTTGAAATGATACAGCCATGTTTTCAAAAACTTCCACACATTCTGGAATGTTGCTTGTCAAACAACAATTCCCATAGCTCATAGCCTCCAAAAGGCTTAACGGCATACCCTCTAAATCAGATGGAAGACAATACAAATATGCATTTGAATACAATTCTTCAAGGGCCTCGCCTTGCTGAAATCCAGTAAATATGACATTGTCGCCAGATTTATTTTGAAGTTCCATAAAAAAATCATTTGTATCAGAGCTTCCACCAGCGATAACTAATTTTTTATCTGTTTGAATATCTTTCCAAGCTTCTAACAGATATTGTATGCCTTTTTCCGGAACAATGCGTCCAAGATATAAAATATAGGAATCCTTTTCAAGTCCCCATTTGTTTTTAATAATATTCGCAGGCCTTTTTGTTGCTTCGCTTACGCCATTTGGAATATATATAGTATCCCTATCATATTCTTTCCTAAAATATTCTTGCATTTCTTTGCTTAATACTATTATCTTATCTGCATGTTTAACGGCCTGCTGTTCGCCCCATTTAATATATTTTGACGCAAAACCACCCCATTTAGCTCTTTTCCAATCTAGGCCATGAATTGTAACTACAACTTTTTTCCCCGTAAGCTTTGGAATAATGCATGTTGCAGCAGGACCTTCTGCATGAATATGAACAATGTCATAATGCCCAAATGCACACAATATGGAAGCACTAAGCGAACTAGTCATTGCTGCCATTCCCTTAAAAGGAATCGTCAATACCCTCTTTATACTTACTCGCTTATATATTTTTCGATTCTTCTCATCAAGATTTGAACCGCTAACATGATGTCCCCTTCTGTTATAACAGGTAACTTGATGTCCCATCTGTGCCATTCTGACAGCCAATTCTTCTACTACAATTTCAACGCCACCTTCGCGAGAGGGTATTCTTTTATGACCATACATTGCAATCCTCATTTTTCGCGTATTGCTTCCTCTCCATTGTATAACTGATTTCAAATCAATAAATCATGAAGCTCTTCTGTCTCTGCTTTGCTTTATTATTTCGACCCCGTCCCAGTCAAAACTACTCCCACCGTCTGTATCAGTATCTTCAAATCCTGTCCCAAGCTCCAGTTATCTATATACTGCAAATCCAGCTTTACGACCTCATTGAAATCCGTTACTTCGCTTCTTCCACTGACCTGCCATAAGCCGGTCAACCCAGGAGTAATGCTCATTCTTCTTCTGTAATAATCATTATACTGCTCGAACTCATCCTCTGTTGGCGGTCTAGTACCCACTAAACTCATGTCGCCCTTAAAGATGTTCCAGAACTGTGGCAGCTCGTCCAAGCTGGTTCTT
>JAEEGL015706145.1_pt1 | contig 15299 bp, 12 predicted proteins | sample 9134231 | NCBI WGS metagenome assembly JAEEGL01 (sample SAMN16246548, study PRJNA631951) | gut metagenome | biome: gut microbiome; feature: rumen; material: fiber-attached | host: Bos | place: Iran: Karaj | collected 2018-10 | reverse complement strand
CATGAATGTCTCATCGCCGACATAATCTCGGATACGCTTGATTCTGCCGCCGGTCATGGTATTGTAACCTGTATCAACTATGGTAACTTCCCACGGCTCACAGCTGCTGTGATGGACATTCATCTCATTCTTCCCACCCCGGTAGTTAAAAGTCACGTCACTACTGTGAAGGAAATACCCCGCAAACCAGTCCTTTATCACATGCTGCATATATCCGGCACAGATAACAAACTCGTTAAATCCGTAGTATGAATACTCTTTCATGATATGCCAAAGTATAGGCTTCCCGCCTATCTCAAGCATGGGCTTCGGACGCTGTACATTGTCCTCTGCTATCCTGGTACCGAAACCACCGGCAAGTAATACGACCTTCATAGTTTTCCCCCTTTATATACCCTGTAAACCTCACTTTATAAACTTCTCCGGCACTTTTACACCATGTGCCAAAAGTTTTGCCACATAAGCAGGATCCTGCAGTCTAGCCACAGACTCCTCCATATACTTCTGATTCTTCCTCTTAACAAATCCAAACAAATGACGAAAATAGCATAATAAAAGCACTCCGCCTATGATTAAAGCAACCCAGAGTCCAACCTTGACTAACGCAGGATTACCAAAAGGTATATTGCTAAAGTCTCTATTCATAAACAATAAGGCCATAGCTACCAGACCAGATCCAAACCAGGATGTATATACCTTCTCAGTATCCTGTATAGGATCGAACCCTTGTATGGCGACTTCCCGCCATCTATTATCAAATATTTCTTCACCACATTTTTTGCATATCTGTATCTTACTGCCATACAGATATGGATTTATAATCCTGTAACTTTCTATTACCTTCTTTTTACAGTGAGGACATATAATATCTAAAGCCATGATAGAAACCTCATATGAAGATTTTGGTGTTCAAATTTTGGTACTAATGAATGATGACTTATGCCCTTTACTATTGCCCTTCAAGATCGTCAATTATACTTGATAGATTATCATAGAACCAACATATTTGCATTTTTTGAATTTTGTCATATTTATCATAATCAATCAAAGCTTCAATCTGCTCATGAATTGTGATTAAAGCACTAATATCATCTTCGTGCAGTTGACTAATACTTCTATTTCTATAAAGATCTAAAAACATTAGACGAATATCACTTAGTTGTGCGGATGAGCAGTTTTTTAGTACTTCAATGAATTGATCAATTTTCAAATTACAAACAAATCCCTCTGTTTGTACTACCTCACTAAGATTCTTAATATTCTTATGATAGTATTCACTTATTTTAGCCGGTTGATAAGGGAAATCCAACAAATCATCGCAATTTAAAACAGTTTTAATTCTATACTTAATTTCTTCAAATTTAGCTATTGCTTTATCTTCTTTCAATGCATACCCCGAATTAAATAACGATTCGAAAGCTACATCCCCTTTTGCTTTTTTTAGCCTGCTTATTATTTCATTTTCTATAGAGTCAATATTAATGTCAATCTCAGCCTCATATTTTATGGCTACAAGATAATTCAATATAATTCCATAATCACAATAAGGTATATCTCCTTTTTGTATTTTTGCAGGAATATTTAATATGGCACTTATTACATCTTCTTCGGTTTGTGTGCTAAAAGCCTTTAATACCCTCAAATCATTATCTTTTTCCGAATTCCATATTCCTTTAACCCTATATTCAGAATAATACTCTATCGATTTTTTTATCTCGTTTTCAGACAATTCCTGCCAAACGATAAAGTCGTAGCAAAAACGAAATAAAGGATATCTATTATCCAGACCAAGTCTAGCTGATACATATGCATCTTTATCAAACTTAATATTATCACCTCTCGCTAAACGTTGGGTAAAGGCAATAATCCCAAATAGAATTATTTTTTTTACATCTTGACTTACACTTATTTTTTTATTTTCTATAAAACTTAAAATACTCTTTGCCTTTTGACATCCATATATAAGTGCTCTATAATTACTTGATTTCAACAATAAAAATATCTCAGATATATCAGAAGCACATTCATCATTTTTATATTTTTGCATATCTATCCCAAACATACTAATAATTTGTTTAATAGTATCGCAATTATTACTAGGAAAAAGAATTGTATCTCCTATGGTCTTCTCTTTAGCGTGCTTATAAGCTAAAGCCTGCTCAGTATAACTAATACTAATTTCACCTTTTTCGTTAATTTTCTCTATTGAAGGAAGTAGTTCTCTTTCATTTGATATAAGTAAAACTTTTACTCCATCATTTTCACACATATTATTGACATATCCCAACAATTCAATAATATCAATCTTTGTACGTTCAATATCCTCCAATACAATCAACTTATTTGAAAGATCAATTGATGAATAAAGATCTATCAAAACATTATTATCATCATGTATATTAGCTATATCAAATCCCATATAGCTAACCAACCTATTTAGCAAGGTTTTTCCGGCTACTTTCCCAATAGTCTTAATGGTATTGCCAAGTTCTGTAGTCGGTGTCTTAAAAATAGTCCTTAGTTCCATGTATATAGCCTTACTAATCTCACTTATATTAGAAAGACCATTAAGTGAAACTATCACACATTTATATCCTTTATTATTATTTTCCAAAAATGGTTTTAGCGTATTCTTTATATAATAACTCTTACCCGATCCCCATTCACCCGAAAGCATAATAGCTCTGCCCGTGATATCATTTTCTATATAATCCAAAATAAATTCACTAATATTTTCATAAATCATTGAAACCCTACTTTCTATAACAACCTATTATTCGATATATATAACACACTATTATACAAAAAAACCACCTATAAACACCTCTATGTTGTATTAAAACCGTACCTTTATATTTGAACTTGAAATTATTACTTCTTCATTATATCCATTAATTGTCAACAATGAGCGAAGCCCTTTATTGCCAACTTCTTTTTCTATCGTCGGTGACATCTTAATTTCTTTAATCGGAAGTTTATCCGTCTTTAAATAAATACACGGACAAATCAGCCCTTTTCGTACAAAAAAATCTTTTTTTATCCTATCTTCGTTTTCTGGAACAAAGACTACAATCCGAAATTCTTTCTCATGAGAGAAGGATTTTTCCTTAAAAAAAAGTCGAATTGCTTGTATAAATTCAAAGAAGGAGTCTTGAATATTTTCAATATCTGCATCCTCTTGTTTAGACATATTATATCGACCAAACAGAGTTTGCAACTCTCTTTCTATGATAGCTGTCTGTTCTTGCTCATCATATACTACTTTACCATACAACATTCTACCCTTGTAGTTAACAAATTCTTGGCCAAGTTTATTTACATCGATTGCTATAGAATATCCAGAATAACCGTCTCCTTTAGTATAGTAATTCCAAAGCGGTAGCGAATCACTATCTATCGAACCACTCAAAACAAAAAATGTCCCCTTAGTTAATCTTAACCTTCCATTGAGATATTCAAAATCATAATCAATATTATCAGTAGGAATATCCTTACGCATACTATTAATAAACTTCGCAACTTCAGGAGAAAACTTATTTGTATCTTTTAGAAGTGAAAGAATACTAACATATTCATCTGTATCATTAAGAAACAAACAATTTGTCAACCTCAAAGAAGAACCTTTTACAATATTTATTAATGCTTCGGGAGATGTATAGTGAAAAAACGTTGTTTTTCTGTTTTTCCCGCCAAGATAATCCTTTTCTATATTTTTTATCTCCATAATTTCCCCCTTTACCAGACACAGTTCTAATTCTAAATCTTTATATCCTTCCTGACTAACAGGAATATTACATTACTCCTATTCTATATTTATAATTTGGCTCACAATACAAGGACAGGCAGTTCAGACGGGTGTCCGTTTTGCTGCCTCTGGCTCAGAATTCCAGAACAGCTCAATGTAAACTCTGTAATATTGTTTTTCATTCATCTGAATTTGGATATATAATCCGACCCCGGGTAGCTGATTCCACCCGACTCTAACACAATGTTGATTATACTCTTTACAGTCCGTCAGAACCTGCTATAGAAAATCTACCACGCTGCTCCGGGAACCGGATAATATCTTCATATCCTGCCTGACCGGCAGGAATAAATACACTGCTCCGACTCTGTCTTGATAATCTTGCTCGTAATACCAGGAAGATACGTATTAAGTGAAGGAATGAGTGCATCCAAACCATGTTCAAGAATAGTATTAATGTCGTTCATATATTATTATACTCCTCCAGCACCTTTACACAATACACCACAAGTTTTGCATATCTGCATTTTACTGCCATACAGATATGGATTAATAATCCTGTACTCTTTAGATAGTATTAAAATTATAATCGTAGTATTCCAATCATTTACTATAAAAATATTTTCATTCTCACTAACATAAATCTAATAATCTCTTTTTTAGAAAACCTCTTCTTAGGATCAAACCTTATCCTCTTCCCCTTCTCTAACTCTGATATTTTCTTTATTTCCTGCTCATCTAAAGAAAAATCAAATACATTAAAGTTTTCCTCTATATGCTCCTCTGATCTGGAGCCAGGTATCGGAATAACTCCGGTATCTATATCCCACCGCAGAATAACCTGACTGATTGTTTTTGAATACTTTTCTGCTAGCCCTTTTAATACCTCTGATTCAAATAGCTCCTTATCATGTCTGGCTACCGGAGAATATGCCATCACCTTAATATCATGGGCTTTACAATATTCAACGATATCATTCTGTTGAAACAAAGGATGCCTTTCTATCTGATTGATCATAGGTTTTACTCTGCAAAACTTCAACAGTCTCTTCAATTTATTCACTTCAAAATTGCATACTCCTATTGCCTGACATTTACCGGAAAGATACAGTTTTTCCATAGCCCTCCATTGTTTTTTCCAAAGGAACGGATATGGCCAATGAAGGAGATATATATTTAAAGCATTTGAAACCTTTCCTTGGCTTTCCCAAAAACACTTTTCAACTTCTTTAGTTCTATATGGTTGAGAAAACTTAGAAATAACCACAATGTTCTTTCTATCTTCATCCATTCGATTAGCAATAGCTTTTCCTAAGAACTCCTCATTATAATAATTATCCGAAGTATCAAATAACCTATACCCTTTTTCAATTGCTACATCAACAGATTTCACCAGTTCTTCTTTTTGCGGATGAGTTCCAAATCCAATAACAGGAATCATCATATTGTTATTTAACCGTAACTCTTCCATAAAACAGTTTACCCCTCATCGAGCATATTTTTCCATTAATATTTTATATGTACTATCTGGAACATATTCCTTAAGTGCATCATAATCCTTATTATTTAACAATTCTCTAACCTTCGTCGCATTTATTACTCTTTTATCATCCAACGAAAATCTGGGTATTTCAATAAATTTCATTCCATACTCCGGAAGGATCCTTTTCATACTTTCATTATAATTCTGAGTGACAGGATCAAATGGTTCCTCTCCAGCAAACCTGGTATATATCTTTAACGGTGGTGCAATATGCTTGCAAAAAGTCTCCACATCCAAAGACACATCAAATTCCTTTTCTTTTACATAATCCTTCATAAAATACTCCGGAAATGTGTATGCAGAAATGATAAACTTACCACTTGGTATAACCACAACATTATCTAATCCGTCCACACCATTTTTGACCATTTCAAATCTATCTTTAAACACAAAGAAAGACTTGTCTTCTTCGACCACAAATATGTATAATCTGTCAACCTGCTTTGATGCGTACTCAATTAAGAATCTATGTCCATATGTAAACGGATTGCAATTCATAACAATTGCCCCATTTGATTTCATGTCATTCGTTAAGGGGAATTCTTTTAAAACTGTATTAGTATAATCTTTTACCTCTTTTTCAAAATCATCATTTGAACTATTTGTCAAATAGTAATTCAAATGTTCAGTACTATCCCTGACCGATTCATCCACACCTCCGCAGCTAAAATGTGTTGCCGTCAAGTCTTCCCTTATAAGTTTCGCCACCAATTTATAACCTGCAGCATTCATATGACCGGGCTTATCAAAAAAAGTAACACTATCATCCCTTTGATCATGCCACTCGTCAGTTAACTCCTTATACCTGACTCCACGTTTGATAAATTCAGAAAGCAAGCGTTTATCAAAATGCATTCTATAAAACAACACAATGTCGCTTTGTTTAATCCCTATTGTATCATTAAGGAAATTGTGGTCTAAATACTCGTCTGTTCCGCCCCAAAGTCCATGATTAACTACTCGTATGTCATCAATTCCGTTTTCTTCCAACTCTTTCTGAAGAAGCGATGGAATTGTATCCTTGTCTTCTACCGCATATCCAAATGCACCGCAACGTCCGTATACATGAATGGTTCTAGCGTATTTCTGAGGTTGATATTTTGTTATTCTCTTACCATTTACAACATTTATGTATTGGCTTGTATAATCTTCGTGTCTGTACTCATTTCCAACTTTTACAACCTGTGGAATCTTTCCTATTTCCCGAATATAATCTTTCGAATATAAGCTTCCAAAAATCTCTTTTAATATTTCTTCATACTTATCAATATCTTTATACATCACCGGAAAGCTTAATCCTGATTTCATCCGATACTGTTCATTAGCCGAATAATCATAATTCTGCTTCTTTTTCCCTATTCTGTTATAGAAATACACCGGAACGCTCTTTTTCGAAAGCAAAGAAAAAGCATCCAATAACGCATAATACTGAAGAGCCCTATCAGTAGCATCTTCAAAACTGCTTCTGTTTAATCTCCGTATTCTTCCACATACTCTAAGTATTAAGTTATTTGTTACAAGTTCTTTCTTTCCCCCCGAAAATAACACTTTAAAAACATTTGTCACGGAGTTTGAAATAATGGCTTTCTTCCCCAACGCATCATAATATTTATTTATATACTCAACATTGGTTCTCTCCATTTATTTTAATCTCCTTAGAAACGATTTTATTCTACTGATAATGCCCTTATCTTTTTGAATAACAATATACTTTTCTGCAGCTTTATAATATCCCTCTGAAAATACCATCGTCAAAAAATCACTTCTAAATGGATTTTCAGAAGGATGATGATCCATATGACGACAACTCTCTAACGCTGCTTCTTTAGTTATCTCTTCATAATTTAAGAATTCCTTTGCTTTTTCAAAAAGCTCTAATCCTTGAGCATTATTCACAGCCACTAGAGAAACTCCTAAATCATTTTTATTCCACTTTCCCTTATACTTCCAATAATCAGCGAGTGTAATATCTGCCACTCTGGGCAGTCTTGCAAATGGACAAGACCCGCACGACGGTCTGTAGAAAAGACCTTGAAGATACCCGGCATGAAACAACTGATATATACTTCTCTCGCACTCCACCGATCCATCTTCATAAGTAATCTTGTATTGATTCTTGCTCCACCCTATAGATTTATCTCTAAAAACCAGATCAACTATCTTCTTACCTTCTCTTGCTTCTTTTTCCCTTCTATAACACTCCCAAATCTTTCTTGATGGAACACCATGACAAACAACTTCACATGTATATAGGTTTTCATATTTTTTTCCAAGGTAACAGTTTAAGCCTGCAATCTGACATCCTGTTCCGCTGAATAGAACCATCTTACCTTCAATCAAATCTTTCTTTGCTAAACTGTAACAATCCCGCACATCGCTTTGAAAATACTTTGACCTTCTCGTTTTCTTCAGTTCATCTTCATCAGTGACTCTCACATGATATATCTGGTCAACATTTTCTTGAGCCGCTCCATATACTATCCCCGCATTTGAAAGCACCCCTCTTGCTAATGCTTGAAATGCTCCCCCAGATGAAACCGAATCTAAAAGAGCAAGCTCTTTTAGTCGGACGGCAAAGAAATTCGACGAAAATGTTTTATTATCCATCGGTATCCCATGGTCGTCTCTATTGTATGGACATGCTTTCTCACATGATGCACACTGTATACATTTATCCATATCTACAACAGGATACCAACAACCTTCATTATCTTCTTTAAAAGAAATAGCATCTTTCGAACAGGCATTTTGACATGCTTTGCATCCAGAGCAATTCTTTTTATCACTAATCATTATCATAACATATACCAAGCCAAAAACAGGAATTATTTATTGGATTTCTTCTTAATTGATTTTAGCAATCCAAAAAGGTACTTAGTTTCATCTGTCCTGAAAAAAATAACTAAAAACAGCAAGATAGAAACAGCCCCCGAAATGATAAGTCGCAGTATAATAGATAGTACTAATGAATCAAGTACAAATAACTCGCTGAATAAATATGCTAAATAGCAACTCAGGCCAATCACCATAATATATAAAAGCAATCTACATATATACTTCTTAATATCAATCGGAAATAGTCTTTTATTTATATTGCATATTAGCCAAGGATAAGCCACAAACAAAAGCGCCACAATCGTAGATATTATAATCCCATGTAGTCCAATAAACTTAGTCAGCACAATGTTCAAGCACAGATTTACGCATGCAGTAACCAATGGCCTATACCTATCATGTCTCCATATTCCTCCCGCATCTTTGAAAACAACCAATGTTCGCGGAGCTTCTTCAGCGATAAGATAGATGGCAAAAAGTATTACAAACGAAAATTCCAATTCATATTTTTCTCCCATCCACAGTTTCATAAATGGTTGGCAGGTACTAACAAAACATGCACAGCAAAATGTAATTGTCATAAAAACGATATGATTAATATTATACAGTAATACTCTGTTTTGCTTTTTATCATTTACAATCAAACTATTACCAATCCCGGCAGTACATGCATTAAAAAAAATAGTAAACAATGCCATTATTGAAGAAATGATATAATAATAGTTTTGATAAACCGTCAATACCTCGAGTCCAATCAACATTGAAATGATTATAGTATCGGCCGAGTGATTTATTACTGCCCCAATCTTTGAAGTAAACAAATCCCGAATCTTTTTCCCAATTTCTTTTCTTTCGTCTTTTGGTAGTTTGCCTTTAGGCGTATAATCCGGGTAATACATTTTAGAAATAAGTGCAGAAAAGACATTTATGGATATTTGACCAATAATATTAATTGTCAAATATATATAATAATTTTTGAAAAGTAATAACATAATTGCTTGTATGCTATACATACAAATACTTATGCTAATACTTATAATACTTATAACATCGTTTCTCTGGTGAGCTACCAAAATAGAAGTTCTATATGCATAGAGCCAATAAGATAAAACCGTCGTACTAAGATTCATTATGTATAAAACATAAATATTTACTCCAGCAGGAATTTCATCTTTAATAAGCAGAGGCAATAAAGGAATTAATAACAATCCTATTATCAAAATAACCATTCCAATAATACGATAATACTCTCTATATAGATTAAGAAGCTGACATATCTTTTCCCTATTATCGTCAACAATCGGACGATACATAGAAAACACCAGTGCAGAAGATACTCCCAATTCAGCAAGGTTTAATACCTGAAGGATTGCTGTAAACAAAGAATTCAAGCCAAGATATTCAGCCCCAAGTGTATGAATAAATATTGTTCTGATTATAAACGGGAAAATAATCTGGATACATTTATAAAGGATTCCATAAAATGTTCCGCGAACGGTATTCCTAGTTCTCTCTATTCTCATAATCAGTATTTTCCTCTAATTATATACGGGTTGCATGAGACATACCCTTTATTAGCTAAAAACTTTATCAAAACAATTATCATTTTGAATACTCTCGAGATTGGTTTTAATTGTATATGACTCCTTCTTAAAATCATTACACATTTTATCCACTGCTGCCAATATATCAGAAATATTAGTTTCTGATTTTGTAATGTCAAATGCGTATTGATCTTGCCCTAATAATTCAGCCAATTCCAGGTACTTCACAGCCCATCCCAATAGTATGCCAGGCACACTATTGCGATAAGCATGAACAATCCCATGATATCTTGAACATACAATAAAATCAAACTGCTTTATAAACTCATCATATTCAATACATGAAAAATCATTAGGCAAAACGACAACACTTTCATTATTCACGTAATTATATATCTCTTTACACAAGTCAAAATCCTCAAAAGAATGTCTAAAAAGGTATATTGTTTTCCTTTTTTCCAACAACTTCTTAATAACCGCTTTATAAATCTCGAGATTATAATCTTTATCTCCATGTATAAAACATTGCAAGTTCGGAATAATTCCTACAGCATTTTTTTTAACCTTTGGAACGTTAACCACTGGTGGAACTTTAAATATATTTTCTAAAGATACTCCTTTATTTTGTAACACTAAATCAGAAGACTGCTCAACATTCGAAAGTCCAAATAAACCAGCCAATAATTGATATCCTTCTTTTTCTCTAGCAAAAATCTTTTTAGGGTATGGAAACAATTCTTTTATTTCTTGTATAATATATTTTGTATCTTCTGGATAATCAAAGGTTCCAAAGGATTGAGGCATAAGATATATAGGAATGCCATATTTCTTGGCAATTCGAATATTATCCAAATAATCCTCTTGTGCAATAGCACTCCATCTCTTTCCAATGTTAAACCCAGAAATATCAACTATTATATCAATTAAAGGCATTATTTTTTTTACTGAATTAATTTGCCATAAATTACCCTTTCTTCCCAACAAAAATTTGATCAAATCCTTTGCCGTACTTTTTATTTTCACAAAAAGGGCACTTCTATTTAATACAACAGCTTTCGCTTCCGTATTATAATATTGCTTTATAAACCTATAATTTGAAAAATCCATGTCTTCATATGTCATAAAAAAAATATTAGCATTTGGCTGTCTTTTTCTTATCTCATCCATTGTAATAAACAACATCGATTGTGCTCCTTTATTCCTAAAGTTTGCACCCACTATCATTATGTTTTTAAATTCCATGTTTCTTCTTATACCTTTTTATAAATGCCCTTCATTATTTATTCTAATCTGGCCCAAAACACCATCCCTATTCCATATGTTCTATCCCACATTTATTTATTAATCTATATACCACAGGATATAACTTCATTTTTATCAAAAAAAATTTTATCAAAGATCTGGTTCCAAAATAAAACCTTAATGCAATTAATCGCATTTCTTTTTTTTCTTTGTTGATTAATTCCTTACTATAGGACATTACAAATAGATTTTTAGATAATTCCTTACACGTAGCCCTATATTCTTTCCTTAATCCATGAAACTTGCAATCGAGTAATTTACATGCTTTTAAAAGTTTATGTGGATTTCCACTTATACAATTCACTGCTTCACAATAATAATAATCAACCAATGCCTCTTCACAACAATACACTTTATAATCAGCATTTAATAATCGAATTAATAATTCCAGTTCCTGTAAACGCGGCATTTTTTTATCAAATCTATTCTTTTTAAAAACTTCACTTTTTCCAAGCAATGTCTGCGTACCTATTCCACAAACATTATCACCTTTTTTTAAAAATCCTGTTTTTGCTGTTAACGGGAAAGTATCAATTTCCTTTTCCCCTCTTATCATTTTCATTTTACAGAAAACAACATCTGCATTATTCCGCTGTAAAGCATTTAATTCCTTTTCCAGTTTTGTTTCATGCCAAATATCATCACTATCCTGAAAAGCAATATATTCGCCACGTGCTTTTATTATTCCAGTGTTTCTAGCCGCACATCCTCCTTTATTATGCTTATGCTTGACATAAACAATCCTATTATCTTCAATTTCTTTAACATTTTTTTCCGTCAAGTCTGTTGAACCATCATCAACAACAATTATTTCAATATCCTTATAAGTTTGCTTTAATACACTTTCTATAGATTTTAACAATTCTTCAGAACGATTATATGTTGGTATTATTACTGAAATCATTATTATTCCTCATAAATCTAAATATCCTGTAAAACATATGCTATCCGTTTAACAAAATACTAAATAAAAAATATACGTCCTTGGTCTTAACGATTTAAATCTACACTTTAACACAGTATACCATTTTATCAGCTTATTGGATTCGAACGAATCAATAAACCTTCTTAAGTCATCTTTCAAACCCTTTTCCAATTTGCTCTCGTTCATTAAATAAAATGTTCTATACATTCTATTTAATTCCTGCATAGAATCTTTTCCTTCTTGTCTATATTTTGCAAGAAACAGCCTCTTCACTAACGTTATCGGTGTCATTTTAGGCACAATCCCACATGTGTTGTCTCCATGTAATCTATATAACATCGTCGGTTTATTAACACAACTGATTTTTCCAAAAGCTTTTGCATATAAAGCCATCCACCAATCGTGCATATAAACATCTTTTACATCATTTATATTCTCTACTTTTACGTTTTCCAATAATGCTCTATTTACTTCCATATTGCATCCAGAAACCGTATTCTCAAATAAAGTGTTTCTAAAATTCTGATATTTTATTTTCCTATTTATTCCATCATATGCGATTTTAGAATTATGTATAACTCTTAGATTATCGTCCACAACACACATATCTGTATGCACCAAAATCGGTATAGAATTACCATATTTTTTTTCTATCATTAACATTCTTCTATGCGTGATTTTAATCTTATCAGGTAACCATATATCGTCCTGATCACAAAACATTACATATGGAGACTTAGAAATACCTAGCATAGAGAAAAAGTTGTTTTTTGCACTTCCACTTCTTGTCCCGGATGAAATCACCGTAATTTTTGTCGGATAATCGTCCTGATATTTTTTAACAATATCTAATGTATTATCGGTAGAGCAATCATCTTTTATATACAGGTGCCATTTTTTATATGTTTGATTTATTATTGAATCCAATTGTTCCGCAATATATTTTTCTCCGTTATATGTTGCTAATAATATATCTATCATCTAAATCAAACCACCCTTTAATTTCTTATTCGATTTATTTTTTCAATAATCTTAATCAGTATTCCTTTATCTTTATATAAGCTTTTCTTTATCATCCTTATATAGTCTTTACGCACAAGATTACGCTTTTCCAAAATACTTACAACTTCTTGTGTTGATATTCTTATAGTCTGTTCATTATTTGAAGTATTGTCAGAATGAATAATATGCTCAAATAAAACTTCTCTATTTATAGCAAAACTTCGTTTTTTTGAAAGCATTAATATCCAAAGGAAGAAATCATCCGCACCATTATTGCATAGAATCTCTTCTCTCCATAACTCAGGTATTCTGTTTTTTCGTATTAAACATTGTCCCGGAGAAACAATTCTGCATGAAAATTTCGTATAAAAATATAGAAATTTTACGGTAACATGCATAAACCAGTATTTATACAGCATTTTCCGATATACTGGGGTCTTAACAATTCCGTTACATACAACTATATCTTTATCTCCGATTTTCTTTAGTTGTTTCTGTACGTAATCCCGTTTTATCACATCGTCCTGATCCAAGAACAGGATAAACTCACCCGAAGTATTCTCTAAACCTACTATTCTTGACTTATGAATTCCAAAGTTCTGAGGATTTATAATAAGCTTAGTTTCTATAATACTGCTTCTGATATCTTCCTCCGATATTATTTCATCCGGATAATCATTCACAAATATAAGTTCTATATCATTTCTCCCCTGGAGATTTCGCTTATTCTGCTCTATTATCCTGATCATTCTGGGTATATATTTTTTCCCTTTATATATAGGAACTATCACGCTTATAAGCATTACCTGATCACATCCTTGAATTATTCATATTCTTTAAAGAATCCATATTAGATTTCCACATAAACAGTTCATAACAAATCTTAAATATCACAATAAATACAGACTTTGGAAGCAGTTTATATAATGACCGCTCTATACGGAATACTAGGTCGTTTTTTTCTGTCTCCGTCTTGCTATAATCCTTCCATAAAGATTTGGCCATATATTTGTCAAACATAGCTGTTGCCGGATGCAGGCTATCTTTATGCCAGGGAAACTCTCCTAAATACCTGAAAGTATGATATATCGCAGCATTATCCTTCGCATTGTCAATTTTTCTTTTGCTATAGTATCTGGTCTGTCCAAAGTATCTCATATACTGAGCGTACAAATATACCATATGAAAAGGCTGTAGATTATACTTTACATCTAATACTTTAATCTTATTTTTAAGCACTATATTAAGCACATCCTGATCAGGAGCCAAGTAATGTGAGCGGACATTAATTATATGATCAATTATCCTTTCCTCACAATTTTGTTTCCGCCATTCTTTCATATCATAGAGGATTACTCCACTATTAAAGTATAAGTCTCTTTTTGAAAATCCAATTGCCTGTTTATGACGCATACATACAGAGTCCAGAACCATACCTACCGGTTGATTATGCATATTTAGATTAAATAATTTTTCAATTGCCCCTACAATAATGGTGTCACAATCAATATATAACAACCTTTCTACCGTATCCGGTATATAGTGATTTACAAATAACTTAATATTGGGTGCATAGGAATCACGATAGCAGTTTAAACCTAATGTCTTCATTTTCTCTATCACTTCTATAGCATCTATAAAGACCCCCTTGCCGCCAAGTATCTCTATCTGCTGTATAAGTTTATTTTTACTCTCATCCGTTATTTCTTCGCCCAAAAGATATATTGTTATTTCATCGAGATCTTTATTATTCTCCATAAGAGATGTTATAGATACCCCCGCATATGGAACATATTTTTCATTAAACTGATATAAGATATTAATCATTCTTCTTCCTCAAAATTTATCCGTTCTTCCTCTATTACCAGCGGTCTCTTCATCACCCTGTTATTTATACTCATGATATACTCTCCAAGTAGTCCGATAAAGAAAAGCTCTATACCTCCAAGCACAAATACACCGATAATTATCGGAGCATTGCCCATCGCAAAGTTATCCCAATTTATTAGTTTTAAAACAAGATATACTATAGCAATAATAAAACTAATAAAGCCAATAATAAATCCACCTATGGTAGCTACTCTTAATCCAACCTTAGTATATGAAGTAAAGCTAAGCATAGCTGCATCATATAAAGAATACCAATTATTATGTGTTTTTCCTGCACGGCGTTTCTGTTGTTCGTAAGGGATATCTTTACGCTTAAATCCCAACTCAGCAACTATACCTCTTAAAAAAGGTGTCGGATCTTTAAGATCTCTAAGTACCTCTATGAAATCCTTATCATATAATCCAAAACCGGTAAAGTGCTCTATTTGCTCTACATTTGACATTTTCTTGATAAGCTTATAGTAACACGTTCTGAAAAAACGCATAAGCTTATTCTCTTTACTGGATGTCTTT
>JAEEGL015907946.1_pt1 | contig 15300 bp, 8 predicted proteins | sample 9134231 | NCBI WGS metagenome assembly JAEEGL01 (sample SAMN16246548, study PRJNA631951) | gut metagenome | biome: gut microbiome; feature: rumen; material: fiber-attached | host: Bos | place: Iran: Karaj | collected 2018-10 | reverse complement strand
TACGAAGTGAGCTGCGAGGAGCTCGACTTCCTCAACAAACTCGCCCGCAAGATGGACGTCACCGGCTCCCGCGTGATGGGCGGCGGCTTCGGCGGCTGCACCATCAACCTCGTCAAGAAGGAGCTCTACAAGCCTTTCGTGGACGCCGCCGTGGAGCAGTTCACCGCCAAGTTCGGCCACGCCCCGAAGGTCTACGACGTCGTCATCTCCGACGGCGCCCGCAAGCTCTAGGCCCTGCACCCATCTCCAATGTCCCCCAATAAGGGACATTGTGACTTCAAATAAACCTCATAACGCTGCCAATGTCCTTTGGATTGGGACATTGGCAGTTTTCATTTTGGACGGGCTCAAATCAGTCAAGATTCAGCCGTGCATTGTTCGTGCGGGCGGGAGGAAGGGGGCTTTTGTTGCGAAAACGGGGGAGATTTCGTAGATTTGGATATAGAATCTTTGTTTTACCGGATATGAAACGCCACCTCTGCATCCTCCTCCTTCTCGCCTCTGCATGGGCCGCGGGCGCCCAGCAGACCGAGACGCTCTACCTCTCCGGCAAGGGGCCGGACGACGCCGTACAATGGGATTTCTGGTGCTCCGACGGGATGAACGCCCGCAAATGGAGCAAGATCGACGTCCCCTCCTGCTGGGAGCAGCAGGGTTTCGGGGGCTACACCTACGGCCGCTACTATATCTACGAGCGCGACTCCGAGAAGGCTTGGGCCGACTACCGCGAGCACGCCTTCACCGAGGAGTACGGCATCTATCGGCACCGCTTCGACGTGCCCCGCTCCTGGAGCGGCAAGCAGGTCCGGATCGTCTTCGAAGGTGTGATGACGGACGCCGAGGTCAAGGTCAACGGTGTCAAGGCGGGAGCCGTGCACCAGGGCAGCTTCTACCGCTTCTCCTACGACATCAGCAAGCTGGTCCGATACGGTCGGGAGAACCAGCTCGAGGTGACGGTGCACAAGCAGTCGGCCGACGCGTCGGTCAACGCCGCGGAGCGCCGGGCCGACTGGTGGCTCTTCGGCGGCATCTACCGCCCGGTGTACCTGGAGGCGCGCCCGCAGCAGCACATCGAGCGCGTGGCGGTCGACGCGCGTGCGGACGGCGCCCTGCGCACCGACCTTTTCCTTGGCGGCCTTACGGGCTCCGAACGGCTCGAACTGAGCCTCTCCGAGATTCCCTCCGGCAAGGAGCTCGGCACGCGCACCTTCCCATTGGACGGTGCTGATACACAGACCCTTACCTCCAACTGGCCGGGTGTGAAGACCTGGGATCCGGAGCACCCGAACCGCTACCGGCTGAGCCTGCGCCTGCTCGCGCGGGACGGCAAGCTCCTCCACCAGGCCGAGGAGCGCATCGGTTTCCGCACCGTGGAGCTCCGCCGCCAGGACGGCATCTACCTCAACGGCGTCAAACTCCTCGTCAAGGGCACCAACCGCCACTGCTTCGACTCCCGCACCGGCCGCACCCTCAGCCGGGAGACGAGCCTGAAGGATGCCCGCCTGATCAAGGCGATGAACATGAACGCCGTGCGCTCGCACTATCCCCCGGACACCCATTTCCTGGAGGCCTGCGACTCACTGGGCCTGCTGTACCTCGACGAACTGGCCGGCTGGCAGAATTCCTACAGCGACGAGGTGGCCGCCCGGCTGCTGCCGGAGATGATCGCCCGGGACGTCAACCATCCGTGCATCTTCCTGTGGAGCAACGGCAACGAGGGAGGCTGGAACACCTCCATCGACAAGGATTTCGCCAAGTATGACCCCCAGAAGCGCCACGTGATCCACCCCTGGGCCGACTTCGACGGGCTGGACACCCGGCACTATCCCAATGCCGCCGACAATACCTACCGCCAGGAGCGGGGCCAGCAGGTCTTCATGCCGACGGAGTTCCTCCACGGCCTGTATGACCGCGGCCACGGTGCCGGCCTGGACGGCCTGTGGGCCAAATTCAAGCGCAGTCCCCTCTTCGCCGGCGGCTTCCTCTGGGCCTACGTGGACGAGGCGCTGCTGCGCTCCGACACCGGCAAGCTGGACACCTACGGCCCCAACGCGCCGGACGGCATCGTCAGCGCCGACCGGCAGCCGGAGGGCAGTTTCTACACGGTCCGCGAGGTCTGGTCGCCCATCCAGGTAAAGCCCTTCGTGGCGAACGCCAATTTCACGGGTAAATTCCTGGTGGAGAACGGTTTCCTGTTCTCGATGCTGAACGAGAGCCGGATGCGCTGGAAGGTCATCCAGCTGCCGCCGCCGGGCACTTCGAAGGAACCCGCCGTGCTGGAGGCCGGGCCCGTGAGGCTGCCCGCCATCGGCCCGGGTGAGACCGGCCTGGCGCACTTCGAGATCTCGGCCAACTACTACCACGGCGACGTCCTCGAACTCGAGGCCTACAGCGCAGCGGGAGACACCCTCTGCACCTGGACCTTCCCGATCAAGAATACGGCGGAATACTACGCTGACTACACGCCGGCACAGGGCCGCGCGGGCCGCGCATCCGCCACCACGGCGGCCGACGGCTCCTATGTGCTCTCCGCCGGCGGCGCGAGCGCCCGGTTCAATCCGAAGGACGGCACGCTGACCGAGCTGCGCCGCGACGGCCGTGTGCTGCCGTTGCGGAACGGCCCCGTCCCCGTCGGAATGCAGATGCAGCTGCGCACCGCCGACCTGCGGATGCAGGGCGACACGGCGGTCCTGGCCCTGAAATACGACGGCGCCGCCGACACGGTCCTCTGGAAGATGACCCCCGACGGCCGGCTGGGCCTGGACGCGCTGGTGCTCAACTACCGGACAGACAATCAGTTCCGGGGCAGCTACATCGACCGGGAGGTGCACAACCTCGGCTTCTCCTTCGACTTCCCGGAGGAGCAGCTCTCCGGCATCCGCTACCTGGGCAAGGGCCCCTACCGCGTCTGGAAGAACCGCCTCAAGGGTCCCACCTTCAACATCTGGGACAAGGCCAAGAACAACACCGTGACGGGCGAGTACTACGAGCCCCTCGTCTACCCGGAATTCAAGGGTTGTTACGCCAATCTTTACTGGGTGTCGCTGCTCTCGGAGGGTGCCGGCCCCGTGACGGTGTACACCGAGACGGACGGCCTGTTCCTGCGCGTCCTGACGCCCGAAGAGCCGCGCGACAAAGAGGGACGCGGCAATTCCTGGCCGGCCTTCCCGGCCGGGGACATCTCCTTCCTGCTGGACATCCCCGCCGTCAACTCCCAGGGAACGGACGGCGGCGCCGCCTCCGTCAAGATGAACAAGGGAGACGAGGGCTACCACATCCGCCTCTGGTTCGCTTTCTGATCCCCTCCCCTGCAACGAAAAACCCGGCCTCCGCAAGGAAGACCGGGTTTTTCGAGATACTGGGTCAAGCCCAGAATGACGATTGATTAGAAAAATCTTTCGCGGTTGTCCTTGACGTTGTCGTAGTCCTGCATCACTGAGAGGATCATCTGGGCCAGGTACTGGGCCTTCTGGGCAGCCAGGTTCTTGGCGTCGTCCTCGGTGTAGAAGGAGCCGACCTCGCGGTTGCTCACATTGACGATGTAGGAGCCCATCACGCCGGGCACCGGACCGTAGATCTCACCGTCCTTGGCTGCGGCAACGGCGCCGATCAGCGCAGGATCGATGCTCGTGGAGCCGAGCGACATCGCCTCGCGGTGCTCCACCTGCACGCCGAGACGCTCGGCCACCTCCTCGAGGGTCTTGCAGCCGGCGATCTTCTCAGCGACCTCCTGGGTCTTGACTTCCTGCACCTTCTGGGAATAGAGACGGTCCTGGATCTGCATCGCGACCTTCTCGACCGGGGCGTAGCCCTCCTTGTTGGCGTCCTTGAGGGCGACCACGAAGAAGTAGTTGTTGCCGACGGTGATGATGTTGGAGGCCTTGCCGACCTTGGCGTCGAACGCCCAGCGGGTCACTTCCTTGGCGTTGTCGATGGCGCCGTAGTTGGACGTGGCCTCGGTGATGGTGGCAGGATGGGAGTAGACCTTGGTGGAGTCAAGGGCCTTCTTGTACCCCTCGTAGGTGCCGCCGGTGAGGGTGGCGAAGGTGTTGGCCTGGGAGTAGTAGTTGTTGAAGGTCTCCTTGCTGGCGAGGGCCGTCTTCTCGAAGATGGCGACCTGCTTCTTGGCCACCGGCTTGGTCTTCTGGCTCACCACGACCACGTGGGTGCCATACTGGGTGGTGAGCACGAAGGGCTCGCCCACCTTGGCCTCGAACACGCCCTCGAAGCCCGGGATCATGTAGGTTTGGGTCATCCAGCCGATGCTGCCGAGCTCGCCGTCGGCGGCGGAAGCCTGGTCGGCGGAGAACGTGGCGGCGAGGTTGGCGAGGTTACCACCCTTCTTGATGACGTTCACGAGGCTGTCGGCCACGTGGGCGGCATTGGTGTCCTGGAGCAGGATGTGCTTGACGAACGCGGAGTCGGGGAGCATCTTGCTGTCCATCTCGCGGGCGGCATAGAAGGTGTTGCCGTCGGTCACGATCTGGGTGAGCTTGCTGCCGCCGAAGATCTGGTCGTTGATCTCGCGGTTGACGGTGCTGAGTTCGCCGTCCTTGTACCAGTAGTTACCCAGCGCCTGGTCGGAATTCTTGGACAGGAAGGCGCGCATGTTGTCCGTCGTGGCAAACTCCTCGTAGGCCTCGGTCATCGCCTCGCTGGCGGCGGCGACATCCTCGGCGGAAGGAACGACCTCATACACGACATACTCGATGTCGCGGTTGGCCACCTGGCGGAAGAACTCCTTGTGCTTCTTGTAGTAGTCGCGGATCTCGGCGGAACTGACCGTGATGGTGCTGTCCGGGACCACCGGATACATGGCCAGGCAGTAGTCCACGTTGGCCGTGGTGTTGCCTTCCTGGATGGCCTGCGCGATCTGCAGGGCGTTGTCCATCCCGCTGGCGTTGAACAGGGCGCCGTACTTGGCGTAGAAAGCCTGGTTGTGGACCTGGTTCTGGAGGAAGTTCCAGTAGGTGCGCAGCCGGCCGCTCTCGTCGGAATCGATCTCCTGGACGAAGGCCTTGAGCCGGTCGGGGGAGAAGACGCCCGTCTCGTCCATGAAGAGCGGGTTCTGGACAAGGGACGGAGCGGCGAGTTCGCCGCCCATCAGGGCCACCATCTCATCCTGGCCGACGGTGATGCCCGCCTCACGGGCGTTCTTGACGAACATGTATTTGTCAAGAAGCTCCTGCCAGGCGGCGTTGCGGATCTGCTTCTGGGTCTCCTCGTCGCGGACGGTCCCGGAGAGGAGCTCGTTGATGGCCGTATAACGGTCGACGTCCGACTGGAAGTCCTGATAGGAAATGTTCTTGCCTGCGATCTGTCCCACATCATATTTGGAGGACATCGTGTTGATCGCAGACCCTAACGTGTTAGGGTCGATGATGAAGGAAAGGAGGGCCAGCGCGATGATGATCGAGATCACGAGGCCGAACTTAACGCGTATTTTTTCAAGTACCGCCATTGTTATGTGTTTTTATAATTTTCCAATAAGGGGTGCGAATTTAGTTATTTTTTTGGAAATGGCCCAATAAAATTCACAGAATCAATGATTACGGCCGTAGTATCCTGCACGACGACCCCGTATCCATCGAAAGGACGGTACAGGATGGAGTTGCGTACGTGGTCGTCGGAACGCATCCCGAACCCCTGCAGGAAACCCTGCCGGGAGTAAAGTTTGACATAGCAGTCGGTATAGATTTCCTTCGTGGCCTGGTCCCAGTAGATGGTGTCCGTCTCCATCGTCTCCTGCTCGATCACGTTGTGCAGGATGACGTTGCCGAAGGCCTCCCAGATCTCGTCCCGCCCCCGTGCCTTGGGCACGATGTGCCGGGCGTCGTCGGCCACGATGACCGACTCCAGCAGGCCTTCCTCAGAGTAGCCGTAGACGGAAATCCCGTGCGGAAAGGCGTCGAAGGAGGCCGTATCCGTGTCGTAATGTTCCATCACGTCGGCCTCGAGCCGCATCGACACGGAGCCGTTGCGGGTCTGGACCGCGAACATGTCGAAGGTCTGCTGGGTGGGCGTCTTGTCGAGGTCCAGCCGGTCGGCCTCCCCGATCTGTCCGCTGCAGGAAACGACAATGCTGGCAACCACTACCGTGATTGCCAGCACTTCGGAGATATGGGCTCCCAGTGTCAAATTATCTGGTGCGGACCGTGGTCGTGGCGCGCATTCCGCCACAGACGACAGTGTAGGACTGGCCGCGGGTGAGGTCGTACATGAAGGCCTCGGCGGTCTCCGGGAAGTAGACGCTGTACTGGCCGATGTAGCGGTTGGCCTCCTCGGTCAGGGACTCGTCGGCAGCCTTGGCCTTGTTCATATAGTCGCAGGCGACCCAGTACGGAGCGCGACGGGAAATCTCGTCGCCGCCACAGCGGGAGGCGCCCCAGATGTTGCCGATCAGGAAGTAAGCCTTGCCGGCCAGGGCCTCGTTCTCGGCGGCCACCTTGCTGGCGTACTCGAACGCGCGGGCGTTCTCGCCGTTCTTGAAGCACACGGTGGCAAGCTCGTAGGTCCAGTCGGAGATGCGTTCGTCACCCGGCTCCAGGCCGGCGATGGCGCTCTCAAGATAGGTGACGGCTTCCTTGGCGTTGCCGCGGGCGTTGTGCAGGCGGGACAGGTAATAGGAGCTGCTCGGGGACGGATCCAGCTTGTTCATCGTGGTCACAGCGGCCAGGAAGAGGTCGTTGTTGTCGCAGTTCTCGGTCATGCTCATCGTCTTGACGATGTTCTGGGCGAGCTGCAGGTTGTCCGGATCGGCGGCCAGGCGCGGGGTGTAGAGCTCTACGAGCGTCTCGCAGCTGGCGACCTTGCTGGAAGCGAAGAGGCTGCCCATATCCGTCTTGACGCTGGCGGCCTGCTCACGGTCGGTATCGTTGGCGGGGACGATCTTCTCGAGGATGTCGCTGTTGCGCTGATAGGCGTTGATCACGGTCTCGGCGTCGATCTGGCCGGCCTGGTAGAGGTCGATGGCGGACTGCAGGTCGAAGAGCAGGATGGTCGGACGGACCTTCTCCTGGTTGTTGGCGATGATGCCCTCGAAACCGTCATAGAGTTTCTTGGGATTGTTCTTGACATAGTTGAACAGGTCCTGACCCTTGGCGTTCAGGGCGGCCACGGCGTAGTTCGGATAATACTGCGCACGGGTGTCGTGGATCGTCATCAGGGAGTCCACCAGGGCCTCGCGGTATGCGGCGTTGGAGGCATTCTTGGTGATCAGGCGGCGAAGCAGGGTCGTACCGTTGATCAGCATATTCTGGCTGGCCGTAGGCGGGCAGAGCTTGTACGCCTTGCGCCAGCTGGGAAGAGCTTCGTCATAGTTGTTCTGCTTGAAATACTCCATGTAGAAGGAGAGGTTCGTGATGCACTGTGCGCTGTCGGCACCGTACTTACCCTGCGCGGAAACTTTGGTCCCCGTGAGCATCAGGGCGAAGGTCAGAATGACAAGAGTAAACTTTTTCATATCCCTATGTGTGTTATTTTATTTCTTCTTACTACTGATACTGGACCTTGCGGAACCAGATGTCGTACAGATTCACTCCTATGGAGAAGTTGACGTAGCGCTCGCGGATCATCGATCCCGAAACGGAGCCCCTCTGTCCCAGATCGACACCCAGCGTGATCCCGTTGGATCTGCCGCGGTATTGGATGTAAACCGGCAGGGTGACTCCCAGTGTTATGCCGGTAGATGCAACTTTCTTGCCATCCAGCAAAAAATAGTCGTTTTTGTGGTATGCACCCACCCTATAGGCCACTGTGCTCATATACCGGATGCCGTTGGCGTTCGGGATGATCTCGAAGCCGAGGCGGTAGGCGTCGGTCACCGTGGCGGAGAAGACCTTGCTGGCCGTGAAGCCCCGCGCGGCGTCGATGCCCGAACCCTTCCAGTCGGAGCGGCTGTAGTCCATCTCGGCCATCCACTTGCCGGGATTCTTGAGGTTGATGCCGAAAGCCATCTCGCTGGCCAGCTTGACGACGGAATCCTTGCCGAGATTGTCCAGCTTGTAGTACAGCGTGTCGGAGGCGGCGCTGCCGGCGGAGAAACGGGAACTCTCCATCGTGCCGCGCAGGTTGGTGGACGTGTTGTACGTGGCGCCGAGACCCAGGGTGAGCTTCGGTCCGAGAGGTTGTTCATACTGCACACCGAAGCGGGCGGAATGGCCCGTCAGGCGGGCTGTCGTGCCGTTCTTGATGCTGTTGTAAGAGGCGTCGTTAAACGTAGTGTAGTAGGTCTTCTCGATGCTGCCGAAGTAGAAGTTCCACTGCGCACCGAGGGACAGGCGACGGCCCAGGGATACGCCGAAGGCGGCGAACCCGCGATAGATGCTGCCGCTGCCGGAGGCGGAATACGTGATGTTGCCGGTGTGGCCGATCAGGTCGGGATCCGTGTAGTCGAAACTGTAGCCGAAGCCCGTGTCGCTGTAGGGCATGATGCCCACCATCATCGCGGTGTGGCGCCACAGCGGGAAGGACATCGCCAGATCGTTGATGTTGAAGGTGTTGCTCACGGACTTGACCTTCTCCTGCTTGAACAGTTTGTTGTCTCCGTAGACGGAGAAATCCGTCATGAAGGAGAGGCTGTCCCGCGCGGTCACGGACGCGGGGTTCATCACGTTGATGAAACTGGTGTTGCGCAGGGCGATGCCCACGCCGCCCATCGACTTGTTGTAGGCAGTGCCGGGCTGGCTCAGGTCGCCGACACCGTAGATGGAATAAGGGGTGTAGGTACCTGCAGCCTGCCCGTGCGCACTGATTGCAGCACACACGGCCAGCACGGCTGACACCACCGCCTTATGTAAGATTCTTCTTGACATAGTCATCCGTTATCAAGGCCAGGCCCATCAAAACCAGATTGGAAACCACAAATATCGAGTTTTTCATCCGTTTGGCAAAATAAATTGCGTCCCCGCCCGTAAAAATCATAATGTTTTCCGGCCGGAGCCGGGCGTACCCCTCAATTTCAAACATTATGCCCGAAATGACGCCGGACTCGATGGAAGATTGGATCGAGTGGCCTTCCGGGGTGGTGCGTTCCGGGGTGTCCACGAGCGGAAGCGACTTGGAATAGCGCTCCAGCGACTTGAATCGCGTGCGGCAGCCGGGGGAGATGTTGCCTCCGAGGTAACGCCCCTCGCGACTCAGGAAATCCACCGTGAGCGTGGTGCCGAAGTCGAAGACGGTCACCGGCTTGTCCCGGAAGAGGAAAGCCGCCGCTACAAGCCCCGCGGCGCGGTCGCTGGACAGGTATTCCGGCAGATTCTGGCGCAGCAGCAGGTCCGTATGCGCCCGGTCCATGATCAGCAGGTGGTCGCAGCGGGTGCGCAGGATTGCCTCCTCCTCGGCGCTCACCCCGAAGGCGGACGATACCGTCAGCACCTCCGGACGGCCCTTTTCGAGCAGCGAAAGCAGGTAATCCATCATCTTCTCCCCCTGGTAACGGAAGGTCTTGCCGAGGGTGGTTCCCTCGACCCAGGCGGCCTTGAGTGCGGTGTTTCCTGCTTCTACTACTAAATACGCCATATACGCAATCCTGCAAATTTACAAAATTTATCGCAACTTGCCCAATACGGCGTGCGCGGCCTTCAGCGTGGCGACGTTCCGCACCACGATCTTGAGATTGCTCTCCGTCTGCTTGAGTTCGTAGCGCGGCATCGCGGCCGTCCTCTCCAGTACCGTGGAAAACACCTGCGACTTGTAGTAGGGAGACATCTGGTTCGCGATGAAGAAGGCTATCAGGATCCCGTTCTTGACGATGACCTTCTCGAATCCGAGCGCCGCCCCGAGGTTGCGGATCTTGACCACCTCGAAGAGGTTCTCCAACTCGGGCGGGAACTTGCCGAAACGGTCCGCCAGCTGGGCGGCGAAGCGGTCTATTTCCTTGTCGGAAGACATCGCGTCGATGGTCCGGTAGATGCGGATCTTCTCCGCCGTGACGTCGATGTAGTCGTCCGGGATATGGGCCGGCTGGTCCGTCTCTATCGTACAGTCAGTGACGAACTTACCACGGTCGCTGCGGGTCACCACGCCCGTCTCCACGCCCAGTTCCTCCATCGCCTCCGCCAGGATTTTCTGGTATGTCTCGAATCCCATATCCATGATGAAGCCGCTCTGCTCGGCCCCCAGCAGGTTGCCGGCGCCGCGGATGTCCAGGTCCTGCATCGCGATGTTGAAACCGCTGCCCAGGTCCGAGAACTCCTCGATGGCCTTGAGCCGGCGGCGCGCATCGTCGGTGATGCTCACCAGCGGCGGGACGATCAGGTAGCAGAAGGCCTTCTTATTGGAGCGGCCCACGCGGCCGCGCAGCTGGTGCAGGTCGCTCAGGCCGAAGTTCTGAGCCTGGTTGATCAGGATCGTATTGGCGTTGGGGATGTCCAGGCCGTTCTCGATCAGGGTGGTGCAGAGCATCATATCATAGTCTCCACGGATGAAATCCAACATTTTGGTTTCCAACTCCTTGGACTGCATCTGTCCGTGCGCCACGCAGATCTTCATATCCGGGATCAGGCGGTGCAGGATGTCGTGGATGGCCGGCAGTTCCTCCACCTTGTTGTGCAGGAAGAAGATCTGGCCGCCGCGGTTGAGTTCGTAGTTGACGATGCTGCGGATCTCGCGCTCGTCGAAGAGGATGATCTCCGTCTGCACCGGAATGCGGTTGGGCGGGGGCGTGTTGATGATGCTGAGGTCGCGCGCTCCCAGCAGGGAGAACTGGAGCGTACGCGGGATCGGCGTGGCCGTGAGGGTCAGCGTGTCCACGGAAGCCTTGAGTTCGCGCAGTTTTTCCTTCGCAGCCACTCCGAACTTCTGCTCTTCGTCGATGATAAGCAGGCCCAGGTCCTTGAATTCGAATTCCTTGCCGAGTATTTTGTGCGTTCCGATCAGGATGTCGATCTGACCCTCCTTGAGACGCTTCTTGATGTCGGTGATCTCCTTGGCCGTGCGCAGGCGACTGACATAATCCACGTTGCAAGGGAGGTTCTGCAAGCGGCCGCAGAAGGTGTTGTAATGCTGCAGGGCCAGGATGGTGGTCGGCACGAGCACGGCCACCTGTTTGCTGTCAGAAACGGCCTTGAATGCCGCCCGGACGGCGATTTCGGTCTTGCCGAAGCCCACGTCGCCGCAGATCAGGCGATCCATCGGGCAGTTGTCCTCCATATCCTTCTTGACGGCGGCCGTGGCGAGTTCCTGGTCGGGTGTGTCCTCGTACATGAACGAAGACTCCAACTCCTCCTGGAGATAGGTGTCGGGAGAAAAAGCGAATCCCTTGGAAGCCCGCCGCTTGGCATATAGTTGGATCAAGTCCTTGGCGATGTCCTTGACCCGGGACTTGGCGCTGGTCTTGAGCGTGAGCCAGGTCTTGGAGCCGAGTTTGTTGATCCGGGGCATCTCGCCTTCCTTGGAGCGGAAGCGCGAAATCTTATGCAGTGCGTGGACGGACACGAACACGACGTCACCGTCCTTGTAGGTGATTTTCACCACCTCCTTCATCCGGCCGTAGTCGTCTCGCAGGCGGACCAGGCCGCCGAAAATGCCGACGCCGTGGTCGATATGGACGACGTAATCCCCAATATTGAAGGAATTCAGGTCGTTGATCGTCAGCTGCTCGCTCTTCTCCACCGTCTTCCGGAGGTTGACCCGGTGGAAGCGGTCAAAAATTTCGTGGTCGGAATAGCAGCATACCTTGTCCTGGTGGTCGATGAAGCCGCTGTGGAGATTCTTGCCCGGGACGAACTTCGGAATCAAACCTCCGTTCTGGGACAGGATGGAGCGGACACGCTCCAACTGGGTCTCCTTCTCCCCGTAGATATAGACCGTATAACCATTCTCGATCCTGCTCCTGATGTCTTCCGTCAGCAGTTCGAAATTCTTGTTGAAAGTGGGCTGCGGAGCGATCTGGAAGCCGATGGCATCGTCGCCGGAATAGGAGAGGGGAGTATCCGTGTAGACATTCTGGAAGCCCTTCAATTCCGCGAAGAAGGACTCCCGGGAATACATGTCCGAAGAATCCAGCCACACGCAGGTATCCTTTGGAAAAATCCCGGACAGTGACTGTCCGCCCGCCTCGCCGCCGCTCACCACGTCCGAGACGATGTCGGCCTGCTCCACCTTCTGCCTGGAGAGCTGCGTGTTGCAGTCGAACGAGTGGATTTCTTCTATCTCATTGCCCCAGAAAGAAATACGGTAAGGATAATTGTCGGAGTATGAGAAAATGTCCACGATGGATCCGCGGATGGCATACTGCCCCGGAGCGGACACGAAATCCACTTTCTCAAAGCCCTTGCCGGCAAGGGTCTTGATGAGGTCTTCGTGGGAGACTTCCATCCCCACCCGGATCTGGAAGACGGATTCCGTGATGGTTTTCTCCGTAGGAATCTCTTCGGAAAGTGCCTCCGGATATGTGACGACGACCAGCAGATCACCGGACTCGTATCCGATGACCTTGCCGATGGCGGCCGTGCGCTGCACTCCCAATGTAGACTTGTAGTTGCTCCGCTCCACGCTGCGCCCGGACTCGGGCAGGAAGAATACCTTGTCTCCCTCGATCAGGTGATAGAGGTCGGCTGCACAGTATTCGGCGGCCTCGCGGTTCGGCAGCACGATGAGGTGGACACCCTTGTCCGCCACCTGACTGAATACGAACCAGCGTGCAGACAAAAAGAGCCCGCGACAGAATACGTCCGCGCCGGTCCGCATCCTGTCCCGCAGGGCACTCGATGACTTTGAACTTATCAACATCACCCGGTCAAAAGCTGTTGAAAAGCCTGTTAAAAACCTGTTTCTAATCCGCTTTCGGCTGTGGATTGCGGAGGACGGAAGGTTTTCAACAATCCAAAAAACACGGATTCAACACACTTTTCAACTTTCTTCATATATTCTTAAATATTGAAAATCATTGGATTATGCAGCTTATCAACATTTCAACAAGCCTAGAAAAAACAATAAATTTTCAAAATAAAAGAACTATATTTGTATTCTGATTGTCATCGGCGTTTATGGCAGACTTCGACCCACATAATACAAACGACAGCAAAGATAAGGAATTGGACGGAATAATCCGGCCCCAGGAGTTGGAAGATTTCACGGGACAGGGTGAAATCGTCTCCCGCCTGCGGATCTACATCCAAGCTGCCAAGATGCGGGGCGAGTCCCTGGACCACACGCTGTTCCACGGCCCTCCGGGCCTCGGCAAGACGACGCTGGCGCACATCATCGCCAACGAGATGGGGGTCAATATGAAGATCACTTCCGGACCTGTCCTGGTCCGCCCCGGCGACCTCGCTGGCCTGCTGACTTCGCTGGAGACCGGTGACGTGCTGTTCATCGACGAAATCCACCGCCTTCCGCCCGAAGTGGAGGAATACCTCTATTCCGCGATGGAGGACTATGTCATAGACATCATGATCGACAAGGGGCCCGGGGCGCGGTCGGTGCGCATCACCCTCAATCCCTTCACGCTGGTCGGCGCGACGACCCGGGCGGGCCTGCTGACGGCACCGCTCCGCGCGCGTTTCGGCATCACGGAAGGGCTGGAATACTACGACACGGACGACCTGGTCCGGATCGTGTCCCGCAGCGCCGGCATCCTCAAGGTGTCCATCGAGCCGCAGGCGGCCCGCGAAATAGCCCTGCGCAGCCGCGGCACGCCGCGTATCGCCAATTCCCTGCTGCGCCGTGTGCGCGATTTCGCCCAGGTGATGGGGGACGGCCACATCGACCTGCAGATAGCCCGTTTCGCCCTGGACAAACTCAACATCGACAAGCGCGGCCTGGATTCGATCGACAACAAGATTCTCCGCACCATCATCTCTACCTTCAAGGGCGGGCCGGTCGGCGCCAACACGCTGGCGACCGCCATCGGCGAGGACCAGGGGACCTACGAGGAGGTCTACGAGCCTTTCCTGATCAAAGAAGGTTTCATCGTGCGCACGCAGCGCGGGCGCGTGGCTACCGAACTGTCCTACAACCACCTGGGGCTTGATCCCTACCAGAACAATGCTTCCGGGTCGCTTTTTTGAAATAGAATAAAGTATTAACAAATACTAACCTAAATATGTCAGACAAGTTGATTTCCAAAATTCCTGCAGGACCGCTTGAGGCTAAGTGGACCCGGCGCAAGTCGGAGATCCGCCTCGTGAGTCCCAACAACAAGCGAAAGCTCGAGATCATCGTAGTGGGCACCGGCCTTGGCGGCGCCTCGGCGGCCGCCTCCCTCGGCGAACTCGGCTACAACGTCAAGATCTTCTGCATCAGTGACTCCCCCCGCCGGGCGCATTCCATTGCGGCCCAGGGCGGTATCAATGCTGCTAAGAATTACCAGAACGACAACGATTCCGTCTACCGCCTCTTCTATGACACCATCAAGGGTGGCGACTATCGTTCCCGCGAGGCCAACGTCTACCGTCTGGCAGAGGTGAGTGCCGCCATCATCGACCAGTGCGTGGCCCAGGGCATCCCCTTCGCCCGTGAGTACGGCGGATACCTGGCCAACCGTTCGTTCGGCGGCGTGCAGGTGAGCCGTACCTTCTATGCCCGCGGGCAGACCGGCCAGCAGCTGCTGCTCGGTGCCTATGCCTCCCTGAACAAGGAGATTGCAGCCGGTTCGGTCAAGTCCTATCCCCGCCACGAGATGCTCGACCTGGTGGTCATCAACGGCCAGGCCAAGGGTATCATCGCCCGCAACCTGGTGACGGGCGAGCTGGAGCGTTTCGGAGCCCACGCCGTGGTGATTGCGACAGGTGGATACGGCAATGCCTACTTCTTGTCCACCAACGCGATGAACAGCAACGGCTCCGCCGCGATGCAGTGCTACCGCAAGGGCGCCTATTTCGCCAATCCCTGCTTCGCGCAGATCCATCCTACCTGTATTCCGGTCCACGGCGACCAGCAGTGCAAGCTGACCCTGATGAGCGAGTCCCTGCGCAACGACGGCCGCATCTGGGTGCCGAAGAAGATGGAAGATGTGGTCAAGCTCCGTAAACACGAGATCAAGGCTTCCCAGATTCCTGAGGAGGACCGCGACTACTACCTGGAGCGTCGCTACCCTGCTTTCGGCAACCTGGTGCCGCGTGATGTCGCCTCCCGGGCCGCCAAGGAGCGTTGCGACGCCGGTTTCGGCGTCAACGAGACCGGCAAGGCCGTATTCCTGGATTTCGCCGACGCCATCAAGCGCCTGGGACACCAGCGCGTGGCCGAGCGCTACGGCAACCTCTTCGAGATGTATGAGAAGATCACGGCGAGTTCTCCTTGGGAGGAGCCGATGATGATCTATCCCGCCATCCACTACACGATGGGCGGCGTCTGGGT
>JAEEGL015527207.1_pt1 | contig 15300 bp, 8 predicted proteins | sample 9134231 | NCBI WGS metagenome assembly JAEEGL01 (sample SAMN16246548, study PRJNA631951) | gut metagenome | biome: gut microbiome; feature: rumen; material: fiber-attached | host: Bos | place: Iran: Karaj | collected 2018-10 | reverse complement strand
TTGAACGCCAGCAGCGTGTATCTATGGTAAGACCTTTACTTGCAACCGAACTAAATGCAAAACAAACGGAATTTGTGGATTTTGTATTACAACAGTATATCTTGCAAGGTTATGGGGAGCTTTCAATGGAAAATTTACCAGAGCTTATAAAATTAAAATATGGAACAATTAATGATGCTAAAACAGAACTAGGTTCCTTAGCTGAAATAAATAAAGTTTTTGTCGGCTTCCAAAAAGAATTATACGCGGCGTAAATATTATTCTTATTGAACCAACTTTCTAATTATGTAAGAATACTTTTTGAGGAAAATATGAAAAAATCAGTTTTTGGAATGCTTATTCTCTGGCTCTCTTTTATCCTTTTTGGAATTGGGATGTAACTTTTCTAAATTAATAGTAGAATAAGTCAAATACGGGTGGGGCAGAAAAATGATTAGCACAAAAATTCAGGCTTTCGAAATGAAAAATCTTCCTCAGGTAATTGATGTGGTAGTTCCATTATGGAGTCCACCACTGGGAGATGCTAACTTCAAGCGTTTTAATGTTGAATTTATAGTTAGAAATAATATTTCTGAAAATGATTATCGCTTTGAACTGGTGGATGAAAAAGGTAACTTTCTTGCTGCGGCATTTTTCTATCGAAAGGGGGATAAATGTCTGGTGGAAGACTGGTTTTCCAAAGAATCAGGACGATTTTCAGAGTCTTTGTTGAAGGCATCAAATATGTCCCGGGTTTATCTAAATTCTATGGACCAGCGTACTGCATCTTTTATGAAGGATGATGATATCAAATTATCGCTTTTTGTGAGCAGACAGAAGGGTGCAGGAGCTACAATTCTTAATAAGATGTCTGAAATTTTATACAACGAAGGTTGGAAAACCCTTTATTTGTGGACGGATTGTGATTGTAACTGGCAATGGTACGAAAAACATGGATTTGAACTTGTCTGGAAAGGCAGATATGAACCATTTAGTGATGAACATGAAGAGTATATGACCTATATTTATAGGAAAACTCTTCATGCATAAAAGTAAGTTTAAGCTTTACAGAAAACTTTTAAGCCAGCTCAGGACCTTTTGAAATTGCTGTTTTTAACAGAATTGGGGTGATTAAAGCAGAACTAATTACACTAAGAATGATAGCTGGCAGGATGACTGGATCAATCATTCCTGCATCAATACCTTTTTGAGCAACCATAAGGGCAACTTCGCTGCGGGCAACCATTCCAATTCCAATAACCAGAGATTCATGTTTTGTTGAACCGCATACTTTTGCACCAAGGCCACATCCTATTATTTTTGATAACACAGTCAAAACAATAAGAATAAGTGCAAATACCAGAATGTTAAGATTCATAGTTTTTAAATCAGTTCGCATTCCTACGCTTGCAAAGAACACTGGCGTAAATACCATGTATGATGTAACTGTCACTTTTTTTGCAACGTAAGGACGGGCTTTTGTTACATTACAAAGAATTAAACCTGCGAAGAATGCACCGGTTATATCAGCTACGCCAAAAAGAACTTCGGCACAGAAGGCCATTGCAAAACAGAAAGCCAGAGCCCAGATGGCAATTCTTCTGGACTGATAGTGTTTTTCTGAAATTCTTTCAAAAATCTTTTTTGTAACAAAACCAACTCCGAAAACAAATACAAAGAAAAGAAGGATTTTAACAATTACAAGAAGAACATTTGAATTTTCAGCATCACTTTGTCCGCTTAATCCAGTTAATATAGAAAGAAGTACAATTCCAAGAATATCATCAATAATTGCGGCACTTAAAAGGGTAGTTCCGGTCTTTGTTTTCAATTTTCCAAGTTCGTTCAGTGTTTCAACAGTAATTCCTACAGAAGTTGCAGCAAAAACCATTCCTACAAATCCCGCTTTCAGAATACTCATGAAATCGGCATTGCGTTCGAAGAAGAAGAAATAAAGTCCACCACAGAAAAGTAATGGAACAAAAACGCCGAAACAGGCAATCACAAATGCTTTTCCACCTGTTTCTTTTAAGTCGTTCATGTCGGTATCAATACCTGCAGTAAACATAAGCATGATAACGCCAATTTCAGCTGTTTTTTTGATAAAATCTGTTACTTCAATAAGTCCAAGACAAGATGGGCCTAAAATAATACCTGCAATAAGAGCCCCTACAACCTGAGGTAAATGAATCTTTTTTGTTGCAATTCCTAAAACTTTTGTTGAGAGAAGGATGATTGCCAGAAACAATAAATAACCGTATGTTTTCATAGGCAACGATTATATTGTTTTGAAAATAGTTAATCTATATAATTTTTTTACAATTCTTCTTGCATTCTCTTTGTTTTATGCTTATATATATAGTAAATTCATAAAATCAGGGAGATTAAATTATGAACAAACTTGTCAGAAATTCAGTCATCGCTGGGGTGATTGCAATTGTTGTATTGGTACTTGTTATCAATTCTTGTACTGTTATCTCGCCAAATGAACGAGGTGTAAAAGTTACTCTTGGTCAGGTTGAAGGAGATGTTATTCAGCCTGGTATGCAGTTTCATGCTCCTTTTGTTTCTAAAATCAGAAAATTCCGTCTTGAACCAAAGACTTATGAAGTTTCTTTTTCTTGTGGTAGCGATGGTGCTATTACAAAAGATATGCAGACTGTAGGAAGTACAGTTGCTGTTCGTTATGTTTATGATGAAAAACGTATTATGGATATTGTAACCCGCTATCTCAATGATGCTGTAATTCAGAGTGCAATGCGTGATAACGTAAAAGCTTCTTTGAAAGAAACAGTTGGTCAGTATTCTATTTATGATCTTGTTGAAAAACAGAATGAAGTAACTGGAAAAGTAGCAGATGCCATGCTTACCCGTATGTCTGATTATCCAATTGATATTTCTCAGACAACAATTACAAACTGGGACTGGTCAGATGATTTTGACAAGCAGATTAAAGAAACTGCAAACCGTGCTCAGGAAGTTAAAAAGGCCGAACAGGATCTTAAACTTGCAGAACAGCAGGCTCAGAAACAGGTAAAGGAAGCTGAAGCTAAAAAAGCTGCTATTGAACAGGAAGCAGAAGCTGCTTTGATTAAGGCTCAGAAAGAAGCTGAAGCAAAGAAGGTAGAAGCTGATGCTCTTGCTTACTACAATGCAAAAGTTGCACAGAACTATCAGGTTGAAATTAAACTTAAGGAACTGGAAATTGAACTTGAACGTGCAAAAAAATGGGATGGACGTCAGGTTCCTTCTTACATTCCACTTACTGCTGCTGGCGGAATTGTAAATCTTCCTGAAGCAAAAAAATAAAAGAACTGTATAAGTAGAGAAGGTGCATTTCGGTAAATATAATTCCGGGATGCACTTTTTTTATTGTTTTTGTAGACTTTATTTGAAAAGTTTATTATCTTTGTTGTATACAATATAATTTTACACAAGGGGAAATAAAGATGAACTATATTAATCAGACTTTAGATCAGGAAAGGGCTTTGTATGGCATAAAAAATGTTCTGGTCGATTCATGCCGTTTTGATGGACCGGCAGATGGTGAATCTGCTTTGAAAGAAGCTTCTGATATTGAAGTTCGTAACTGTTTTATGAATCTCCGTTATCCTCTGTGGCATGTAACTAATGCAAAAATTTCTAATACAGAATTAACTGAAAATTGTCGTGCCGCCCTCTGGTATGATAAAAATATCGAAATTGATTCCTGTCGTTTAGGTGGAATTAAAGCTTTACGAGAGTGTGAAAATATCAGCCTCAAAAATTCTTCTGTCAATTCTCCTGAGTTTATATGGAAATGTCATAACATGAAAATTGACAATGTTACAATTGAGCAGTCTGAATATCCTTTTTTCGAGGTGGAAGGAGCAGTAATAAACAATCTTTCTATGAAAGGAAAATATTCTTTTCAGTACTGCAGTAATATTGAAATAGAAAATTCTTCTTTAGACACAAAAGATGCTTTCTGGCATTCGAAAAATGTTACTGTACGAAACAGTCTTGTAAAAGGGGAATATCTTGCCTGGTATTCAGAAAATCTGACATTGATTAATTGCAGGATTATTGGAACTCAGCCCTTCTGTTATTGTAAAAATTTGAAACTAATCGATTGCACAATGGAAGACTGTGATCTTTCTTTTGAACGTTCAGAAGTTGAAGCTGATATTAAAGGTTCAATTGATAGTATAAAAAATCCTATGTCAGGAAAAATTTCTGCAGATTCAATTGGAGAAATTATTATCGAAGATGATATTGTAGATCGAAATAAAACCCAGATTATCTGCAGAAACTAAAGAATTATTTTTCCATCAAAAATTTATCAATCTGACGGGCACATTCGCGTCCTTCTGCAATGGCCCATACAACCAGAGACTGACCTCTGTGCATATCTCCAGCTGTAAAAACTTTTGACTTTGTTGTTGCGTATCCATTTGGACTTGCAGCCTCAGGAATTGTTTCTCCTTCAGATTTTACAGTTCCGCGCTCTCCCAGTTCTACACCAAAAGCCGAGGCTGTATATTCTTCGCAACCGGTAAAGCCTGCCGCTACCAGAAGCAGATCACATGGAAGTTCTTTTTCTGTTCCTTTGCGTTCTACAAGACTTCTTTTACCATCAATAGTCTGAAATTCCACCTCTACAGTTTTTACAGCCTTTATTTTGCCGTTTTCACTTATTACTTCTTTTACAGTTGTTTCATAAATGCGGGGATCCTGTCCAAATTTTGCGATAGATTCTTCTGCACCATAATCAACTTTGAGGATTTTAGGCCATTCGGGCCATGGGTTACTGGCAGTTCGTCCTACAGGTGGACAAGGCATCATTTCAATTTGAGTTACACTTGCAGCTCCAAGTCTTATAGAAGAACCACAGCAGTCATTTCCTGTATCTCCACCACCTACAATTACAACATGTTTACCTTCGATGTTTATTCCGTAATGTTCAGAAAGAACCTGGGCAATCTGACTGTTAGCAGGCTTTATACCAACTTTTTCAAGGGCATTTTGAGTAGCTACAAGACTTTTTGTAACAGCTGTCAGAAAATCAACCGCAAACAGAATTCCACCATCTGCACCTTTGCGGTTTGTATTTATTTTATCCATTCCTCCTGCAGAAAGTGCACGGGCTTTTTTTGCACCACAGCAAAGGGCAATTGCATCATAAGACTTTAGGATATGTTCGGCAGAAGCAGAACGTCCTACATCAGCATTAAAGACAAATTCAACACCTTCTGCTTTCATAAGATTTATGCGGCGTTCAATGATTGATTTTTCCAGTTTCATGTTTGGAATACCGTACATTAGAAGACCGCCTGCTTTATCTTCCCGTTCAAAAACTGTAACACTGTGACCTCTGCGGTTAAGACTGTCTGCTACAGCAAGGCCTGCAGGTCCAGAGCCTATGACTGCAACTTTCTTTCCACTTCTTTTTGCAGGAACTTCCGGCTTCATGTAACCAGTCTGATATGCCTTTTCAATTATAAAAAGTTCGTTGTCATGAATTGTAACTGCACCTTCGTTTACAGTTGGACTTCCGCAGTTACAGGCCTTCTCACAGAGAGCAGGGCAAACCCTTCCTGTAAATTCAGGAAAACTGGAAGTTTTTAAAAGACGCCAGGCTGCCATATCATACTGACCGTTATAAAGGGCATCATTCCATTCCGGGATGTAGTTATGAAGAGGGCAGCCAGTTACCATTCCTTTTAGTTTAAGTGCAGAACCGCACATAGGAACTCCACAGTTCATGCATCTTGCAGCCTGTTTGCGGCGGGCTTCTTCGTCCAGTTTAGGATGAAATTCTTCAAAGTTTGTAATGCGTTCTAAAGGCGGAATATTTGCATTTTCAATTCTTTTATATTCTATAAATCCTGTTGCTTGTGCCATAGTTACTCCTTAAATAATCCTTCTATAAGTTTAAGCAGTGCATTTCTTAAAAGCGGCAAGAATAGCTTCGTCATGAGAGGCTCCGCCTGCTTCCTGAACTTTTATTTCTGACATTATGCGCAGATAATCATTTGGAATAATTTTTTTGAACTTAAATTTCCAATTATCCCAGTCAGAAAGAATTTCTTTTGCACGCTGGCTTCCGGTTTCTGCTGCATGTTCTTCTATAAGTGAACGTAAAAGTTTTTCATCCGGACTTTCAGAGTCTGATTTTGAATCTGCCTTTGAAAGAGTTGATGTTTCATCATTCAGGGCATACATTTTTACAAGTTCATGATTAAGACGTTTATACAGGTCGTGATTTTCGTCCAGAACATAAGCCAGACCGCCACTCATACCGGCACAGAGATTTTTTCCAGTCTTTCCAAGAATTACAGCTGTTCCTCCAGTCATGTACTCAAGTCCGTGATCTCCGCAGCCTTCTGCAACAACGCTTGCACCAGAATTTCTTACGCAGAATCTTTCTCCAGCAACCCCGTTAATAAAGGCTTTTCCGCTGGTTGCTCCGAACAAAGCAACATTTCCTACTATAATATTTTTATCTGCATCGCCCTGGAAATCGGATGGTTTTGTGATTACAAGTTTTCCACCACTCAAGCCTTTTCCAAAAGCGTCGTTTGCATCTCCTTCAAGTTTTAGAGTTAATCCTTTTGGAATAAAGGCTCCAAAACTCTGGCCGGCTCCACCTTTGAAATGAACAATGTAAGTGTCATCTTTAAGGGTATTACCATATTTCTTCTGAATTTCGCTTCCAAGAATTGTTCCAACTGTACGGTCGGTTGACTGGATTGTGATGAATTTTCCAGGGGCTTTGTGGGGATGTGCCCCGCTTGAAGGGGTGGCGGAAGACGACTTGTCGGCTGGAGCCAGGGGAAGGCTTTCCCCTCCTAAAACTTCAGGAACGAGGGTTGTAAGATCCAGTCGCTTTTCCAGTTCAAAATTAAACTGAGAGCGCTCTGATTTCCAATCATCACCACTTGCACCTGAAACTTCGAGTCTATCACCTAATACCCGGCTCATATCTACAAGACCTGCACGTTTGAAGCCCTGTTTATCTTTAAGTTTAAGAAGATCTGTACGACCGCACATTTCTTCAACAGAATGAACGCCAAGTTTTGCCATAATTTCCCGCATTTCCTGAGCAATGAACTTCATAAAGTTTTCTACATATTCAGGTTTTCCAGGGAATTTTGCGCGGAGTTTCTCGTTTTGGGTAGCAACTCCAAATGGACAGGTATCCAGCTGGCAGACACGCATCATTGAACAGCCCATTGCAATAAGTGGTGCTGTTGCAAATCCAAATTCTTCTGCTCCAAGCAGGGCTGCAATTGCAACGTCACGTCCGCTCATAAGTTTACCATCGGTTTCGATTACAACTCGTCCGCGAAGTCCGTTCTGAATTAAAGTCTGATGTGTTTCTGCAAGTCCAAGTTCCCAAGGAAGTCCTGCGTGATGAATTGAACTTATTGGAGCCGCTCCAGTACCGCCGTCATGTCCACTAATTAAGATTACCTGGGCTCCGGCTTTTGCAACTCCTGCTGCAATTGTTCCAACTCCAGCTTCACTTACAAGTTTTACACTGATTCGAGCTGCACGGTTTGCATTTTTCAAATCATAGATAAGCTGGGCAAGATCTTCAATTGAGTAGATATCGTGATGGGGTGGTGGAGAAATAAGTGCTACACCTGGGGTTGCATAACGGGTCTGAGCAATCCAAGGATAAACTTTTTTTCCAGGAAGATGACCACCTTCGCCCGGTTTTGCTCCTTGTGCCATTTTAATTTGGATTTCTTTTGCACTTAAAAGATATTCTTCTGTAACACCAAAACGTCCGCTGGCAACCTGTTTAATTGCAGAGTTGTATTCAGTTCCCAGACGCTCAGGCTTTTCTCCTCCTTCTCCAGAATTCGATTTACCATGCAGATGATTCATTGCCGCTGCCATACACTTGTGGGCTTCTTCTGAAATTGAACCATATGACATGGCTCCTGTTTTAAAACGCTGTACAATTGAATCAACGCTTTCTACATCTTCCAGAGGGATTCCTCCATCCTTTGCAAAATTAAAATCAAGCATTGCACGGAGGGTGTGAGGATGTTCGTTGGAATCTACAAGAGCAGTGTATTCTTTAAATCGGGAATAATCGCCGTTGCGGGTGGACTGCTGTAAGGCAATTATTGTCTGAGGATTATAAAGATGACTTTCTGCATCAGGACCCATTCTTAACTTGTGGTTCCCAACTGAATCAAGATGGGTATTTACTGTAAGGCCTGCAGGATCAAATCCATGAGCATGATGATATCGTACGTCTTCTTCAATTTCTTTTAATCCAATACCACCAACGCGGCTAACTGTATTTGTAAAGTATTTTTTTATAACTTCTTCTGAAATACCAACTGCTTCAAAAATCTGGGCAGACTGATAAGACTGAATTGTACTGATTCCCATTTTTGCAGCAATCTTTACAATTCCGTTTATAATTCCCTTGTTGTAATCATCAATGGCGGTGTGATAATCCTTGTCCAGAATTTTCTGATCAATAAGTTCTGCAATTGCTTCGTGAGCAAGATAAGGATTTACAGCCCGGGCACCATAACCTAAACACATTGCAGCCTGGTGAACATCGCGGACTTCTGCACTTTCAAGAATGATAGAAACAGCAGTCCTTTTCTTTGTGCGGATTAAATGCTGTTCAACTGCACTTACAGCAAGTATTGCAGGAATGGCAGCATGGTCTTTATCAACTCCACGGTCACTTAAGATGATGATATTAGAGCCTTCTGCATAAGCTTCATCTATTTGAGTAAAAAGATTATCCAAGGCACTTTCCAATCCGGAAGATTCAGATTTTACTGAAAAGAGTATTGAAAGGGTCTTAGCTTTTAAGCCGTTTGAGTTTAATGCCGCAATTTTTATAAGGTCTGTTCCTGTAAGAATTGGATTATTAATTTCAAGAATACGGCAGTTTTTTGCCTGAGGTTCAAGAAGGTTTCCGTCCTTTCCTGCATAAACACTTGTATCTGTTACAATTTTTTCTCTTAAACTGTCGATTGGAGGATTTGTAACCTGAGCAAACATTTGTTTGAAATAAGAGAATAGAGAAGGGTGTTTTTCACTCATTACAGCAAGAGGTGTATCTACTCCCATACTTGCAGTTGGTTCAAGTCCATTTTTTGCAAGTGGAAGTACCATTTCGTTTACATCTTCGTAGTTCCATCCAAATGCACGGTAAAGAATATTTCTTTCATCCTGTGTGTGAACAGGTATTTTTTTATTTGGGATTTTAAGTGATGCAAGGTGAACCAGATTCATATCAAGCCATTCACCATATGGATATAACTTCGAATATTTTTCTTTACATTCTTCATCACTGATTATTTTTTTCTGAAGAGTATCTACAAGCAGAATCTTTCCCGGTTGAAGTCGTGATTTTATCTGAATGTTTTCTTCTGGAATATCTAGAACTCCAACTTCACTGCTCAAAATAAGCATTCCATCTTTTGTAATGTAATAACGGCTTGGTCTAAGTCCGTTTCGGTCTAAAGTTGCACCAAGCAAATCACCATCGCTGAACAGAATTGCTGCAGGACCGTCCCAGCTTTCCATCATTGTTGCCCAATAGTGGTAGAAGTCCTTTTTTTCAGGAGACATATTATCATCGTGTTTCCATGGTTCTGGAATACAAATCATAACTGCCAGTGGAAGAGGAATTCCGTTCATTACTAAAAATTCCAGGGTATTATCCAGCATGGCAGAGTCACTTCCGCTTGTATCAATTGCAGGAAGCACTTTTTTCATATCTTCTGTAGAGATTTTCTTTGAAACTATAGTTTCTTCGCGGGCAAGCATACGGTCTGCATTTCCGCGGATTGTATTAATTTCTCCATTATGAGCAATAAATCGGTTTGGATGTGCCCGCTGCCAGCTTGGCTGAGTATTTGTAGAAAAGCGGGAATGAACCAGAGCAAGAGCAGATTTATATTTTTTCGAATTAAGATCAGAGTAGAAGGTTCTGAGTTCATTTACAAGGAACATTCCTTTGTAAACAATGGTTCGGCTGCTTAAAGAACAGATGTAAGTTTTTCCTTTTTCTGATGCAGAAGGATTTGCAGAGGCATTTTCAAATTTGCGTCTGAGAATATACAGTTTGCGGTCAAAATCCAGGCCATGTGCAGTTTCTTCTGGTTTTGCAATAAAACTCTGATAAATTTCCGGCATGCAGTCTCTTGCTTTTTTTCCAATAACTTCTGAATTTACAGGGACTTTTCTCCAGCCTAAAAAGTTTAATTTTTCATCTTTACAGAATTTTTCAAAACGAGTTTTTTCGGCTTCAAGACTTTTTTTATCTGATGGGAAAAAGAACATTCCCACACCATATTCTCTTTCTCCTCCAAGAGCCTGACAGATTTTTCCATCAGAGCCTTTAATTTCTCCCTTCTTGCAGGCTTCTTCAAAAAAGTCATGGCAGATTTGCATTAAAATTCCAACACCGTCTCCTGTTTCTCCGCTTGCATCTTTTCCAGCACGGTGTTCAAGTTTTTCTACAATTGTCAGAGACATATCAACAATTTTTTCAGATTTTGATCCGTCAATGTTTACAACTGCACCAATACCGCAGGCATCGTGTTCAAAACTTGCATCATAAAGTGTTCTCATTCTTTTCTCCTGAAAAAAAAAGAGGTCGCAGACAATTAAAATAATTGTCTGCGACCTCTTTGCCGTCTTGAGAAGATTATTACTAAATTAGGGCTTGATTGTCAATAACATTAATTTGAGTGATATATATTTTACCCTTTAAAATTCCGTTTTTATTGATATAATAATAAAAATCTTTTTTTGTAAGGAAATAGTTAATGTCTGATTTTATAAAAATTGCCAGTATTTCAACACTCGCTTTTCTTTCATTTTTCTGTTTTCAGGTTGGAATATTCTTATTTTCTGGACATAAAATTAAACAGAATGGCAGAAGAACTCTGATTTTTATTGAATTTTTTACAGGATTTTTACTTTTATTTGATACATTAGCTTATTTATATCGTGGAAATACCAGTCGTGTGGGCTTTTATATGGTCCGTTTAAGCAATTTCCTGGTTTTTGTAAGTAATTTTTCAATCTCCTTTTTCTTTTGCTTTTATGTATGCGAATTTATTAAACAAACTCGTTTAAATTTATCAATAATTTTTCATCCAAAAACTTCAATAAAAAATGGTATTCCTGTTCAGTTATACATAGTACTTTTTTTATGTCTGACAGGCATTATCATCACAATTATCAGTCAGTTTACTAATTTCTTTTATTATTTTGATGAAAACAATGTATATCATAGAAATACATTTTATCCTTTAAGTATAGCTATAGGTCTCTTTCCTAGTATTATTACGCTTTCAGTACTTTTACAGAATAAGAAAAAACTGCAAACTAATATCTTTGTAAGCTTATTAATATATTTTATTTTACCATTTGCAGGCGTTATTTTTAGTCTTTTGATTTATGGTTTTTCATGGATTAATATTGCACTTGGTTTAGGAGCTCTTCATCTTTTCTATTCATCTATAAAACTGATGGAACTTGAATTTTATTCTGGAAGCAGGGCAAATGGAATTGTGGTAAGTCCATCGTATAAAAATGTAGAATTTACCAGTATAGAAAAAAAGAAAATGGTAGTGAGAAGTCATTTCTGGCAGACCTTGTCTTTAATTTTAGGTGGACTTCTTGCAATACTTTTGATTGTTTCAATAAAAGGTTTGAATCTTCCTGAAAAAACTCTCTTTATTGATACTCCATACTTCGAAAACGATTCTTCAAAATCTGTTTCAATAACTTTTATACAGAATGCAGAAAAACACTGGGTTGATGGTGAAGATCCTGACAGAACAGGTGCCCAGTATGATGGTGTAATTTATAATAATATGCACAGTACAATTATTACAGACTGGCATTTTTCTATTTCTGTACCAGCCGGATGTTCTGTAGATCCAGGTCCATGGAATGGTTCTTTCACCCTTACTGCTGATACTCTTGATGTAAAAAAGCCTCACGAAGGTGATAAAGAAAACATTCATGGTGAAGATTTCTATACAATCACACCATTAAAAACACTTGGATTTGGTTGTATTATGTATGCACCACATAACTATCAGCCTCTTTCTCAAAAAATTGAATTTACTTATTCGAGTGTCTTAAAACCACTTACAAATATCATTTTTAATATTTTCCTTGCTCTTCTTTTTGTAGTATTCATTATTTCTACAACAATTGCCTTGTTCGAAGGAAAACTTATCCGCGTTGAAGAAGAAAATAAAAAGCTCGAATCTACTGTAAAAGAAAGAACAAAAGAACTCGAAGCCGAAAAAAATCGTTCAGAAAAACTTCTGCTGAATATTCTTCCAAAAGAAATTGCAAAAGAACTTACTGAACATCCAGATAAAACTCTGGCTAAAGAATATCCTAATGTAACAGTTCTTTTTACAGATATCGTAGGATTTACAAAAATCAGTGGTGAAATGACCGCTGAAGAAGTTGTTACAATGCTTAATAAAATGTTCTCCCTGTTTGATGAACGGGCCCAGCGTGAGGGTATTGAAAAAATCAAAACAATTGGAGATGCCTACATGGCTGCTGCAGGTCTTACCCAGGAGAACGAAAATGATGGTGCAGAAAGAATGGTAAAATTTGCCCAGGGACTTTTAGATGATGTCCGCGCCTTTAATGAAACTTCTTCAATTAAGATTCAAATTAGACTTGGAATAAATTCCGGAGCACTGGTTGCTGGTGTAATTGGAAAAACAAAGTTCATTTACGATATCTGGGGTGATACTGTTAATGTTGCCAGCAGAATGGAAAGTACAGGCCTTCCAATGAAGATTCATGTAACCGAAGCTACCAGAAGTCAGACAAGAGACCTTTTCTCATACAGCGAAAATACAGAAATTGATGTTAAGGGAAAAGGTATGATGAAAACCTTCTTCCTGTAGTAATTTAGAACTGTGCACTTTTTAATTTCTGTTTTTCTTCGTACATTTCTTTATCTGCACGTCCAAAAATATCGGAGAATAAACTGTCGGTTTCCGGGTTGTATTCAGACATTCCGGAAGCCAAGATTACTCCTGAATTTTTCTTTTTATTTTCATAAATTTGACTCTGTAATTTATACATAAGTTCATGTCTTAAAGAATAATCATTACCTCTAAGGAAGACTACAAATTCATCGCCACCAATTCTGAATACAGGACTGTGAACAAAAATATTGCACAAAATTTTGGATGATTCACGGATATATTCATCTCCTGCAGTATGACCATAAGTATCATTTATTTGTTTCAGATTATTTGTGTCACAGACAACAAGTGCAAAATTAAGATAATCCAAGCCATTATCAATATTTCCCTGAACAGAAGCTTCAAGTTCCATATAGGCAGTTTTGTTTTTTACACCAGTAAGTTCATCTCGTCTTGCAAGTTCTTTTTCAGTTTTTAGCTCTTTAAGATGTTGTCTTTCTTTTTTTATTTCATCATCAATATTTTCAACACCAATAATAAAATGACTTCCATCACTGCTTTTTCGGACATTCATTCTTGTATATTTAGTTTTTCCCGATACAATCATTCTGTAGTTTATACTGCAGTCTTTATGAGACTCCAGTCTGGAAATCATATTATCTTTATTGATGAATTCAGTCAGGAGTTCAGAATCCTGAGGATGAATAACTTCTGGAATTCTGGAAAGAGATTCCTTGAAAAAATCATCTCCTGTACTGTTAATTTCAAGCTGCCCAAAAGTTTTATTAGTCTGATAACATACATAAGCAGAAGACGAAACATCAATATAATAAATAATGTCGTAATTTGAAGCCAGACTTTCTGCAATCTGACCAAATGTAATAGTCATTTTTTGATTTTCTTTCTGAAGTTTTTCTGCATTAAGTTCATCATCAATATCTTTTTCATAAAAAATAAGATACTGACTGTTTTTATCACGCATTACAGTAAATAAAAAGAATCTTGGTTCATTATTTATGAGAACTCTGTATTTAAATGAAAAAGAACGTCTTCCTTCAAGGTTTTTCAGTATGGTTTCTTTAGAGTAGAAGGACATTGCATATTCCAGATCATCAGGGTGTGTACAGGCTTTCAGACTTGCATGTACATCTTTAAAAAAGTCTTTTCCTGTAGCAACCGCATCCAGTGTCATATATTTTGGGCTTTTGGAAAATGTCATATATTCACCAGAATCTATGTCTATGTAAAAAATTGCTTCATAATCTTCCGCCATTACAGAAGCAATATGATTATGAATTTCTTTGTCTCTTTTTTCTTCTGCTTCAACAAAGGTATGAACCAGACAGATTCCAAGAATAAGTCCTGTAGCATAACAAGGGAAAAGGGCATGGAGAATCTGCAATAAAAGAGAAAATTCCAGTACAAGGCAGGTTAGGGCTACTGTTAGATATCTTAATTTTTTCTGTCTTGGACTTTTATGAGCAACATATAACATGTATGTGGAAATTACTGTATATAAACTTATCTGAAGAAGGAAAGGAATGTTTCGACCAGTTTCTCCAATATATTCATGTGTATCATTGTAAGAGAACATAAAATGATAAAAATGATTCAACAGCAGACAGATTATTCCAATTATAACTATGCCCCATACTCCATAAACCAGGACAAGGCTACGACGTCCGTTTGTACCAATATATGCAACAATATATCGTGTCCAGGTCAGCATAGTCAGGAGCATAAATACAAAATATAAAACAGTCAGATAGTAAATAAAAGGGAATAAAATTGATGATTCTTTGTGCGCATATAAAATTCCCCAGAACATATCAACAATTAGATAACAGTTTGCTGTAAAAAGGAACCAGTTATAACGTACTTTCACCTGAGTTTGTTTATCTTTGTTTTTTGATTTAAAACCATAATTTCTAAACAATTCCCAGTTTAATATGATATTTAAAATAAGGAATGAACCCGGGGCTATTGCATATAACATTGGGTTAAATAAACCTCCACCTTTTCAAATCTTATACAAACATTTGGCGTTCCTTTTTTAAATATTTGAAATCAATTATAACATATATTTATAAATTTATAAAAAAATAATGCGTAGTAGGTTAGAATTTACGGTACAAGCACTATATTATTACACCAATGAAAACTCTACGATGGAAATTGATTTTGTATTCCAAGAAGTTTATAAATAGTTGGATAAAGGGCATTTATTGCCCAAAAGGAGGATTTATGAAGAAAATCTGTATTTTGCTTTTATTTGGCCTGATTTTTGAAGGCTGTAAATCTGCATCATTCAATTCAAGCAAAACAAGATTGGAACTGAGGGGAAATCCTACCACAGGCTACACCTGGATTTACACAATTG
>JAEEGL013474738.1_pt1 | contig 15300 bp, 9 predicted proteins | sample 9134231 | NCBI WGS metagenome assembly JAEEGL01 (sample SAMN16246548, study PRJNA631951) | gut metagenome | biome: gut microbiome; feature: rumen; material: fiber-attached | host: Bos | place: Iran: Karaj | collected 2018-10 | reverse complement strand
GAAAGACTTTCATAAGTTTGAGCTGGATGAAGATTTGATGAAGAGCGATTATTGGACTTATGAGAGCAGATTACAAGAGAAGGAAGAGCGAAACAGAGCTGCTGGACGAAGAGGGGTAAAAGCAACATATCCAAAAGGAACTACTCCTAAAAGTCGTTTCATTCATGACCTGATGACCGATTTCGCCATTTATTTGCGGAAGTGGGCTGATTGTGTGAATGAAGGTTTCCCAATGGAGACTTTTGATTATTGGATACCTCGAATATATGATTTGGGGATTGAAGATCCTACAGAACTTCCTGATTTCGAGAAAATATCATTAGACAAAAGGATTGACTGGTTGTGTCAATATATAGATTTTCACACCGACGAAATTACAGGAAACAAAGGCCTTGTGTGGCAGGCAGGATCGGATGTGAGGGATTTGTATCATATCCTTATGAAGATGGACGACAGGTATTTCTCAGATGAGGAATTCTCGATACCAGTCATGGAGATTGACCTGGCACAGGGTAGTCCGATGGCAGATTTGTTTGAACGGATGGGACAATACCGGCCTGATGAAGCAGAAGTGTTCCCACAAATGTTGTTGCCCTATCATTGGACTTATGTAAGCTCTGGTGAATACCAGTATGCGAAAGTGTGGGGTGTGATAGAAGAATACGGGGAAAGACTGAAATTGCAAGGGCAAGGTCAGAAATATGAACAGGCTTTACAACCTAACATTCTTCTATTGATAGATGAGCCTGAAAGCTATATGCATCCAGAGATGTGCCGAACCTTTATAAGCAAAATGCAAGCCATATTGACTCGAAGAAATCCAAATGCTGAATTTCAGGTGCTTATGAGTACTCACTCCCCTTTTATGTTGTCTGATGTACTATCCGATCAGGTTATCAAGATGGATTACGACGAGAGAGGTATGTGCCATATCACGCAAAGTGAGACTCCATATTTTGCCGCTAACATACATAGCATTATGGCTGATGGTTTCTTTCTGAAGTATACGATAGGTGAGCAGGCGAGGTTATTCCTGACAAACAAGTATGAATTGCTTAATAGGATGGTGGATAGAAAAAAGGCTCTCACTGCAGATGATAGAATGGAAGTGGAGAATATGGCGAAACTCGTGCCTTGTATCGGAGATGATATGATACGAGGTCTATTCAGTAATTTGATAAAAAGAATAACTGACCTATGATTTTTCTGAATTTCCATAATATCGATGAGTTAGTGACATTGCACTATGAGGCGGTGAAAAGTTATGTGGAGAACACTATGAGGGAGAGTTCGAAGGCGAACTTTTACAGCCGAGTACTTGCTCTTTCAGGAATGGAAGATGTCTCTGATTCAGAAGGGGTTGATGGTTGGCTAAAAAGATTTATTCTTGCAACTCCAAAGCAGCTTGATAAATGGGCATCAGAAGAAAAGGATAAATTGTCTTTCATGGAGATGAAGAGTCTCTATCTGAACAGATTCTCTAGTAGTCCTACCACATATGTAGATCCAACTGAGACATATAATGCGTATACGCTGTTTAAGAAGATGGGGATTAATGTATGTCCCTATTGTGAGCATGAGTTTATAGACATTGTACTGAAAGATGGTAAGGAACGTAGAACAATGGAATTTGACCACTTCTATCCCAAAGGTGATGATGAATACCCTGGACTTGCCATGTGTTTTTTCAACCTTATTCCCAGTTGCAAACCATGTAACCAATTGAAAATGGCCTCGCCAACAGCTGTTTCGCCATACGACCCGGCAATTGAACAAATGACTTGGATTTATCCTGATTTGGAGCTTGGGGTTAATATGGAAAAGGTAAGTGTAGAACAATGCAAACCATATCTTCATGCCACGGGTGGCATGGTTGTTAACAACAATTCACTGGCCTTGGAGCAGAAGTATGGAAATATGGCTCCAGAAGTACACAGGCTACTAAAAAATAAGCAGCAGTTTCCTATAGAAAAACTGGAAGAAATGGAAAATATGGGTTTTGGAAGCAAGGAAGATCTTCGCATGGCTTTCTTTGGGACACCAAAAGACAAAGCACGCTGGCATGAACTTCATACAAAGATGAAATTTGATTTGATAGGGTATTAGATAGAAGATGCGGTAGTTGAATCGAAGCAATTATTTTTTGATTAAGGTGTAAAGTTATATAGAGAGGATGAGATATAGGCCCTATAGGAAATCGTAAGAAGATGGTGGCGAATAAATAGCGCGATAGAATCGCTGGACAAGAGACGAAAGATAGCCGCGATGGTATTACGGGAAAGGGTACAAATAATAGATGCTCCTTGACCTCTTTATGTGTCGAAGAGCATCCTGAAGGCTCAAAATGAGCAGGTATACAAAGTGAGCACACCAAAATCGGCGAATGCCGAAAACCTACGAAGTTGTTCTTCAAATGAACCAACCTACTAAGGTAACTACTAAACTGGCTATCTCTACTATCTTCAAGAATAGCTCAAGGTACTTATCCTTCTTCATATTCAATTACTTTATTTATTTCTGTTCATAGATTGTACTCGAACTTTTTGATTTAGTTTTTAAGTTTGCTGCTTTTTTTTGAAAAAAACTGTGACTGTTTCTTAAATTATACTATTTTGAGGCGAATATTTCAAGAGATAATTGATCCATTAGAATGGCAATAATAATCCACCATTACACAAACATTGATGTGTTAGCGTTAATTCTAAAGTATAGGACATTGCGCTTTACACGGTTAGACCAGGTTGATGACCCGGAAGAGAGTAATTTCGTATCCAATGGTGTCAATCTTGGCCCATATACGTTTGTGTCGTGTTGGACTGAAATAAAAGAGGAGAGTATCCCAATGTGGAAAATGTACACTAAAGGCAAGTGGGGAGTACGGTTGTCTTTCGTGAAGGAAGGTTTGTTTAGGACATATACTGATGATGAGAACTTTCGACATAATGGACTTGTATCTGCCAATTTAGGCACACCTATTCAATTCCTCTTTCCAACCGATGTTAGGTGGAAACAAACTAAGTATACGCCCCCGTTCTTGACTCCTGACTATGACCGTTGTAAATTCTATAGGAAAATAGAATACGTGGATGATGTGAAGAAATATGCAGAAGATTCATTCCAAATTACTCCACAGCCAGATGGAAAGGTTTGTATGAGTATGAGGAGCGATATGGTAGGAAGCTATAAAAACAAAAGGTGGAAATTCCAGGAGGAATCTCGTTTTGTGCTGAATTTTTTGCCAGGTAATCCCATTGCAGCATTTAATACCAGTGCATTTGACGTAGAGCAAAGCCGTCTGATTCAAGGTATGATGCAGAATAAAGATTTGGGTTTTTCATATTATGATATGCATCTGAGTGATCAGGCATTCGATAGCCTCGTTATCACACTAAGCCCATTATGTGATACTTCACAATGGGCAATAGTAGAAGCTTTGCGTGATAAGTATGCAAGTAGGGCAAAAATCGTGGAGAGTAATCTGAAAGGGAAACTTGCTAAATGAATTGTTCGTTTTTGAACTGTTAAATGACAATACAGATGGAAAAGGATATAGTTTTTGTTGATACTAGTATATTTATAGCTGAAAACTATTTTGCGCCCAATAATCGTATAAGCTCATTACTGGCTCTTGCAGAGAAAGGAATAATAAGTCTTGTCTCTACGGAAATAACCAATAATGAAGTTTTGAGACGATTTAAAGATGAGGTTTCATCTGCATGGAGTACTATGAAGAATAATCATAAGACATTAGTCTGCTTCGATAATACGAGATCTCTTTTCTATAAAGAAACGAAGAAGCAACTTTTGAAACAATGTGAGGATAACTTCCGTCGCTATATAGAAAAGAGCAGTTTGTTTTCAATTGGTTATGAATACTGTAGTGACGTTAAATCAATCTTCGAGAAGTACTTCAAGGCAGAAAAACCGTTTAATGAGGGGAAGAAAAAGCATGAGTTTCCTGATGCCTTTGTCCTTCTAATGCTGGAACAATATTGCAAACGCAATTCTTTGAAGAAGATTATTTTACTGTCAGAAGACAAAGATATGAAAGAATATGAGAGTGATTATCTGGAGCCTTTTGACTACAAAGAATACATTACGACAAAACTCGCAGAAGCAACAACTTTAGAAGCGTTAAGGAAAGCAATTGAGAACGAAAAAGATGAAATCTGCTCAGATATCAAGGAGAAACTGGAAGAAAAATTGTATGATGGTTGGAATTATTCCAGTTTGTTTAATACCGAAGATTTACCAGAAGTTGAAATTGAACAATGCGATGTTGATATGGACAGCAACTTTTCTATCATATCTAAGAGTGGTGATTCTTTCTTAATTGAACTAAACCTTACGAGCTATTGCGAGGTGAAGTGTACTTATTTTAACTTAGACTATGCAGTATACGATAGGGAAGATAGGATGTGGTACGGCGGTCAATGGGATACAGAAACACTAAAAGGTGATGAAAGCTTTCAGATGCTAGTATCATACAATAGCAAAACGGATGATCTTACAATCGAGTCCTTTGAAATAGCTGATGCAGTACCTAATTTTAGACATTCGTGGGATTATTAATAGTAGGAATTGTCTAATATAAGATAATGGATTTTTAAGATGAATATAGTACGTACATTTCACCCAGTAGGACAAGGGGCATTCTATTCTGAGAGATTTTACGAAGATGAACACCTAGAAGCGAAGTGTAATTTAGTTTATGACTGTGGTACTTCGTGGGGGAATGTTATAAAGGCGAAAAAGGTAGTAACACAGGCTTTTGATAAGAAGGATGTGATAGACTACCTTTTTATATCTCATCTCGACTATGATCATATATCTCTGGTTCTTACGTTGATTGATAGCGTGAAGTGTGTTAGGGAGATAGTGTTTCCTCTAGTTCTGAAAGATGATATTGTCATTGCGATTTCCCTGAACAGAATATCAAATCATGGCGATGCTGCGGATTTCCTCCAGACGGTTTTAAACCGTCTGGCCAGTGACAGAAAAAATGAAAATCTAACGCCGCTTGAGTCGGAGATCATGTTTGTAGGAAGTGAAGATGAAAAATGGCCTCAGAATACACAAATTTGGAAAAACGGTGAGAGTAGGACTATAGGAAGTTTGCCAGATTGGTTGTTGATACCATATAATGTCAAGTCACAGGAACGAAAGAATGAACTGATAGCTGAATTTGATGGAATTCTGCATGATGATAAGCTTTTGAGTCGTCTAAGTTGGTATCGCTTGTACCTGCCTCCAACTGGGAAGGAATTGTATGAGTTGCTTAAGAATCTGGACTTTGTTAAGAAAGTGATTGCTACGAGAGAGCTGAAGAATGCCATAAAGTCGGCTTATGAAAAGGTTACAGGTGGTGTGAATGCTAATTCGCTTATACTGTATTCCGGTCCTGCTAGTATGCAAGCGGGTTACAGAATGGTAACTGGCTACCACCGATGGCGTGATTATTATGATACAAAAAGAGTGGGATGTCTTTATACCGGAGATTCGGATTGCGATTTGTCAGGATGGAAGACGCAGAGATATACAACAGTATGGGATAATATCGGAACGATACAGTTACCGCATCATGGAAGTTTGGCTTCATTCGATATAGTTGATAACCCTATTGATAGGCGCTTTGTGTTTCCTGTTTCATGTGGCAGTACAAACTCCTATGGACATCCGTCTGGAAAGGTGTTGGCGTATCTGACGACAAAGGATTGTACGCCAAAGATTGTGACGGAGAATGGTAGCACAGTGTATATGCAGAGGATAATTAGAGAGAAGTAGAGTGTTTAAATCGATATATAATTAAATCAAAATGACAATAGTACCAAATACAATAAGGCTATACAAAGGTGAAGAGCATGGAGTGGTCATCGAAAAGAAAGACTATGATGAATCCATGTTCTATGCCCAGTATAACAAAGCGTATTCAATTCTCAAAGACATGATGGAGCGAAATTATACCATCATCGAGGAAGAGGCAGATACAATAACAATGACTCCTAATATCATTGCGTTCTGTGGTGATAGAGGAGAGGGAAAGACATCATGCATGGAGTCGTTTGTTGAAAAGATCAAGTATGACGGTTCGCTATCCTTGGCGTTTATGGACTTGATAGACCCAGCTTTCTTTGACAACGACCATAACGTGGTGGAACTTATTCTCGGTCTGTTATATAAAAACTTTGTGGAAACTGTAAAGAAGCAGGCGGAAGAGAAGGAAGATAATACCGATGAAGAAGAGTTTGAAAAGGAAGACGCAAAGGTAAAAGAACTGTCAACCCTGTTCCAGAGGGCTAGACTTTGCCTCAGAAACATGGCCGAGGGAAAGGAACGTATGTTTGACCCATTAGAGCAGCTGAGCGTTATGGTGTCAGGTATGTCTCTGCATGAGCGTATAGAAGAGTTGTTTGCAAAGTATCTGGAATGGTGCGAAAACAAGCAATGTCTAATCATTAGAATAGATGATATAGACTTGAATATGGAAGGGGCATATGAGATGTTGGAAAGCCTTAGAATATATTTGAACAATCCGAGGTGCATAATACTGATGTCAGCGAAGATTGACCAGCTACAAAAGGTTGTGGCAGAGGGCCTGACCAAACAGATGAAAGAGCCAGAAAAGTTCGATACCAACGCAATGGCTTTACGCTATATCATCAAGGTGATACCTATTGGAAGACAGGTGAATATGCCCAAGGTGTATGACGTATGTAACAAGAAACTAGAAATATATAGTAGTCGTGAAGATAAGACCCCCAAGAAGTATTTGTCGGTAAAGGATGCTGTGGTAAGAATGACGTTCATAAAGACACGTTTCCTGTTTTATAACAGTAGGGGCAGCGTTTCGCCCATTATACCCAACAACTTGAGAAGTCTAAGACACCTGTTAGGAATGCTTGACGGGATGCCAGACTTTAATGGGCGCGATGCAAGCAACGAAAATATGCAAGCCTTTACCTATTACCTGTTTCATACTTGGACAGAACAGTTAGAGAAAGATCATAAGGAGTTTGTAGCAAGGTTAGTTGGAGAGCAGAACTTGATAGCACTGAACAAAATCGTGGTAAATTATCTGGCACAATATATAAGCGAAGAAAAGAAACTGGATGAGTATAAAGACATTGTCAATCCATCAGTTGCCAACTATAATGTGTCGGTGGGAGATGTGATGGCCATTCTGGACTTCCTAGATAAGATAACAACAGAGCAACCGTTGAAGATGCTGTTGTTCTTTGTGCGCTCATTCTACTCTATAAAATTGTATGAAACGTACGATGTGCTGACAGATAGTGTAAAATATCCTAAGGAAGTAAAGGAAAATGTGGGTGAAATATATCGCACAGACCAGCTGTTCAAACAAACAAGTCTATTGCAAAGAATTATAAACGGAGCCTACTTCTCGTATATGCCTGGGGATTTGTTACCTAGAATGTCAGATGGAAAACAATCGCGAGACTATAAAGTGATAAACGGCAAAAAATTAAATGAAATGATTCGCGAGATAGGAGTTGGAATTAGAAATTCGTCGAAAAAAAAAGGTGAATTGACTACTGACTTTATTATGGATTTTAGATTGGCAGAGTATTTTGCACTTTGTGTGAGGAGATTTGTGGCCTATGACCAAACAGACAGCTTCTATCGGAAAGATAAGGATGATGCCATGCCATACCACTTGACACCTTTTTCGGGGCAGAACTACTATTATGTGTTTGATGCACTGATGCCTTTTGTAACGGTGACTGACGTAAAGGCTGCATACAATAGATTCTCACAGATTGACGAAGGGGTGTGGTATGAATTTGCGCTAAACCATGAGTGGTCACTGCTCAGACAGATGATGGAGCATGTGAGAGATAAGGAAACGAATGAGGGATTTGAAGAATGGAAAGGGAAAAAAGTGGATGATTTTAAAGACGATGGCTTCAAATATCCTATATGCAGACTTTTATCAAACGGGTCAATCAGAAATGCAGAGGTACATTCGGCAGTATTTGAGGGCATTAAAAGCCGACGCTATGCTAACTATGGTTCGTCGAACAGGAATGTACTGCGCAAATTCTATCTTGATATTGTGAATTCTAGGATGAGCACATATGAGAAAGAAGCCAACAAGGAGAATTCATATGTGATAAAGTTTTCATTTTTGGAGGCATTTGCAGATTTGCTGAGCAAAGTGAATGATACGGAATTTGACACCATTTTCCTGATACCAACACAAGAGAGTAAGAAAGCTACTGTGCAGCCCAAAGACTTAACAGACCCTTTACTGTTGAAGATAAACGTGAACCAGAATACAATGTGGGCAAGAAAAACTTTCGTCAAACTTGAATATAAAGATAATGATATTTATGTTGGAGCAGTCGTAAAGATGGATTTGAAGGAGAAATGTTTAGAATGGTATGAACGACTGGCACCAGAGGCATGGAATAAGATGTTCTATGATAAACGCCAACACAGGGGTGATACTGTGTTTAGAAAGCTTGGCGAAATGCGCCATCTCCTGGAACCTAAAGATGGTAAATAAACTGCTTTAAGAATCATGGATTTTCTGAGAGCCACAGCAAAGTGTTTATTCTATGACTATTCACTTGAATATGTAGCAGATTGTATCTGTCCTAGCCAGAAAAGCAAAGGAATACATAATAATCATCTGCTGGATAGGATGGGTGAATATTTGCTTTGGCGAGAACGAAAGTATTCAAGAGAGAGCATCAAAAGTGTGATGGACTTCACTGTTCAAGAGTGGATGGGGGGTGGTACCCTGGAAAGTGATACTTTAAATAGGTTGACAGAGCGGTGCTTTTTGCTGTTGAGATATTTCGTTGGGAAAGTTCTGGATGATGGTTATGTGGTGAAGTTTGACAATCTATTTCATTGGAAAGATTTATCGCTCTACTTAGGAGAAGATTTTCTGCTTGATGTTGCACATGCTGATAACATGGTTAAAAGTGGTGTTAAGTGGAAAACGGATACGCAAACTTATTGCTGGAGTATCCCAGTGAGACATAGTCATGCAAATCTAAACACATTGTTAGACCAAGGATTGGACGATGTGCATTACCATCTGAATGGCAGTGTAGACGGGGCAGAAATTTCATGGATATTTCTGATGAACCAACCGGAACGATTAGACCATTTGATGGGAGAAGTCAGAGAAGGTTGTGCTCGCTATGATGGAACATTTGACCTCTGGGACGAAGAAAAATGCGCATCGCCCCGTGAGTGGGTGTCTATTGCTATCCTGATAAGGGCTTTGCTGTATGATTGGCTTTACAAAGGACGTATTGACAAGAATGAAATGGCAATGCTAAAACATATAGTGAAGGCGAGGTCAACACAAATGACAGATCTGGTAAAATTTGTGGGTATTCATAGAAATGACAATCTGATTGAGAGAGCTGGGGAAACTGTCAGATGGGACTATGCTGAAGCAGGAGGGCTGGAACGTGAACTGAGACAATCGCCCTGGGCACAGCATCGAGGAGAACGACGTTTTATGACGTGGATGCTTGTGGCAGCGTTGAAAGATTGTAGCGTATTTAAGGATGCACTGCCTTTATTCTACCTGTATGTTCTGATAAAAATTCGGTATAGGAAAGACTATGTACAGACTAATCCATTGATAGGGCTACAGAATTTCAATCACTATTATCATGCTTTGGACAAATATAAGGAAGAGGACTGGCTTGAAACAAAAGGGAAACTCGACTATGCTCTAAATACAAGTGCCAGAAACGGAATTAAAGATACTTTGGAAGTGAGACTGTCGGCAGGTTCATTTGATAAGATCAAAGACACGAAATTGCCTAAAGAACAGAAAGGCGTGACTTTCGTGTTGACTCTTTATAAGTCGTGTCGTAATGATGACCATCAAGCCACGACCAAATATTCTGGTCTGCAAAGTGAGTTGTTAACTACGCTACGCCGTATTTTGAAATTGATAAGAGAAAAGGGACAACTAACTATTGTCGGGATTGATGTGGTTGGTTCTGATCTGATGTGTCGGCCATATGTTATTGCTCCATTTCTCCGATATGCTGCTGAAAAGGGAATCACGAATATTACCTATCATGCGGCAGAGGACTTTTGTGACATTATCGACGGATTGCGGTCATTGGATGAACTAACCACTTTCGCAGAATACAAAGACAGCTATCGTATCGGACATGCTTCTGTGTTGGGTGTTAATGTTAAGAAATACTATCAGGAGAGGAAAAGAAATGTGGTTTGCTCACGACAAATCCTGCTCGATAATTATATATGGTTGAGTAGAATAGTCGAGATTTTGAATGTTTCTGTTGCTTCAGACTTACAGAGGGAATTGGAAACGAAAGCGGAGAAACAATTCAAAATGATTTATCCTAAGTTGTCATTTTCTGCTGATGATTATTGGGATAGTATGCAAATGCGCAGTGACATGACTGATGCTTTTGTTGAAGAATTGTATGGGCCAGGAGTTTTTAAGTCTATGAGATGTTCTGATGCGAGATGTAATAAAGCCAGAAAGAACGAAAAGGCTAAAGTATATTGCCAAGAGTATCTGAAGAGAAACGTGAAGGGCGACGAAATTGTGTTGGTTAGGCATTCGTGGCTCGTCATTAAGGCGATTGAGGATGTACAGGAGGCAATGATGAAGATGTTTTCCGAAAGGAAATATAAGGTGGAAAGTAATCCTACTAGCAATCTGATGATAGGCCCATTCGACATGTATAAGGAATTACCGACAATGAAATTAAGTAAAGGCAATGTCAATGTGTCAGTAAATACTGATGCAAAGGGTGTCTTTTCTACATCCCTATATACAGAGTATTCACTATTGGCATTGGCGATGCAGAAAAACGGAAAGGATTGGAATACGATTGAAACAAGAATAAAAGGATTAATTGCCAATTCTCGTGGTCAAAGGTTCGGAGAGGTGAAGTTGAAAGTGCCGATAGGGTGATAAAAAAGGATAGCTATTGTAGTTTGAAAAAGGAATAAATATGTATTTGAGTAAAATATATATCAAAAACTTTCGTGGTATCAAAAAGCTTATGGTGACATTTGATAAAGATTTGAATGTTATCATAGGAGCCAATGGACAGCTGAAAACCAGCCTGATAGATGCCATACGACTTTTTTATGGCTGGGGTGAATCCAATAGGGACTTGGAGATAACCAAGGATGACTTCTATGTGGAGATTACTCAAAGAGAGGATGGCGGCGTAGATGTTGTACAGGCCAAGAAAATAGATATCTATTACCTTTTTGAAGGCTTGTCTGCTGACCAACAAGGCGCACTATACCAATATCTCGAAGTGAAGGATGATGGGGCAGTCGTTGCTCGCGTTCATCTGACCTATGAGTTGAAAGAAAAAGGATACGTCTGGAGCAGTTATAATACTGGTAAGGAGGAGAACTGTCTGAAAGCAGATTGGGAAACCATGCATTATTTCCATCCCTACTATCTAGGTGCATTACGTGACAGTACAAGAGACTTGATGAGTACACGCAACAATCTTTTGGGACGTGTTATCAAACGTAAGATTGACCGGGCAGGAAGTGAGGATGACGTAAAAGGTATAGTGGACGATGCCAATACCCAACTGCTTGCCCGTCAGGAGGTGAGAGAGACAAAGGAAGGTATAAACTCAAATCTGGGAGAAATAAATCGGACTGACTTACAGTACGTAGGGTTACATATAGAACAGAATAGAATTGAATTTATCGTAAATGTTATCAAGCCATTCTTACCCTATACAGATGCTGATAAAGACGGATTTGTATTGACGCAGAACAGCCTAGGATATAATAACTTGATATACATAGCATCTGTGCTGAGCGATATTAAGGATTGTCACGTTGATGATGCGGTAAGTATATATGCCCTGTTGATAGAAGAACCGGAAGCTCATCTACATCCACAGCTACAAGTGAATCTGTATAACTTCTTGAAGAATGCGGATGATAGTGAAAATAGCCAGACGTTTATCACTACCCATTCGCCTACACTTACTTCCAAGATACCTTTGGAGAATCTGATATTGCTGAAAAATGATAAGGCTTATCAAGTCGGGAACTGCTTCAAGAATCGTATCGGGGAGAACATCGTGAGAAAAATAGAGGACGGCCAGGACAAACTCTTAACAGCACAAGAGGTTGCAAACTACAGAAAGATGATAGCCCGCTATTTTGACGTGACTCGCTCGCAATTGCTCTTCTCGAATGGGTGTCTGTTTATTGAGGGAATCAGCGAATGCCAATTGGTTGAGACATTTTCAAAACTGATGGGTAAATCACTTGTTGACCATCAAATAGAAATCGTTGATACTGACGGTACTGCTTTCTTCCAGTTCCTAATGCTGTTCAATTCAGCATACGAATGCAAACGGCTGCCAATGAGAGCTGCGTTTATTACTGATGAAGACCAGTTTACTGATTCTAAGCATAAGGAATATAATCTAGATAGGCTTGTTGAGAACGACTATGCTCAGTTACGTGTGCTGAGAGAAGGCATCAATGGCGATCATGTGAATGGTCGTGTGGCTAATATGAACGCAATGAAAAATGGTCAGGCAGATGTGAGAATATGCAGTGGAAAGAAAACGCTGGAGTACCAGATATGCAAGGCCAATGTTTCGACAAACCAAGAGACAACCAAAGATTCATGGCTATACGAACTGATACGACGAGATAATGCAGATGGTATAGGTAAAGTGGATACCTATCTACAGACACTTGGTGACAGAAATTTAAGTGAAGAAGAACAGCAAAATGTTGCTTTGTTGATGTGGAAATGTCTACCAGGTAAAGCGGGTTTTGCCCAAACTCTTAATACTTTCCTTCTGAACAAGATGGATACGGGTGAAGATGTGAAATTCACAGTGCCAAGTTATATTCAGGAAGCAATCAATCACTTGGTGCCATAATGGAATACGAGATCACAGAAGAGCGCAGAGTCTATCTTGAGGCGCGTGGACATACTATATTGGCGGCATGCCCAGGTAGTGGTAAGACTACAAGTATTGTCAAAAAGTTGTGGGATGTAGCTCATTACTGTGAAGCCCATTATGGGAAACACACAGGATTCGCCTGTCTTTCGTTTACCAATAAGGCCTGTGATGAGTTGAAAGACAAGTATCGGAACATGCACGATGAAAGATTGTCGTTTCCGAATATGGTTTCAACGATTGACAGCTTTATCATGCAGACGGTGGTTTTACCCTTTTGGTATTTGTGTGAGCTTTGCAAAAAGAAGCCCATTGTGGTGAATGAGAAAGAACTTCTTGACAAGATTCATTACAACAATGTGTGGCGTGATGGAGCGTGGCAAACATTTTTGGTTAATGAATTGCGCCCCTTCAGTGAAATTATATATGCGAAAGAACCCTCGAAGGTAACCCGCGAAAAGAACGGGTACAACTGGAATCATAATCCCGTAGCCGATCAGAACGAGATTGCATACTGTGAAGCGGTATTTAAATACAGATTGGGTAAAGGATATATAAATAGTAGCGATGCTCTTTGGATTGCTTGCAATATACTGGAGAATCATCAGGAAATAGCTCAGGCCATCGTGAAACGATATCCATACATCATTGTTGACGAGGCCCAAGACAATTCGGAACTTCATTTTGTGTTTTTTCAGTTGTTAAAAGATGCAGGTCTGGAAAATCTGGAATTCGTGGGTGATGCATGCCAGTCAATATATGGATTTCGGGATGCCCGTCCTGAATTGCTTATAGGATTGATGGGGGGCGGAGAATGGCATGTTATACCCTTGTCAGAATGCAGAAGGTCGAACCAACGTATTATAGATTTGTACAGCAAGTTGAAACCGGCAGACCTTCCGGAGATACATGCTTATAATGTGGAAGATGTGGGAGTCCCTATCGTTGTGTACAAGTATGATAATGGCAATGTAAGAGATATTATCCGAAATTTCTATCAGACTTGTGATGAATATGGATTCCAGAAAAGAAAGGTACTTGCACGAGGAACGGATGCCTGCAAAAAACTTTCTGGGGTAAAAGATGTGGAATTCAAGTATTGGAAGACAGAGATACCCTATCTTTTGATTGACGCCGTGTTTGAGCTATATTCAGGCGAGATGAATGCTGCATTTAGGAAGATACGGTATGTGTTAGCTGAGTATTTGGGAGGAGACACCCCTGACACGAGGAAAGCATACATTCATCAGATAGAAAACGATGTTGTAATGAATGCCCAGATATTCAAGTTTTTGCGACAGATACCTTCTTTGGGACTATGTTTCAATGAGTGGTCAAACCAGACTACGGAGCTGTTGCAATCGTTCTGGGGCTTGGCAGAGAGACCCATTTTTGAGGCATTCAAGAGGAAAAAGGGCTATGTGATGAGAGATATGGCCAATGCTCCTGTAGAGCAATTCCACTCTTCAAATGACGGCGGTAGCGACTATCATAGAAGCGTAGATACAATCCATGGCGTAAAGGGCGCTACGCTGGATGCTGTCCTTTTGTTCCTATCCCCAAACAGCAGAGGACAGAATATCTCTCTGAATGATTTCTCATCTCAGGTGGACAATTCCATGACAGAGAAACAGCGGTTGATATATGTCGCATGTTCTAGAGCTAGCCAGTTCTTAGCCTTGGCGGTCCCAGGGAATGTGAGCGATAATGTAATTGAACGAGTATTTGGCGGAGTGGAATTTGAGAAACGTCTCATTAATTTACAGGGAGAATTAGTCTTTGAAGAGGATGAGGTTTAGAACTTATGAAGCGAAAATGACACAAGATGAGAAGTGGATAGCAAGATATAATGAGGTGAAGGACTTCATTGAGACTAATAAGCGGAATCCATCGAAACATCGAATTGAGGAGCATGACCATTTGAATTGGCTCAAGGCGAATCGGAAGGTGTTGAATGCAGGGAAGATGAAAGCTGAGAGGGTGGAGAAGTTTAGAAAACTTTTGGAACTGACGGAACAATATAGGAGGAAGAACCAGTATGAGTAGTCGCGATAATATCGCAACATACGGGATAAAGAGATAATCGATGGGGAAACCATCGGGCACTGTGAATAAAGAAAAGAAATGAGGCAGCTCAATACATATCATAACGGGATGGCTGGGTATCTGATGGACTTCGGATTTGGTGGGTTCATTGGATATGGGAAAGGTGTGTCCGTAGGATTGGTGATGGAAGAGCTGAATAGATGTGATAAGTAAGAAGTAAGATGGAAGCAGTGGAGTCGAAGATAAACGGCTTCGAATTATAGAGGCATATATACAGGCATCCACCGATTCGGCTTTTCGTGAGCTGGGACGGGGGCTGCTG
>JAEEGL012663631.1_pt1 | contig 15300 bp, 8 predicted proteins | sample 9134231 | NCBI WGS metagenome assembly JAEEGL01 (sample SAMN16246548, study PRJNA631951) | gut metagenome | biome: gut microbiome; feature: rumen; material: fiber-attached | host: Bos | place: Iran: Karaj | collected 2018-10 | reverse complement strand
GAACCGCCTGAAATCATAGACGACGGCATCGATCGCTACGAGGTTGCCGAAAATTCTCCGAATACAACCTTTGTCGCTCGCTATGAAATCAAGGATGTGGACGCAATCGATTCTGATTTCACGAAGGATCTTGTGATTTCGCTGAAGGATACGAATACAACAAGGAATATCCTTGCCGAGCAGTTGTTCAGCTTTAATATTGAAAAGGAAGGTGATGTCGTATATGCGGTGATTCGCGTAGCCAAGTCTCCGGATTTTGAAGAAATTATGGAAGCTAATGCGGATTCCGTGTTCAGCGTCGTCCTTACCTTGAGCGACCAGAAGGGTGCCGAAGGGTGCAACTCGGTGATGCTTACGAAGGATATTGCGGTGAACGACGTGAATGAAGCTCCGTCTGTTGTTGACAATGACTTTACCCCGGATGAAAATCTTGGCAAGGGTGCCGTTATTGGTGAACTGGAAGCTTCTGACCTGGATTCCCTGAAGAAGGAAGAATTCGGCCATCTTGAATTCTCCATTATTGGGGCCGATGAAACGTTCCCGTTCGCAATGGATTATAACCACGTTATTGTGAACAATCCGACAAAGCTGAACTATGAATTGAGTGTTCATGACTATGTGTTCAACGTGGAAGTGAAGAACTGCACGAAGGATCCGGATACCGATCTGTATACCGAAAACTGCCTGTATGATACGGCTACGGTTTCTGTCAAGATTCAGGATGTCGATGAAGGTCCGAAGATTATTGTCGATGATGACGATGATGGTGACGACGACACCGATTCGCTCTGCATTGCTCACTGCGAAGTTGACTCGATTGACCGTGGTAGCCATGGTAAGAATATCGTGACCGTTGGTGTCAAGGAAAATTCTCCGATTGGCACGGTAGTGTTCGAATACTATGTCTATGACGAAGATGCCGACGATGTGGCAAAGCTTGTTCCCACGCTGGAACAGATGAGCACCGTTGGAACCTATAGCGATGGCCCGACCTCGAACGACTTGTTCGAAATCACCAAGAAGAAGGTGGGCAAAGACCGCTGGAAGATTGTCGTGACTGTCAAGGATTCTATTGACTACGAAACGCTCCGTAATGCCCAAAAGAACAAAGACCCGAATCCGCAGTACACGGTGGCGGTCGTCGTGACCGATACGCTGGATCCCAAGAATCCGAAGTCTAAGGCACTGAGCGATACGATTATTCGCGTTATCGAAATCCAGGATGTGAACGAAACGCCGACCTTCGTGGTGTGGCCCTGCATTATCGAGGAACATAACGAGATTGGCGATTCTATCGGCCATGTCGAACATGGTAGCGACGTAGACTCCCTGTCTCCGATCGATAAGTTCTACAAGGATAATAGGTACGAGTTGATTGGTGGCGATACGACTCTGTTCGGGCTTGACACGAATGGTGACGTGATTGCTAAGGTTGTGTTTAATTGTGAAGATACGACTGCAATGGGTGAACGCGTATACGTTTGCGGTGATTCGACGGTCTACTCGATCGACATTGCCTACTTCGACAAGAACGACACGACGCTTAAGCTCACAAGACATGTGCCGATCACGCTGATTGACGTGAACGAAGATCCGTGGATCGTGACGGACTCCATCAGTGTGGCCGAACACGTCAAGAAGGGTACGGTGGTCGATACCATTGTCGCTAAGGATAAGGACCTGTACGATTCCGTGTTGACCTTTACGCTGGTCGAAGACAACAGCGGATGCTTCCAGGTGTCCAAGAAGGGTGTCGTGACTGTAAAGGTTGACCGTTGCGCGGCTCTGGACTACGAAACGAACAAGGTTCTCCCGATCAAGGTGAAGGTTACCGACACGAAGAATGCTTCTGAGACCCAGACGGTTTACGTGAAGGTTGAAGACGTGAACGAGCCGCCTTCTATCAAGGATCAGGAAATCCATGTTTCTGAAGACGCCAAGGTGAATACCGTTATCGGTAAGGTGGTGGCGACGGATCCTGATATCGATCCGAAGTACACGACTTTGAACTATACGATTATCAGTGGTGATTCTACGGTGTTCAAGATCAATCCGAAGACGGGTGAAATTACCCTGAAGGATACCTTGGATTACGAAACCAAGAAACAGTACAAGATTAAGGTCCGTGTCGATGATTCCGAATTTGCGGATACCGCTACGGTGACGATTAAGGTTGACAACGTGGTTGAAACCTCTACGGTGATCATTACCAAGTTCGACAATCCGGATACGACCATTAACTACCCGGATACGGTTTACACGAACCAGCCGGATGGTGTGATTTCCTGGAGACAGGATGACGATATCCTTTCGATGGATACGACATTCAAGCCGGGTAAGAACGTGATCGTGATTTCTTATAAGGATCCGACAAAGGACAAGGGCGCAAAGGATACGATCGTTGTGATGTATAGCAACGCCTCTCCTGTGGTGACCGTGTCGGGTGATGTCGATGCCGTTGTGGCCGAAAACGTCTATACCATTGTCGAAAAGACCGATAAGGCCGATACGAACCTTTATGTGAACGAACGCAGCAAGGATATCCGCGTAACGGTGAAGGATCCGGCGAACAAGACCGATACTTCCTTCGTGGTAAGCCTTGCGCTTGAATCGGTGGAAGTTCCGCAGAAGACGCTTGATGCCGTAGGCAAGATTGCCAAGGGCGGTGTCGTTGTGGATGTTACGCGCAAGGGTAGCGTGCGTACGCCTGTGAACGGAACCGAAATCAAGGTCTCCTACAAGGAAATCATCGGCAAGGATACTGTAACGGTCTCCTACATGACCGATAACGATGGCGAACCGGTGAAGGTTGCTGTTATAAATGCAAAGGGCAAGGTTGACTCCATTGAAGTGATGACCGTTTCTTACAATACGGTCATTGACGGAAAGACGGTCACGGTTTCTTACCAGGCCGACGCTGTGACAGGCGAAGTGCTGGTGAAGGATTCGAACGGTGCTCTGATGGTGAGCGGTGCTTCCAAGTCTTCGAACAGCTCTTCTTCCAAGAAGGGTAACAGTTCTTCGAGCACAAGCGATGGCGGCAAGGGCCGTGTCACCGAAGGTATGTTCCAGATTACCTACAATACCGAAGATGCCCTGGGCAATTCGACGACCATTTCTTACTCTGTTGACGAAAAGGGTAACGTGGTGCAGAACGCCGAAGGCGATATCGGTTACTCGGTTGCATACACCTATACCAACGTCTATGGCAACTCCGCAACGCAGTCCGTGTTTATCGTGCTCGACCAGGTTGGACCGAAGGTGGAAATCCTTACGCCTGAATATGGCGAAATTATCCACTCCAACTACGTGAAGGTGAAGTGGGCTGTGAACGGTATCGAACAGGATACCTTGAATATGCAGGGTCTTGTGAAGGGTACCAACTACGTGGTCCGCTTCTTCCGCGACAAGGCCGGTAACGAGGCTTCGGATACCGTGCTTGTGATGATGAAGGACGGCAAGGACGTGGATATTTCTGTGGAACAGCCGGTGACCGAAGTTTCCAAGGAACAGGTGGATGAATACTACGCTATCAATCCGCCTGAAGAAGGCCAGAACTTCGCTGTAAGTATCCGTAACCCCTCTACGGGTAAGGAATACGAAACCTTGAAGGGTATCGGTTCCAAGACGAAACAGGGTAGCGGCAAGGAACCTTATCCGGGTGCCTCTGGCAGCGCTCACCTTGGCCCGACACTTGCTCTCGATGTGCACCTGCCGACCGTGAATGCCGTGGGTGGCCTTGCAACCTTGGATGACTTGATTGCTTCTGATGGCATGATTACGCTCGAAGGCGTGGATGCCAAGAACGGTACCAAGGTGTCTGTCCAGGAATACGTCGAACAGTACTGCGAAGAAGACTTCGAACTTCCGAGCGACCTGAGCCAGGTGAACCTGTACGATTCCAAGATGATTATCAAGGTCTGGATTTACACCAACCTTGGCGGCTTCGTGGATTACTACACCTTCACGCAGGATATGAACGACCCGAGCTTCACCAACGATGCCGGTATGCTGCAGATGTTCTTCGAACAGAAGGTGGATAAGGATGGCTTTGTCCGCGACCAGGACGGCAAGCTCTATGCAACGGGTGCTTACCTGTACAAGGTCGAAGCGACCATCCGCTCTACACTCCGTTGTACGCTTCCTTCCGAAGATTACGATGCCAAGACGGGCTCGTTCGGGCTTAACGCCAAGAAGATGGGCGACAGGGTGAAGTCTAGCGACGATCTCTTGAAGCCGTTCGGTTACAAGCGTCCGAGCGAAAAGTAAGCTCCGTGTCCCTGCGCAAGATGCAGGGATACTGCTAATGCAGTTTTCTATAGCTTTAATCCCTGCGTAGGCGGGGATTTCTTTTTATTTTTGGCCGAAAGTGTAGCTGGAGATTTATATGGGAATTGAAGAACGTTCGACATTGGTCTATTCTACGGCACTGGGTGGTCGTGTAAAACAGGAAAAGCCTAAGGCGGAGCGCCCCAAGGGCGATGGTGTGGTCCGTATCCAGCTCAAGCGCTTGGGAGGCGGCAAGATGGCAAGTGTCGTGACCGGTGTTCCGCTCGACGAAGATGAACTCAAGGAACTGGCTCGCGAACTCAAGCAGAAGTGCGGCGTGGGTGGTTCCGTCAAGGACTTTACGATTGAAATCCAGGGTGACAAACGCCCGGTATTAAAGACCGAACTCGAAAAAAGAGGGTATTCGGTTAAACTTTCCGGCGGTTAAGCCATTTTTTATCCACTTCCTCGAAATTCTATTACCTTTTTCTTAAAAAAAAGGGTATTTTCTATGTATATAGACGAGAGGGCGTGTATGACCAGAATCATTCCTGAAAAGATGTTGATCCGTGCGCTTACGGTTCTTGCTATTTTCCCGGCACTTGCCTTTTCTGCATCGGCGGCGGGCAAGGTGCGTTCTGCTTTAGGGCAGGTGGATCGCTGGAAGGCGAAACAGAGTGAATGGAACGCCCTTAGGGTTGGTGCGAACGTCTATCAGTCAGACAGAGTCAGGACCGGTGTAGAATCCGAAGTGATATTTGGACTCCCTGACGGCAGTACGATTTCTATCGCCGAAAATTCCGAAGTGGAACTGGCGAACCTCCTGGAACCGAATAACGAGGGCGGTTTCGAAACCAAGATTGATATCCACAGGGGCTTTATCAATTTTGCGGTACACAAGCTGAACAAGAAGTCGAAATTCCTCTTTAAGACGGGAACGGCGACAGCTTCTATTCGCGGCACCGAGGGCTTTATCGGTGGCGAGGGAGTCTTCTTTGCTGGTCTTAAGACGGGTAAGCTAGAAATTTCGCCCGACGGAAGTGCTAATAGCGTTTCCATTGTTGCTGGAGAAACGACGTTCGGGCGTGATTCCCTGGTGGTCGTCAAGCTCGCGTCGTCGGGCGAGGAACGTTTTGCCCGTCGGCTCGAAAAGATTTTGAAGGACAAGTCGAAGTCCCTGAACGAGTTGGTTCGCGAAGTGGAAAAGGCGGATTCCGCCTACCAGAACGAGCTGAAGGAAGAAGCGAAGAAGGCCTCGGAATCCCTCCCCGAAAATGGATTCTCTCTTAAGAGTGCGTCTCCATTCGAAGTTTGCGATCAGGGGCTGGTCGTCGAAGGATTCTACCGGACGACCGACGAAAACGCGAGCCTTGTCCTGAAGGTGGGAAACTCGTTTACTTCGAATAACTTGATTCGTGCTTTCGACGGTAATTCGCATTCCTTTGTACAAAAAGTCGCTCTGAACGATGAAAACGGCCTCTGGACAGCGGACAAGGCGACCTTGACGTTCAAGGGAGCTGGAGTGGTGAGTGAAAAGTCCGTCGACCTTTTGGTGAACAAGGCGTGTGCCGATGTCAATACCAAGGCTCCCGTGGTACAGATTGTTTCTTATGACTCTTTGCGCTGTGTCGCGAACTTGTCGCTTACAGACATGAAGAATGATGCCGGTATTGCGGTGGTAGAAGTTGATGGCGCTTCGATTGTTGAAGAGGCTGTCACGAAGAACGCTCAGAAGCGTATCAAGCTTAAACCGGGGCCGCATGAATATACGGTCCGTGCCGAAGACCAGGCAGGAAACAAGGCCGAAGTGACAAAGACAATGGGATGCTACCCGGTAAAGCGTTTCAATATCGAAATCCAGGGGAAGGCGAAAGAGGTTCTCAAGGTTCCGCCTCCGCCCAAGGACATTCCTGACCGTATCTCGCAGACATTGCAGTTTAGGATTCGTGTGCCGGACAATGCTCCCGAAAATCTGTATAAGGTGACCGTCAAGCAGAACGGAAAAATTCTTCTGCAGGAAACTCTTTCGCAGATTCAAAATCTGGATTACCAGATTCCGCTTGAACTTTCGAGGGGTGGTGCGAACCATATTGAAGTGGAAGCGATTCACAAGAGCGGATACAAGGCAAAAGCTAAGAAGATTTACGAGGTTCGCTAATGTCTAGAGTGGGCGCTCTAATTGCCTTTTTGATGGCGGCACTTTATGGAAGTGCTTTTGCTGTCGATTCGCTTTCGCGGCAGGTGATTGGCGGAAACATTTCGGGTTTTCTGAAAAAGGACAAGTCTCCTTACCAGGTGGATGAAACTCTGGTGGTTTCCGAAGGGCGCGCTTTGGTGATTGAAGCGGGAGTCGAGATCTTCTTTAACGAGGGGACGGGGCTGGATGTGCGTGGTGGAAATTTGGCCATCATGGGCGAACACTCGAATCCGGTTCTTCTTTCTCCGGCAAAGGAAGGCTCTACCTGGAACGGTATTTCTATTACGGGGCTGAAGCGTTCCGAGGTGCAGGGCGTTTTGCTGAAAGATGCCGATTTTGGTTTTGCGGTTGAAAGTGGCGCTTTGGAACTACGTGATGCAACGATTGACAATGCAATGCGTGCGGCGGTGTATGTTCGCAACGCCTCGGTCGATTTGCAGTGGGTGCGTGTCCAGAATTGCCGGAATGTGGGCGTGTGGGCGACCCAGAGTGCAAGCGTCGATATTGACGGTTCCAATTTGGATAACAACAATATTGCCCTGGTTGTCGGTGACGAGGCGACGGTCAGCCTGCAACGTTCTAATTTGGATGTTAATGGAACCGCGATTCTTGACCTGGGAAACAATCGCTTGCGGCAGCGCAATACGCTAATCGAGGGAAACCTTGTTGGGTTTGCCTCTAAGGATTTACCGACAGAAGACCTGAAGTCGGCCATGAATAAAAATCATAAGGATGTTTCGCGAAATATCGAGGACCTTCTGGAAAATCTGGGAGAGGAACCTCATAATCCTTATGCCGACGGAATGAAGTTGTTGGCTCATTCTCAGGGCGATTCGGCGGATACGCTTTGGAGTGTGTCGGGAAGCGTCGGCCTTGAAGTGGGCTACCACAAGGTCGATACGAAACACCACCATTCGGATACGCCCTACGTTTCGGGAAGCGATTCTGTTTTTCGTGGGGAACGTTACCTGAACTATTTCCAGGTGCCGGGCTTATTTGCGAACTGGAATGCCAATATGGTGATGCAGTCTCCGCGTGGACAGTTGGTCGAGGTGATTGCCGACGTGTCGAGTGACACCTGGGACCATTTCAAGGTGCATCAGTTCCAGGCTTCTTATACCGATGATATGCAGCGTCTTGTCTTGGGTGATTTCTATACCAATGCGGGGCAAATTTACCTGGATGGAATCAATGCGTTTGGCGGATTATACGAAATGTCGCTTTTTGAAAATTCGGCAAAGGAACCTTTGTTTGTAGGAACGGTCTTTGGCGGTGAAGTCCGCGCTCCTAAAATCGTTGGCGAAAAGAATTACGACGTCTATAAGGATTATGTCGAAGATGGCGAAGCCGAGGCGCAGGAGATGATTGTGGGGGGCAAGGTTCGCTGGAACATGCACCGTCGTTTTAACGGAACGCTAGGCTTTATTGGCAGCAAGGATTATCTTGAAGATCCCTTCTTTAGGGATGGTATGAATGAGGCTACTAATACGGCCTCGCCGCTGGTGTCTTCTAGAAACGTGTTTGCCGATGGAAATTGGCTGGTTTTTCCGGGGGATATAAAGCTTAATGGACAGGTGGCTGTAGGTGGCGCCGATACGGTGAATGCCGAAAAGATTCGGGCCATTAACCAGGTGTTTTCGGAAGCGGGGCTGGATGCCTCTAATTTTGCGCTGCTGAATAAGCTGATGCGTGACCCGCGACAGGTGAATTCGTTGACGACGGAACAGTTGGAATCGATTTATGGTGAAAATTCCATGAAGTCACCTTCTGAAATGCGCGCGGAATTGAGAGCCTTGTTGAAGCGCGCGTCGCAGGTGGCCGCAGAAACGAAAGTCGAGGACCTGAGGCCTTCGCATGCCGATTTCTGGGGACATGAACACTGGGCGGTGGCGGGTTCTTACCAGTGGTCGAATGCGACGACTTTTATCGAAGGTTATTTAAGGTATGTGGGGCGCGAGTATTATAGTGCGGGTTCCCCGGATTTGTTGCAGAACACCCGCATGATCGGCGGTAACCTGAAACATTCTTTTTATGATTTCTGGAAACTGGGTTTCGGCTATACGATGAATGTTGAAAACGCCGCCGATGACGGTGACGGCTACAATATCTTCGGAATGGCCGAAGGAAGCCAGTGGGGGATGTTTTCGGGAGCTGAAAAGGATTGGCTCAAGGAGCATGAGCAGGATCCGAACAGGGCCCTGTATATTCATGACGGTTACTTGACGAATGACTTTAAGGTGTCCGAAAAAATTGGACTTTGGTTGAAATACGCGATTAACTACAGGACTCGCAGCACACCGCAGCGCCTATACGCTAATTATTCCGCTAATTCGGGAGTTTACGAGGATCCGTGGTTTAAGGCGCAGAAGGGAAAAGCGAGCTTGACAGTGTATTCCGATAACGATACCCTGGAAATAGATTCGGCGAGATGGGCGGAGTACTATGCCCTTTCCGACGAGGAGTACCTGGCGACAGAATTTGTGGAACGCCTGATGAAACATACGCTGGAATTGGGATTCTCGTTCAAGCTGCCTAAGAAGAATGTCCTCAAGGTTTCTGGGGTGCTGATTGCGCGGACGGACATGTCCAAGTTTGAGCAGGACAAGCGGATTCGAAAGTTCAATTTTACCGATGAAACTTATGGCATTCTGGGTTATTATTTCCATGGGGGTGATTACCTGGAACAGCGCTATCCTATTTCGCTTTCGACATCGCTCGGAGACTTTAGGAATATGTTCTCGGTGATGCCCCGCTATAAAATGTACAATCGTAACGAAATGCGCGAATTCGAATGGAATTTGCTTGATAATATGAACCTGGTCCTTTCGAAGAATTTCTTGGAACTCTCGCTTTCGGGCGGAATTCGGCAGAATCTATTGAGCTATGAGATTGACGATTCCCGCTATGATGAAATGGAGCTGGATATAGACGGTTCTGCATCGTTGCGCGTTTACCACACGCCGTCGCTTTATTCGGACTGGACCGTAGGTTCTATCTTCAATTACCGCCCCGATAACCGCGCCGATGAATATAAGGACTACTATGTAACCGCCGCCCTAAATTATGACTTCTAAAAGATGCAACGCCGCTCAATCCTCTCTGGATCCTTCGACTTCGCCCTTCGACGCGCTTCGCTTGCACTTCGGCAGGCTCAGTGTACCACTCAGGGACCTTCAGAAGGTTAGCGAGCTTGCGAAGCGTGAGCTTGTCGAACCACGCTCAGGATGACTTCTCCTAATCACTAACCACTGTCTACTTCCTACTGTCTACTATGTTCATCGGTTGTCATTTGTCTTCTTCTGCGGGGTTTCTCGCAATGGGCGAGACCGCCCTATCGATTGGTGCAGATACCTTTCAGTTTTTTACCCGCAATCCGCGTGGAGGTACCGCAAAACCTTTTGACAAGGCCGATGCTGCCTCTTTGGTGCAACTGCTTGAGAAAAATCATTTTGGCCCGATTCTTGCGCATGCACCCTATACGTTGAACGCCTGTGCCGCAGACGAGGGACTTCGGCAGTATGCGATAGACGTGATGAAAGACGATCTTTTCCGAATGGACCATTTTCCGGGCGCGATGTACAACTTCCATCCGGGTAGCCATGTGAAGCAGGGAGTCGATGTCGGGATAGAATTGATCGCTAAGGCTCTCAACCAGATTCTTTCTTGTGAGCAAAAGACGACCGTGTTGCTTGAAACAATGGCGGGAAAAGGTTCCGAGGTGGGGCGAACTTTCGAAGAATTGCGCTCGATTATCGATCGTGTGGAACATTCCGACAAGCTTGGAATTTGCCTGGATACCTGCCATGTTTTCGACGGTGGCTATGATATCGTGAATCAACTGGACGATGTGCTTTCGGAATTTGACAAGGTCTTGGGTATTGATCGGCTAAAGGCTATTCATCTGAATGATTCCAAGAATCCGATGGGGAGTCATAAAGATCGCCATGAGGTGCTGGGCGGCGGCTTTATTGGAATGGAAGCCCTTTTGCGGGTGGTGAATCATCCGTTGCTCAAGAAATTGCCGTTCTATCTGGAAACACCGAATGAATTGCCCGGTTATGCTAGGGAAATCGAACTTGTAAGGAAGCATTTTGTTTGAAAAATGCGCCAAATGTTTTTTGTAGGAATTCATTAGTGAAATTGGTTGCGGTGGTAAACAGATAAATAAAAAAAGTTGCACTTTTTAGTGGGGTGAAAATTTATTCTTAGACTATGAAGATTCCTATTCGCTATAACCATGTTGGGTATTCGCCCTTGGCCTCCAAGATTTTCTTTGTGAATCTTCGGGAACTGTCGCTTGACAGCGGAGATGAGGATGCCGTTTTTTTCCGCATTGTAAGGAGCGTGATAGGGTCAAAGTTTTCGTCCGTGTGGGAAGGCCCTTTGGTTAAGGGGACTTTTAACGAGTCCGGTTATTGCGATTACACAGGTGAAACGCTTTGGAGTGGTGATTTTTCGAACGTACACGATATCGGAATCTTCATGATTCAAATTTGGAAAAAAAGTGGCGTAGATGGTGAAACGCTCCTGTTTGAGTCCGCTCCTTTTGAAATTTCTGCAGATTGGATGCAGCGTCAGCTTGTGGAAAACATCAGGTCGTTCTATTTCCAGCGTAGCGGGGTTGAGCTTGTTCCTGAATTTGCGGGCAAGTGGGCTAGACCCGCTGCACATTTGGACGACTGTATCGAGTTTCATCCGAGCATGCAGCGTTCGGGAACGTGGAATGCTCACGGAGGCTGGTACGATGCGGGCGACTATGGCAAGTACATTGTAAATGGCGGTGTTTCTGTCGCCACCCTTTTGCTTGCCTGTGAATTGTGCAAAAATGCAGGGCGCGGAAATAGCGTAGGAAATCTTGTCAATGCCGAGTCCCCTATTACGCTTCCTAGTGGACTCAAGATGTATAGCCTTAAGAACGAGGTGCGTTTTGAGCTGGAATTTTTCCTGCGTATGCAGGATACCGACGGTGGCGTTTTCTTTAAGGTGACGCCTGAACGCTGGGACGGTTTTGTTTCGCCTCGCGATTCCGACTTGCTGCAAAAGCGGATGATTCTTGGAAAGTCGACGACCTCGACGCTCAATTTTGCTGGGTCGTTGGCGGCGGCATCCCGCGTGTATCGAAATACCGATGTAGCTTTTGCAGATCATTGCTTGCGCGCTGCGGTGTCTGCTTATCGGTGGGCTTCTTCGCGCCCGTTTGCTGATTGGCCGCATAATACCGAAGGAAGTGGTGGCTATGGCGACGAACATGCCGAAGATGAATTTTTCTGGGCGCGAGCGATGCTTTTCCGGGAGCTTTCGGCGCTAGACTTGGAAATTGATGGTGTTACGGCAGAAAAACTGCGTGTACAGCTTCTTGATGATATGGACGCTTATCCTCCGAAACTGGGAATGGATTGGCGCGATACGCAAAATCTGGGGTGGATTGCCCTTGCGTTACAGGATGCAGACGGTGAACTGCAAATGCGTTCTCGCACCACGTTAGAGATGACCGCCCGACAGATTGTGGATCTGCAAAAGACCGATGCCTACGGGATATCGGTGCGCAAGTTTATCTGGGGAAGCAATGGTGAACTTGCAAACCATGCGCTTACGCTTGCGATTGTAAAGCTGTGGAATCCAAGCTTGGGTGGGGATTCGCTTGATTTCTGGTGCCGTGAACTTTTGAATTTTATTTATGGACGTAATCCCGTTGACGTTAGCTTTGTAACGGGTTCCGCCTGGAGTTCGCCTAAGGAACCTCATCATAGGCTTAGCCATTCCGATGGAGTGGACGAACCGATTCCGGGACTTTTAGTCGGTGGAATCAATAGCGATCGGCAAGATATGCACCGCGCTCCGCATTATCCGGGCGACTTGCCGGGATTTTCATATACGGACGAACGTTGCTCTTTTGCAAGCAACGAAACAGCGATTAATTGGAATGCTCCGTTGACGGCTGTTCTTGCATTGCTGCTGTGTCGGCCTTGACGGTGTCGATTGCAACGGTGTCTCTTGTTGCTTCTTCGATTTTTTCTTGTGCTTTCGGAAGCAGTGATTGTAGGTCTACAATCGGGTTCTTTTCGGCTTCGTATTCCTTTGCAGAAACAATCGGCTTGAAGTAAAAGGAATCTGCTGCGGTAAGGTTTCCGGCTCCGAACAGGTCTACATACGATGCGGCGAGTGCTGCCCAGCCACGTAGCCATTCCTTGCGGGATTCTCTGCTAGAAAACCATGATTCGGCGTTGTACTGGAAATGGTGTACATCCTTAGTCAAGTAGACGGGGCTTTCACCGGAAAGTTTTTCGAAAATGCGTTTGACTCGGTAGGTGGATGCAGCCCCTGTAATGAGCAGAACGGTATCGGCGTTATGCTTTTTAAGCCAAGGAATGATGGTGAATGCTTCGCTGATGGTGGAGGGGTCGTCGTGCCTGGCGATAAAGACGGCGTTGCTGTCGAATTTTCCGAGTCGTAAAAAGTCGTCTAGGTAGAATTCGGCGTTGCTTCTGTTTCGAAGTGTTCTGCGGCCAAGAATCAGTACGGAATCCGCCTTTCCGCTTGCCACCAGGTCTGCCGCCAAGTCGATTCGTTCCATGTCGGCGGACTGCCCGTCAAGAACCACGACCCAGTTGACGTGTTCGAATTCATCGTCATCGACAAGCCAGTGTCCGCTTTGAGTCATTATCAGGTAGAATGCGATAATGCAAAATACGGTAACCACCGAAATGGCGCTTAAGATGATTCTTTTTTTCTGAAGTTCTTTTTTGGTGGGCAGTTTAGACAAGTTAAACTCCTTTTTGGGACGGATCTATGTCGCTCCTGTTTTCGGTGCGGTAAAGGGCGGCGTTTTCACCGTCGGCATAGTACTTCTTGCGAATTCCGAATAACGTAAAACCGTGCCTTTCGTAAAAGCGGCGAGCCTTGAGGTTGTTCTCGCGAACTTCTAGAAAGCAACAGTCCGATTTGTCGAGGTCCAGCTGCGAAAGTCCCGCCAGCAGAAGCTTGCTCCCGATTCCGTTTCGTTGTGCGGATTCGCTTACTGCAATAGAGAGAAGCTCCGAGTCGGCTCCCAGCAAATGAAAAACCGCGTAGCCGACAATATTTCCTTCGGTTTCGTAAACGACAGAATAGGTATAGGGGGCTTTGATTTCTTGTTCGTATTGCCTTTCGTTCCAGTCTTGAAAAGCGAGCTCGCCTTGAATTTTCAGCACGGCAGGAATGTCGGCAGAATTCATTTTGCGAATGGACATTGGCAATCCCTTTACGAATTAGTGCAACTTTTCGAAATACGAGGGCTGGATATAGTTCGCTTCGAGCATCAGGCTCGGGGTGACTGTATCGAACAGTTTGCCCCACTTGCTGAGCGGCTGGCCTTTGTCCAGAAGGGTGGCCGCTCCGGTTTCCTTGAAAACATCTTGCAAGGCTGCGTCTGCAAGGGCTGCTTCGTCTACGACGGCGGTCTTTACCGGACGCCCCTTGAGTGCCTCGACGACCTGGGCGGTTTCGATAAAACTTTCTTTTCCGTCTAGGCGCAGGTACCAGTAGTCTTTGCGGGCGCGGATGACGACTGCCGTATTTTCGGGCGCGTCGGCAAAGCAGGCGAGGGCCTGCAGCGTTGAAACTCCGTAGAGCTTGCGCTTGCCGCTAAAGCTTAGGCCTTCGCAGAAGGCGACTCCCGTGCGCAGTCCGCTGAACGACCCTGGGCCGAGCGTGACCATGACGCGCGAGACTTGGTCGAGGGTCGCGCCAGCTTTTTCGAGGAGGGCGTCGAGCATGGCCGATGCGGTTTCGCCGCGGGCCGATTCATCGATGGATTCCAGATAGCGGGGGGTGGCGGCATCCGTTTCAAGGAGCGCCATCGAAATTCCCTTACGTGAAGTATCTACAAATAAGTCGAAGGTCATTATCTTTTAATATACAAGCTCTTGTCGATAATCAAGTCAATCAGCTGGCTGTAGGTGATGCCGATGCTTGCTGCTTCTGCCGGGAGAATCGAAGTCGGAGTCATGCCGGGGAGCGTATTCGTTTCGATGGCGAACAGCTGCTTGTCCTTGGTGATTCGCACGTCGGTGCGACTGTAGCCCGAACCGCCAATGGCGTAGTGGGCGTTCTTCACCAGTTCCTGAATGCGGGCTGTCAGATCGGGTTCGAATTCGGCTGGGGTGACTTCCTTGCATTCGCCGTTGTACTTGGCTTCGAAGTCGAAGTATTCACGCGTAGTCATGCGCATTTCGGTGGGCGGGAGCGGCTTTTCGCCTTCGATGTAGCCGCAGCTTGCTTCTTCGCCGGCAATGAATTTTTCGCAGAGCAGACGGTTGGAATCCTTGAACAGGTCCTGTGCAATCTTGCCTGCTTCGTCCAAGTCTTTCGCGATGCCGATACCGATAGAGGATCCGCCCAGCGGGTCCTTGATTACCAGCGGGAATCCGAGTTCGTCAGCGACGGACACCAGCGTGTCGCCGGTAAAGTCATGCTTCCAGATGACGCGGTACGGCGGGGTCGGAATACCGTTTGCCCTGTAGATTTCCTTGGTCTTCACCTTGTCCATGGCAAGGGCAGAAGCGAGAAGGCCGCAACCGGTGTAGGGAATGCCCCAGTTTTCAAGCATTGCCTGGATGTGGCCGTCTTCGCCCCACTTACCGTGCAAGGCGAGGAAGGCGATGTCTGCATCGGGGAGTTCCGAAAGCGCCGGGGACTTTTTGCAGTTTGCGGCCGTACCTTCGAGTCCGCGGAAGTAGTTCACCGAGAAGTTGTCCTTCTGGTAAGGGGAAAGTTCGCGGGAAGACCAATGCCAGGTGCCGTCCTTGTCGATAAGCACCGGATGGATGTTGTAACGGTCCGGGTTCATGGCGCGG
>JAEEGL012267373.1_pt1 | contig 15300 bp, 12 predicted proteins | sample 9134231 | NCBI WGS metagenome assembly JAEEGL01 (sample SAMN16246548, study PRJNA631951) | gut metagenome | biome: gut microbiome; feature: rumen; material: fiber-attached | host: Bos | place: Iran: Karaj | collected 2018-10 | reverse complement strand
TTGTGCCCCGCAATTCTACGTCCATTCGCATTCCGCACTATCGTGCTACATGCTCATGTCCGTTGCCTTGTTTAATGACTGTGTGACCTTATGTGCAAGCACAACGATCACCCAGTCATTGACAAGAGCTTATACGCGCAAAAACCGCCGAACCTGACAGGGTATAGTAACCCCATCAAATCCGACGGTTATCCATCATAAATATATTTACTTGTATCAGAAAAAAGCGCGCACTTACCTACTGTGCTGTGCTGTGCTGTGCTGTGCTGTTAAGAGCTTAGTTTTGTTACATTTTGTTGTCAAGTAAAATCTCCGTCTGATAATTAAACATTTTTGCTTAATAAATCAATAGTTATGGTTGCATATAATTATTTTATCGGATATTTCTTAGACCTGTATAAAGTTATTGTTAAATAACAATAAAATATAGTATTTAAAAATTATGTTTAAATTGAGAATTTAACATGACATTAATCTAATATATATCTTTAACAGGAAGGAATAAGCAAGCTTGGTATTGCAGAAAACAACGATTCCGAATAAAATTATATCTGCATTTATATTTGTGTTGGAGGAAGTAATGGCAGGAACAATAGATATATCAGCACTAAATACCCCGCCGGAAGAAAAGGAGCTCAAAACAGCAAGGTTTTTCTCTGAAAGAGAAAAGAACATAACATTTATACCACCAAGTAACATTCCTGGGAATCGTAGACCCGACTTTATGATGGATGGCCTTGAATGGGAAGTGAAATGTCCTGAAGGTAGCAGCAAGAGGACAATTGAAAGATGTATTGTAAGTGCAGAAGGACAATCGCCTTACATTATTTTGGATCTTCGATATGTAAAATTGCCAGAGAAGTTCTGTTTATCACAAATAGAGATAAACTTCAATACAAGATCAAGGGTTAAGCGAATCCTTGTGATCACAAAGACCTTACAGCTTATAGAATTCCCACCTAAATAACCTGTGAAAAAGTGAAATTTATGTAAAGAGCATCATATTTATTGACTTTCACGTACATTTTGATATTATGTAGTTAAGTAAAAGACTCGACCCACTGCTGGAAGCGGAGGGCCCAGAGCCTTTTTCTTTTTGAACTTAAATTATTAAAGTGAAATTGATAAAAAAAGAGAATAAGTAAAATTAAGTGATCCCTGAAACACTGTGTTTATCTGCATCTCAAGAATCATGTTGATTTATTTTTTATCAACTATACTTAAATTGACAATTCTAGCCTATCAAAACATGATTTTATTGTCTTTCATAGCCATCTTATCTTCTTCCAATATCTCATTGCAAATTCTGAAGCCTCAATCTGCCGGGAACCAGTCATCCCTGCTCTCGTCATAATAGTATAGCTCATCCGCATCTTCATCATAATAATAGGTCGTATCGGTCATATCATCATAGAGATACAGGGTTTCATTTTCATACAGGTACCAGATTTCCTCTTCATAGTCGTAAATCCAGTTATCTGCCGCCCACTCATCTCCATAGCCGTAATAATCGCCGGTGTCGTAATCATATCCATATTCGCAGGATCCGCCACCGCTTATATTACCACCGTACTCATCTTCATAGGCGCCCCAGCCGCCCCAGCTATCTTCAAAGCTGTCGTAATCATAGTAGTCGTCATAACTTACCGTGTATACAAAACCTTCAAGCCAATCTATATAATCTTCATCAAAATCTATATCACTATAAACACTTCTTAGCTGGTCATAAAAATATGAATCGCCGTATGGAAGAGATACAGATAATCCGGTAAGCTCGTTTTTATCTGAGGTATGACCATAGTAGGAAACCGCTGCCTTCAGGGCTGACATAAGTTCTTTTGCTTCACTGCTGCTACTGTCAATACCCTCCACCAGCGCCAGTATGTCACTTATGTAATAATCAGACAAAGTAACATCACTGTCATCTAATCCCCACATATCCCAAAAGCCTTTGCTCATACGACCCTTGGCCATGTGATTTTTACTGTAGTTCTTATTAAGGAGAGCTTCCTCATTCTTATAGGCATAAGCTTTCCAGGCTGCAAAAAGATTCCTTATGGTGGACTCGTTAAAAAGTCCAATGCAGGCAGAATCTCCGATAAAGCTGTCTTCGTTATCGCTTATGATGTCTTCAATTATATTTTTACCAAGAAGAGGTGCCGATATGCCGGGATTCTCCTCAAGGTTCTTCATCCAGCCTGTGTAACTCCAGCCAAGTCCCGATTCAAAATCCTCTGATAAAAGCGTATATCTGCAAAAGGGTGACAGTGCATAGCACGTCTCAAGATTGGCCATAATGCAGCAGTCCATACCGATAATGTCAAAATATATATCACTGTGCTCAGAAAAAGCTGCTGCCATCTCAGCAATGGTAAGACTTGACTCCTCCGGCTGCCATTCATCATATCCAAATCCGTATACCGGACCGCCGCCGTGGTTCCAAAAAATGAAAATATAGCGTTCCGCAGAATAGTTATCTTTGCAAAAGCCGATAAATTCAGACAAAGTATCCTTTGATGTACAGTCAAGCTGTCCAAGATTATCCCTAACAAGCGTAAGATCGCCGTTCTCAATTTTATAGGTCTGGGCTGTATCTGATGAAATGCCATAATTCTGCCACTCCTTGGTTCCCATGGTCTGAATTATTACATTTACATTATCGCCTATTCCGGATGAAATCATCTCAGATATGTCATCCGTTGCTTCTCCTGCGTTGGTCTCAAGATCTGAACCGTTCATATAAATCATTACGGTAGCTGATTTAGCCTCTACGCCAACCGAGATAGTCTCTACTTCCGAAGGTGCTGCCTCTGCCTGAGTCTGTTCTACCACAGAGCTCTCAGCAGATGCACTTTCCTCAATGTCTGAAGTAACCTCCGCCTCTTCTCTTGGACGGTCCTCTTGTTCCTCATCATCCGGCATAAGCATAATTATTATGAACAGTACGCCAAGTACCGCCAATATTGTAACAGCGATCTTTTTTAATTTACGCCACATAATCCCCTCATTACTTGAATTTAGCCTTCTTAGCGCCGGCTGCCTTGAACATTTTCTTATAAGAAGACTTCTTGCTCTTTGGAACTGAGAATTTAACCTTTTTTGGAGTTCCGGAAAATGCATCATAGCCAACTCTTCTTAACTTAGAGCTCTTTATAGTAAATGTCTTAAGTGCGGTGCAATCCTTAAAGGCCAGCTCCTCTATGTATTCTATCTTTGATGAAAGTTTTACCGTAGTAAGATTTGTGCAGTTTCTAAAAGCACTGCTGTCTATTGTAGTAACTGACTTAGGAAGTCCAATGCTCTTTATTGATGAAAAAGAAAATGCACCGTTACCAATTCTTGTTACTCCATTAGGAATTTTAACTGTATCAAGGTTCTTACATCTGCTGAAAGTACCACTCATTATTCTCTTAACCTTTGAAGGTACTGTAAAAGTTGTAAGTCCTGTATTGCTAAAAGCACTGACTCCTATAAAATACACAGACTCGGGTACATTTATATTTGTAAGTGACGAACAATCATAAAAGGCATAGGCATCTATAGTCTTTGCTGTGCTAGGAAGCACCACTGTCTGAATACTTGATCCATACTCACATCCATAGATTCTCTCAATGCCTTCGGAAAAGATTACCTTCTTAACACTGGTCTTTCCCTTAAACATATCAAATGTAACAGGCTGCGGCGCATCCTCGTAGAGAGTGAAGGTTTTTCCCTGATAATTGATTGTATAAGGAATGGTTATAGTCTCAGCATTTGTAAGGACTTTATTTACTGTAAATCTGTTACTGTAAGGATATACGGAATACTGAAGTGTGCCATCCTTATATGTGCATGAATACTCAGCTTTTGCCTTTATCCCTGCAGGTGCTGCCATAAACAGTAGTACACACGCTAATGCGCATATAATACCAAAACTTATTTTCTTTAATATATTTTTCATTGATTTCCCCTTACATATTAGTCATTACGCCACTGTCTTGAACTCTTTTTGCTAATCTCCCACACAAAAACATCATGGGCTGTATAAGTAGTACCATTTGCTTTAAATTTAGGTCTGATGGAAACATAATAGGTCTTATTCTTCTTAATCTTTTTCTTATGGCACTTTTTAATGGTGACAGTATCGTTTTTACCCTTAACGGTTGCAGCCTTTTCAAAGCCTGTAGTTCTGTTTTCAGAAATATAAATGTCGTAGGCTGTTGCACCCTCTACTTTGTACCAGGAAAAAGTAAGCTTACCGTTCTTAAGTGAAGCAGCTCTGCTTCTGGCTTTTCTGACAATATTCGGCTGATCAATGATATAGGTTGTGGCACTCTCACCGCAAATCTCTCTCTCATTGATTGTTGCTACAGGTGTAAGTACCAGCTTTGTTATAGCCGGAAATTCATAATAGCGAATAAAGAAATCCTGAACTCCATAGCTTGAATTGTCTACAGTACCTCTTTCCACAAGATCACCTTCGATATTGTAGAGTTTGTATTTATATTCATCGATACCGGATCTGAAATCCACTTTCATAACGCGGCCAATTTCGCTGGTGGAATAAACCTTAAGCCCGCTCGGCTTATCCGGCATGGTTGTAAGCAAGCAGTTGTGTGTGAACTGATAATCTTTATCGTCGTAACCAAAACAAATGTAATAGCATGTGCCTGGCTTTAATCCGGTAAATGTATAGGTATTTGTCTTAGTAGATATAGTGCATGGAATACCACTCTTACTGATGGCCTGCTTGTGAGCAGCATTTGCAGCATCAAAGGTACTCATACCCTTTGTGATTTCGCAGATACCATAGCGAAATTTCTTTGCACTCTTAACCAAAGATGGATGTAATTTGACTGTTACGGAATTACTTGTCTGACTTACCTGATTAACCTCATGCAGTCCTATTTCTGCCTTGGCTGTAAAACTTGTGGTCATGAAGACCATGATGATTCCGATGAACATCACGATACGTGAGAGCACAGGAATCAATTTAGAAATTCTCCCCATTTCTTTCTTCTCCTCCTTATATAGACATATCTCTATGTCATATTGTCCCCTCAACCGTTTTATTATACTTTAATTAAATTGATAAAAAAATAACTTTTTGAATTTTTTGATAGTCAGAGCTTTATCTGTAAGAATAAGCGCAAGGCATGATGCTGATCCAGAGACATCTTCATATTTACAATTTGTAATCTCAGACATAAGACTAATTTTTCACTTGCATTAAATTTTTTGTCATGCTATTATCTTTCTCGCATGTTTAATGCATCTTGTTTATCTATTGCAGATACTTCTTCTGCAGGATTTCAAAAAACTTTTTTTATTAAATACAGTCGAAATCCGTGGTCTTATGCACTCTTTTCGGCTAAAATGAAAGGAGACTAATTATTGAATAACGAAGAAACAAATTATGAGGAGCTGACGATTACCAATAACTTTATCTTTTGCAAGGTTATGCAGAGTAATCCTGATCTGCCCCTTCAATATCCTGCCAAAGTACGGTTATCATCTTTACCATTTCAGGCCCCGTGCCGATGAGGATCCTTCCATCATCCTAGAGGATGGAACTTCAAGAATTTTCGTCTGTGCAAATGGCAAAATGAATGATGTATCGGACGAAATGAAAGCATTTCTTAATTACCTTGGAGGCAAGCTTGCACAAAGTCAGTTGACAAGCAAAATTGACGAAGCAGTAAAACTAGCTCGTTTAAACAGGAAATGGAGGACAGAATATATGTTATCCAAAGTCGATATTGATGTATTAAAAGGTGAATATGAACGTACCATTGCCAAGAAGGATGCGGTTATATCTGAACAAAGCCAGGCACTCTCCGAAAAAGATCAGGCGCTCTCTGAAAAAGACCAGGCACTTTCTGAAATGAATTCAAGAATATCCGAGCTTGAAACACTTATTGCAAATCTTTCAGGCAAAGATAATCAGAAATAGAAGGTCTAAAATACACTGCGCATTTTCTCTTAATGTATAATCTTTGTCTGTGCAAAAGGCAAAAAGGATGATGTGTCGGATGAAATGAAAGCATTTCTGAATTACCTTGGTGGCAAGCTTGCACAAAGTCCGTTGACAAACAAACTTGATGATGCAGTAAAACTAGCTCGTCGTAACAGTAAGTGGAGGTCAGAGTATATGTTATCCAAAGTCGATATTGATGTATTAAAAGGTGAATATGAACGTACCATTGCCAAGAAGGATGCGGTTATATCTGAACAAAGCCAGGCACTGTCTGAAAAAGATCAGGCACTGTCTGAAATGAATTCCAGAATTGCTGAACTTGAAGCTCTCATTGCAAATCTTTCAGGAAAAGATAATCAGAAATAGAAGGACTAAAATACGCACTGCGAATTTTCAATCAGCATTTATAACCATAGGCAAATATTTTTGTCTTTCTTTTTCTATTGCCCTTGCAATCCACTCCTTATCCATTATATTGTCATAAGCACCTGCAACTACTGATTCATCTGCATAGTTATCAAATTCAAGCTGCTTCTCTTCCAGGATCAACATCATTTCATCATCTATTGTATCCGGACACAGTAGTCTATAAACAAGAACATTCCGAACCTGTCCCATTCTGTAAACTCTTGAAAGCGCCTGACTTTCAAGCGAAGGTTTAATCTGCGGTTCACAGAATATAACGATACTGGCTGCCTGTATATTTAGTCCAACACCACCGGCTATTATCTGACTAACAAGCACACTACCATCTGGAGCATCAGAAAGCTTATCCACCAAAAGCTGTCTGGTGCTCATATTAGTGTCACCGCTGATCACACCTATACATCTGCTTCCCAGAATGGCGCTGACCTTCGATAATGTATCTCTAAAGAATGAATATATGATTACTTTCCTTCCATCATCACAGGCCTGATCAAGAAGTTCCAATAACCTGGTGCACTTAGATGATGTGCTCATATCCTCCTGAAGAAATGAAACTCTTCTCATAGCTGGAAAGCTACCATTCAAAATTGCATCCTTGTAGCTTTCTCTATCTTCTTCAGTAAGGCTACACCACTCCTGCTCCTGTGCGATTTCCGGTAGTTCTTTAAGGACCTGCTGTCTTGTTCTTCTGATATAAACAGAAGCGAGTTTTTCCTTGAATTGAGGCAGATGGCTGATATTGGCAAGAGATTTTACCTCTTTTGTCATATCCGGGCGAATAAAATCAATAAGGTTACACATTTCATCAACTCTGTTCTCCAAAGGTGTTCCGGTCATCAAAAGAATTCTCTCTGACTCATTATCAAGCCTTCTGATGTACATAGTTCTTTTTGCATCAGGATTTTTCATGTAATGGGCTTCATCTATTATCAGCATTGAAAGCGCCATATGATCATCTATATTATCTACAATTTTTCCTAGAGATTCATAATTGGTTATGGCGGCGCCACCAATTTCACGCCATTTTTGAAAAGCCTCTTCAAGTGCCTGCCCATGTAGAACAAAAGCTTCGATCGTACTAAATTTCTTTAGCTCCCTCGCCCAGTTGATAAGCACGCTGGCCGGGCAGACAATGAGAAAATGACAATTCTTTTGTTCTGTTGTCTGTATATGTGACATGGCAGCAATTGCCTGGATTGTTTTTCCAAGTCCCATCTCATCGCCAAGAAGTACTTTCTTTTGATGCAAAATATATTTGGCTCCAAAAGCCTGATAAGCTCTGAGCGTCCCTCTAAAATCATCAAGATTTAATTCTGTTTCATTTATCTTTTCTGCAAGCTGAGCGGGAATACTGTCATAAATGAACGGTTTGTTTCCCGTTACATTTCCCAAGTTTTCCAAAAGCGCATAGAAATCTGCACTGTTCCTTTTAAATGACTCTATTGCAACGCTCTGCGGAGTATGAGATGCTTCCTGATACAGATCTATGGTATGAAGCATTTTCTCAAAGAAATCGCTGTTACAAAACTCATATATATTTTCAGCCATGGAAGCAGTATTCTGTTTGGATGCTTGAGAAGAAAAAAGCCAGTGCACGCTGTTTCTGATCATCTTGCTTTCCTTTATATTTTGAGCATAAGCATTAAGATTTGATGCTCCTATCGAAACATCTTTTCTTATCTTTTCGCAATTTATGTAGTTTGCAAGCTCAGTAATAAGCGCAGCATTTTCCGCTGAGTTATAAGAGCCATCCTCTATATCAAGGTGGATCGTCACTCCGGATGCCAGGCTATTTGCAAACTCAGTTACAATATTTCGTATTGCCTCCGACTGCTTTTCTCCTATACCATCAACTGCCTGAATTTCGTAGTCAGTTGCCTTTGCTATCTGCCCAAGGTTAGCGTATCCTGCATCCACAAGTGCCTGAACTCTTATTCCTGCCTTTGCATTTTTAAGCTCATCCACAGACACACTAAAAAGTGCCTTTTTGGCCTCCATTCCTGCAATCTTATTGCAGCAATCTTTGATATTGTTTTCCTGCAATATGCGATCATTGTATATACTTTTGAATACTTCATTAGTATCATCTATTGCTTTTATTAACTTTTTTAAATCTTTAAAATTGGGTTTGTTCATATAATGTAGTTTTTCCTGTATTATTGGTTGATTTTGGACTGTGCCTTTTTCATTATAGTGCCTATTTGCAAATTCAGTATAACAAATTTGCTGCTGTAATTTTTTGCCTGATAAGACATAAAAACTCTCTGGAGTGAATGATGATCCACTCCAGAGAGCTTTTATGCATATATGCAATTGATATTAAAGTCAGTTAACTGTTACTTTTTCACTTGCATTAAATTTTTTGTCATGCTATTATCTTTCTTGCATGTTTAATGCATCTTGTTTATCTATTGCAGATACTTCTTCTGCAGGATTTCAAAAAAACTTTTTTTATTAAATACAGTCGAAATCCGTGGTCTTATGCACTCTTTTCGGCTAAAATGAAAGGAGACTAATTATTGAATAACGAAGAAACAAATTATGAGGAATTGACGATTACCAATAACTTTATCTTTTGTAAGGTTATGCAGAGTAATCCTGATCTGTGCAAGCAGCTCGTGGAACTTATCACCGATAGGAAGATCCACCACATGGTCGGTTTAAATGGGGAAAAAACTATTGAAGTTACTCCTGATGGCAAGGGAATCCGCTTGGACGTCTACTTTGAGGATGATGGTTCTACGATGTACGATGTTGAAATGCAGGTAGAATCTAATAGGAATCTCGCCAGAAGGTCTCGCTTTTACCAGAATACTATTGATTCTCAGGCACTTGAGAAAAGTTCTGATTACATTAAGCTTTTGGACAGTTATGTAATCTTTATCTGCCCCTTCAATATACTGCCAAAGTACGGTTATCATCTCTACCATTTCAGACCTCGTGCCGATGAAGATCCTTCCATCATCCTAGAGGATGGTACTTCAAGAATCTTTGTCTGTGCAAATGGCAAAAAGGATGATGTATCGGATGAAATGAAGGCATTTCTGAATTACCTTGGTGGCAAACTTGCACAAAGTAAATTAACAAGCCAGATTGACGAAGCAGTAAAAATCGCTCGTCGTAACAGTAAGTGGAGGTCAGAATATATGTTATCCAAAGTTGATATTGATGTATTAAAGGGTGAATATGAACGTACCATTGCCAAGAAGGATGAACTAATAAACGAGAAGGATAGTGTTATTTCTGAGAAAGATGCGGTCATATCTGAACAGAACCATGCACTCTCTGAAAAAGATCAGGCACTCTCCGAAAAAGATCATGCATTGTCCGAAAAAGACCAGGCATTGTTCGAAAAAGACCAGGCACTTTCTGAAATGAATTCAAGAATATCCGAGCTTGAAGCACTTATTGCAAATCTTTCAAGCAAAGATAATCAGAAATAGAAGGACTAAAATACACTGCGCATTTTCTCTTAATGCGAGGAATCCACAGTTTAAGCGGATTCCTCGCATTTGTATCCATAATAAAGCATCATATGATTCGGTAACATAGCGGCTCTATCAGACGTAAAAAATCAAAACATATTCGAAGCAAAATGCAAATGGAATTATTTAACGATGATTTTCACAGTCTGTGTAAAAAAATAATGAAACGAATTAAAAGCCATCGAAAAGTATCATTTCATACTCTTCAATGGCTTTATTTATGCATCTCCCATTTCTACCATCAACATTCCTTATTTTAAAAAGGGAAAATATCCCGTACTGACATAACATTGTGATATAATCTCAATAACTTTTAACACGTACCATAAACAGAGGCTAAACATGAATGAACTTGATGAACGCTACAGCACCGCTGAGGATGCCATAATAGATGCATTTTTCCTGCTGATTAAGGAAAAAGACTTTGATAAGATCACCGTTTCGGATGTTATAAAAAGAGCCGGCATTGTCCGCAGCACCTTCTATAACCACTACGAGAACATTCCCGCACTGGTAACTGCAGCTGAGGATAAAACCATCGATGACATTTTTCATATGATGGAGAGCTTCCATCCGGAAAACAACAAGGATATCTGCCGCTCTTATTTTTTGGCAATCTGCAATTACACAAAAAAGAATCCTTTCCTTGCAGGGCTTCTTGAAAGTGCCCGAGGTGACGGATTCTTTGAAAAGGCTATGCTGATGTTCCATAAATATGTAACAGGCAGATCAGATGAATACCATTTCCAGAACGTTTCTAAAGAGCAGTACACATATATGATTGCCGGTACAATCGGTGCCACAATCGGCGTCCTTCACAAATGGACAGCCGAGGATTTTGCATCCCCGGCTGAGAATATAGCTGATATTCTTACCACTATCTTTTTAAATGGTATTTTTCCATTTATGTATTAATTCATACCTAATTATGCTGCAGGATTCTCTTTTAGAGCGTCCTGTCTTTTTATTTTGCCTGTAGTATTTCTGATAAAAGGCGTCTTGCGGATAACCAGTGCTGTGATGTGTCTGTAGGTGGGCTGGGATTTATTGAACTCATCAATGAACTTTTTAAGCTCATCTCTTATCTCATCCTCTGTAAGCTTTCTTTTATCTACCAGCTCCGGCTCAGGGAAAATCCTTGCTGTAAGGCCGTTGTTTTCACCGGTTATGACTACTTCAGCTATAAGCGGATGCAAAGCCAGTTTGTTCTCTATCTCTTCGGGAGACACATTCTCACCATTGGACATAATAATCAGGTTCTTTACTCTTCCGTTTATGAAAAGATAACCGTCCTCATCCATATATCCCTTGTCCCCGGTGTGAAGCCATCCGTCTGTGATTGTATCAGCTGTTTCATCAGGCATCTTGTAATAACCCTTCATAACGCTGCTGCCCCTTACAAGAATCTCACCGTCTTCGAATGCTATCTCAACATTCTTAAGTGGCTTTCCTATGGATCCGGGCTTATGGTTTTCAGGTGTATTACTTGTGATAACGGGTGAGCACTCACTCATTCCATAGCCCTCAAGGATATCAATTCCATAATCTGCAAACTTCTCTATATAAAAAGGATCAAGATGAGCTCCGCCAGTAAAGATTATTCGAAGCTTACCGCCGAAGACCTTTTCATAAATGCCCCTTCTTATGGCATATAGTACATTATTTGGTATTGCTGTTTCAGGAACACCTGCTGCCTCCATGGCTCTTGCTATGGCATCCTGCTCAGCTGCTGCCACCTTCTTATAGATAGTCTCGATCATAAGAGGCACCATAAGCATTACTTCAGGCTTAAATATGGCCATATTCCTTACCATGTGCATAAATGAATCGTTGATGCATACAACTGATCCAAGGGAAAGGGTCTTAAGGTAGTCCATAACAAGGCAGTATGCATGATGGATCGGAAGAACGCTGAGCACAACACATCCCGGATTAGCGTCATATACTACGTTATTTACGTTTTCAGCAAGATTCTCCTGGGTAAGCATTACGCCCTTGCTTTTACCTGTTGTTCCTGAGGTATAGATTATTGTTGCGATCTCATAATCACCCGCCCCTGATACCTTGATGTCGTGCTTAGGGAAAGCTTCGAACTCATCCTTTGTCAGCATCCAGATATCTCTGATCTTAGGACAGCGCTCTAATACCTTTTCTTTTAATGCTACCCTTGCCTCCGATAAAAAAAGTGCCTCGCAGTCTGCTCTTTGCAGAAGGTCAATCAGTTCTTCATCCGGAAGATTAGCATCTAAAGGTACGGCAATATTAACTCCTGTAACTATTCCAAGGTATCCCTCAAGCCACTGCTCGGAGCTTGTTCCGATAAGGGCTATATGTGAACCCCTATAGCTGTTCTTTTCAAGCATGGCTCTTATATCTTTTACCTTCTCATCTATTTCGCCGTAGCTCTTTTCATGGATATTCTTTTTTGAAAGCCACCTAAGAGCCGGAAGCTTTGAGTATTTTTTTACGGTGTCATCCCAGATAGATCTGATATTTTTCATGGTCTCCTCCTTAATACTTAAACGTAGTTATGCATGGTGTATTATGTGGCTCATTTCATATTCACATAACCCTGCAAAAAACGAGCCAAGTATTCATATATCAGCTTGCCATATCCAGCTCATTCAAAAGCTCTAACGCTTCACCCACTGTCGTAATTGTTGTAGCCTGCTCGATTTCCAGCTCCACATCAAACTCATCCTCCAGCTCTCCAAGAAATGACATGAAATCCAGTGAGCTGAAACCCAGATCCTCTCTGAACCTTAAGTCACCTTTCATTTTCTCCGGCAAAACCTCACAGTACTGCGCAATAATAGTTTTGAACTTCATCTCTCTGCTCATAATCTTCTCCTCCTTAAATGTGGTTCTGCTCTCGCTCCGTATGGCAGAACTATGTGATTACTTAAACTGCTTCCATCAATTCCCCAACCGTCATATCCGGCTGCTCGATTCCTCTGAACAATATTCTCATAAGGTAATAATTCATCAGTTCCACATCCTTCTCAGTAAGCCTTACTGTCTGGTAATGATATGAGAAATTCATACCTCCGTCCTCTGTGTGAGAAACTGTAAGGTACATCTTCTTGGTGGCCGCCCCATTAGCAAACCACTTTGCATGCATTGGTATATCTTTCAGAAATGGATTCTCCATCTTAACAGGCATTGGCTGATAGGTGAGGTAGCAGCTCTCGTAGGTAGTATCCTTGGGCGTACCGTAACGCTTTTTTATCTCATCATAGATAAGCGCCGGATCGTAATTACTGTGCATGTATATCCTGTTTTGAATATTCTGCACTTCGTATGCAGCGGTAATAAAATCCGTATCAGCAGCTATTACTGTTCTGCAGGGAAACATGATGGTCCTGCTGCCCCCTGATGTCCACTCATCCTTTGTGGCTCTTCTTGATATAAAGTTCTGTATTGAAATATCCTCCTGACCTCCGTTTTGCTTGGACAAATATGTTCTGATACCAAGAAGCAAAAGGTTTGTCATTGATATATTATGGTTCTGGCAAAAATCAAATAGTCTCTTTGAAGGCTCGGGATCAAGCTTATAATCCTTTACTGTCACGAACAGCTCTTTGCGTTCTATATCAGCACTTCTAAGCTTTTTGTTCTTGTGTTTTTTTCTTGCTTCTTCAAGTACTGATGGTCCCTGAATATCTGAGTACAAGGGCTCACCAAGGTTATCAAGCTGCTCATCCCAAAACTTTTTGTCTTTATTAAAACGCTTCTCGTTGCCTGCTTTTTGCAGATCCGATTCAAGGACGCTTTCAAAATCTGCAAGCTCCTTTGGATATTCAGCTCCAAATCTGTAATGGGTATAAAGTGACATTATGTCATTAGTCATAACCATTACTCCGCAGGAATCTATAAGCCTGTGATCCATGTGTATGAAAAATCCCCTATATCCCTCAGGCAGCTTTACCATGAAAACTTCGCACATGGGAATGTCATCACCATCAAAGGTCTTATATGCCCAGCTCTGCATAAGGTCATCTGCTTCCTTTAAAGTCATTCCCGTAAGATCCTTTAGGGGAATATCTCTGGAATCCTTTTTCAGATACTGCTTTACGTTTCCCTCTTCGTCAGCCTTAGTGAATCTAAGCCTCATACAGCCATATCTCTCCATTTCAAGCTGTATGCACTTTTTAAGAAGTCCAAAATCAATCTCGGCCTTTAGGGAAGCTACAACGCTAAGTCCAGAAACCTGCTGCGTCCCATATTCCTTTATCCACCTGTAATGCATATTCTGTGCCGGAGTAAGGGGGTATGTCTTTTTCATAATGCTCTCCTCGTTTCCATAATCTCTCTTGTTTTCTAGTAACAATATGGACGGTATCACAATTATTTTCCTCGTTCTACCCCTCTGCCCCTTTAACAGACACATGCACAAAAAATGACCGGAACATATCGAACACTTTAATTTCAAATGTTCGATATCTCCGGTCACTGTGCTTTTGTAATTCGCTTGTAAGCTTATTACTTACTGCGCAATATCACATACCTGTCTCTATCTCGATGGTACTTCCGTTCTTTTCCTTTTTTACCTTGATCTGCTGAGGGATATTCTCTACCAGCTCCTCTCTGTGGCTTATAACACCAACAAGCTTATTGGCATTTGAAAGTCCAAGGAGAATATCCATGGCATTGTCTATAGACTTCCTATCCAGCGTTCCAAAGCCCTCATCTATGAAAAGAGCATCCATCTGAATTCCGCCTATACTTGAAGATACGGTATCGGAAAGACCAAGAGCCAGGCTAAGAGATGCCTTAAAACTCTCACCGCCTGACAGGTTACCTACAGGTCTTCTCTTTCCGGTAAAATTATCAAGAACCTCCAGATCAAGGAAGGTATTACTCTGTTTGCCCAGAGAGTCCTCCTGTCTAAAAAGCTCAAACTGGTTATCACTCATGGGATAGAGTCTTCTGTTGGCAGCTCTTATAATTCCGTCAAAACCTGCTGCCTGAATGTACTGCTCAAGGGTTATCTTGCCATTACCGGTGGTACCCTTTACAAGGTTATACAGGCGTCTGCAGGTGTCATATTCCCTGGCTGATTTTGCAAATACTTCGTCCTGAGCCTTTATCTTTTGTTGCCTGTCCCTATTTGTCTCTATTCTAAGTCCTATTCTGCCGGCATCGTTTCTTATGGCATTTACGCTTCTTTTTAGCTCATCCACATTCTCCTGAAGGGCTTCTATATCTACATAAGTTCTGCCTTCAGCATCTTTTTTAGCTTTAATAAGATTTGATGCGCAAAGAGTAACCTCTGTGTCATAGTCCCTACCTCGCTTATCGCCATCTTCTATCTCTCTTTCAGGAACTATATACTCCTTAAGGTCATCAACAGATTCAAAGGACATCTGACTTATTAAAAGTGAAAACTCCTTTTCTTTCTGAGCATACTCATCGCTGTCATTTGTAAGAGCT
>JAEEGL011940710.1_pt1 | contig 15300 bp, 15 predicted proteins | sample 9134231 | NCBI WGS metagenome assembly JAEEGL01 (sample SAMN16246548, study PRJNA631951) | gut metagenome | biome: gut microbiome; feature: rumen; material: fiber-attached | host: Bos | place: Iran: Karaj | collected 2018-10 | reverse complement strand
TTCCATTCTCTGCTTGTAGCACTCGGCACGCAGCATGTTGTTCACGGAAAAATGAACGCCGATATCACGGATAAACTCAATGTAGTTTAGGTCTCTCAGCCAGTCAGCGTTATTTACCATCATGGCTTTGCCTTCACCGAATTCGATAAAGCGGCTCATCTGTTTTTTGAAGCATTCGCAGTTATGATCGATCTGTTCTTTTGTCATCATGCTGCGAAGATCGCTCCGTCCTGAGGGATCGCCGATCATGGCTGTACCGCCGCCCACCAATGCGATGGGTTTATTTCCTGCCATCTGCAGACGTTTCATCAGGCAAAGCGCCATAAAATGTCCTACGTGAAGGCTGTCTGCCGTCGGATCAAAACCGATGTAGAAAACGGCCTTGCCTTCATTCACCATTTTTCTGATCTCTTCTTCGTTGGTTACCTGTGCAAGCAAACCTCTCGCCTGCAGTTCTTCATACACTCCCATTTCTTATATATCCTCCATTATTTCTTTTTCGTATTATTTACGCCCCTCCATATATGACAAAGCTTCATCATCTGCGATTGCTGCTCTCTTCGCCATCTGCAATTGTCTGTTTCTGCGAATCGATCACTTTATCAGAGCTCAATCCCGTTCAGCTTGCAGAGCATTCTCGCGGATTCCACGGAATCGATGCCCGTCTTGTTCTTGATCGGTGCGAATTCTTTTTCGCGTACCACCTCAAAGGGCAGGCAGCTGGGCAGTTCATGGATCAGGTCCAGTACCAGCTGTTCGAACTTGTATCCGTTCTCTGTCTCGGGCTTGATCAGCTCTCCGCTTTCATTCAGGCAGGGGATTTTTTTCCTGACAACATGCATCATCGTTCCCTTGTCTGCCACCTTGTTCAGCTCCGGTATGTAGAACAGGTAGTTCAAGATCACGCCGAAGTTATAAGCCGGGTTGCCGCTGTCATCCTTCGCATCCATCATCTCCTGCGAAAGCTCGTAGTATTCCACGATCGACGGTCTACCGTCCTCAAGGCAGATCACGCCCACCTTCTCATCCGGTGCGGCTTTTCTTACTACCTTGGCACCGACTGCTGTCTTTGACTGAATGGTTGCGCCCAAAAATACCGGATCCAAAATGCGCTGCAGCACGTTATCCACTGCAAATAAGTTGATCCATTCGATCCCTTCGTCCGTCAGGATCTTGTCGATCCCGACTTTTTTCATGGACTGATACCAGCCGGCGTTGCCGTTCGGCGACGTGGCGATCCTGCCTTTTCCCTCCAGATAGACTTTTCCGTTATCGTCGCAAGCGGGTGCCATATCCTGTTTAAAGAAGGTGATACGGTCTTCCTTATAACCGAAGTAATCATGCTCCTTCAAAAACGCCACCGTCGCATCGTGATTTTTCTCACTGGTCATGATGAAAAGACGCGGCCAGACACCGATCGCTTCTGTCACATCCAGCAGGTTCTCGATCAGCCGTTCAAAGATATAAACAGGCTTCGTCAGACCGATATCATAAGTTCCCTTAGGCGCATCCGAGCCAAGCCTGGTTCCCATGCCGCCCGCCAGCAGGAGCGCTGCTGCCTTTCCTTCCTTCAGTGCCTTGACACCTTCCTGGTAAAACTCGCCGCGGCCGTCCTCGATTTCGGACAGTTCCATGGCCTTCAGCGGTGAAAACTCACCTCTTTCCGAAATGGCATCCTTATGCTCCAAATAATCCAGCACGGTGAAATCCGTATCTTCAACCTGTGCGATCAAATCCTTTTTCTCTGCATCACTTAATTCGTCATAATATCGGAATACATGCTCCTGTCCGTATTTCTGCAGTTTCTCTTTTGCCTGCTCAAATGTCATGTTGATCCTCCTTGCCATATTTTTATATCATTATTGCTGATATCAGGGTCAATAAGTATTTTGCCTCCAACGAATGATACAAATTGTTTCATTGCCGGTGGCATTTCCCTCAATCCTAAAACATCATCATTGTATCATAAAATCACAAAACAATCCACAAACACACAGATATGTCCATTTGATTCCATTTGATCCCATTCGATCTTCGCACTATTCTTCTATTCTTCACCCAAGGTCAGTTCTTTCACAACCTGCGCCAGCTTCTCGGCCAGCACTTTATGCCCCTCCCGCGTCAGATGCAGGGAATCCGCCTCGGAAGGATAGATATACGCAGCCGCATTCAAAAAAGTGCATCCGTATTTTTCGGCAACAGCCTTGTAATACTCAGGAAACTTCTTTGATTCCCCGATCGCATTTTCATAAAAAGCGCCGTAAAAAGGTGATGACTTGATCCCCGTACCGATCTCCGGCGGCGAGATCAGAACGATCTTCGGAATGAATCCCTGTTTTTCCTGCGTAAAGGACCGGATCACTTCCACCAGCAGGCCGGCGCCGTCTGCGATCTCTTTTGCTGTCAGTCCGAACGTCGCTTTCAGGTCATTGCTGCCCAGCATCAGTGTAACAATGTCCACCGGTTTATGCGAATTCAGACAGGGCCGCAGATAATCAAGGCCATTCTTCCAGCCGTCGATGGGATCATCATGGATTGTGGTACGGCCGTTGCAGCCTTCCTCGATGACGCTGTACTCCTCCCCGAGAAGTATCTGCAGCCGGCCCGGATAGCGAACATCCCGCGGGTATCGCATTCCCGTTTCCGGCACATATCCATATGTATTGGAATCTCCATAGCAAAGTACTGTGATCATGACTGTCCCCTAATTCTATCCCGTGATCCTGTTCAGATAACGCGCCCAGGAAACCTTCATTTCGCTGCAGTATACCAGGATCTGATAGGAATCCGCATCGATACCTGTCATGTCATCTGTTGCCATCTCAATGCCAAGGACATATTGGCGAGTATCGCCATCTCCATCAGCTACAGGATCGATCCCATGGTTTGTCTCATCAGGATCTGCTTTCTCATGATCTGCCGACTCTTCCTTTGTCACCTCTTTCAGATCATACAGGTACTGTCCGGCGAGCCCTGTCAAAAGACTGCCAAGCTGCTCCTCATCAAGTTCCCGATCCGGGATCTCCTCAAGCAGCTTATCATTCGCATCGTATCGCCTGTAACCTTCTTTGATACCTTTCAGGATCTTCCCTTTTTCAAAGAATACCGTCGCCGTATCGGCATAGCTCCTTTGAAAATTCGTATTCTGGCTGTTTTTCGGCTCAACGATCAGTGCGTCCACCTGCAGCGAGATCTGATCTGCTGTGATCTGCGCCTCTTTTATCACACTGTCTTCATAAGAAAAATGATCTGCTTCATTTTTTGAAATAAACATAAATTCCTCTTTTCCGGTGTCATTGGTTGTCAATGGGGACGGTTCTTTTTGACAACCTGCTTTTCAAGGTTGTCAAAAAGAACCGTCCCCATTGACAACCCCCGTTGACACCCCGTTAATAATGCCGCCCTACCTCAAAACGCTGGAGGCTGCAACCCTTCTCGTTTGGCGAAAGCCCTGCCTTGCGTTTCGCAATGGACAGCTGCTCTTCAATGGTATCAACGCCATCTAAATTTGGCAGCAGAAGTCCACGCTTATAACCTTTTGTCACGATCACGCCGTAGCGCTTGACGTCCAGCAGCTCCTCGCTGTCGATATCTTCCGCTTCGCCCAGCACGTCAACGCTATACTCGATCTTATCCAGCTCGTCCTCCGTCACAGGTGTAAAGCGAGAATCGTGAACCGCTGCGCTGATGGCGTTTTCGATGATCTCCTTCGCCAGGTTTTCTCTCGTGGGCGCAATGGTTCCGATGCAGCCGCGAAGCTGTCCTTCTTTATGCAGGGAAACAAAAGCGCCTGCTCTGGTATTGGAAAGCGCATCCACAGATTCTTCGATCTCTTTTGTGGGATCTGCCGTATTTTCATCCGCAGTTCGGTCAGACCGCATACCGCCGGTCAGCGCATCCTTTTCCGCTTCCCAATCGATCACCTGTCTGCCTGTGATGTAGCTTTCCAGCGATCTTCTCGCCAGCCTGACATACAGGTCTTCTTTTCTATGCTGCTCTTCCCTTCTTGCCTGCTCTTTTGATTCAAAAGCATCCAGAAAGGCTCTGCCATCGTTCTCGCCCCCGGCCAGATAACTGCAGATCCCGTAACCGACTCCTGTCACATCCTGATGACAGAACTTTTTCACTGTCACATCCGTTCTGTCAAAAGCGCCGGCCATCATCACAAAACTGCGATGTCCGCACTCTGCGCACTTTTCCAGAAAATGTTCATCAAAGGAAAGAAGTTCCTCAAAGGCAGCGCGTCCCATGACGTCCATGATCCGGTCATCGTACTCCGGCCCCGCAGGATCAAAACCGTAAGGTCCGTCATCTTTCAGTTTATGGGACAGATCACCGCTGGCGATATAGACAGTGCTCCTGCCGAGGGTTTTCGCCACCTGTCCGATGGCCATTCCCATGCGGTAACTCTCGGATAACGGAAGGCCGGATAATCCGATCCTGACCAGCTGAAAATCCGTATACTCCTGCAGGATAAAATAGAGCGGGACCATGGTGCCGTGGTCTAATGCTTTGTTCTTCTCCCCAAGGATCCCGGCAGATATCCCTTCAAAATCCGCCTCCTGACAAAGCGCCGATACAAACTCTTCATCATAGGCCACTTCCATCTTCACCTGTGGTGCGCGGAAATCCGCAAAGGATCCTTTCGCGCCGTTTCCGGGCGAAATATGGAAGTAATCAGCATACATGATGCTGTGCGGCGACGAAATCACAATGGTATCCGGCTTCAGCTCAGCGATCTGCCGCGCCACACTTTTGTAAGCATCTGTTGTTTCCTGTATCACGGATTCCGAGCCGCGTCCCACTTCCGGAACGATCATCGGCGGATGCGGTACCATAAAGCCTGCTATGATCGACATACACTGCCTCCTTTTTGTCCTATTCGCCGTACTCCACAACCATCTCACAGGCTCGGCACTTCATGCCTCTACTGCCGCTTCGCGGCTGCCTGTTCGATGAAAATGTCTTACACGTTTCCCTCATAAACATACTTCAGTTTCTCCCTTGCCACATCTGCAAGGCGGTAGATATCCGCCACCGGTGTAGGCCTTCTGTCCGCATATCGGCTCATGGGGAAAAATCTGGTGATATGAAGCGGAATCTCTTTCCCGAGTTTCTGTTCCAGCGATGCCACCCAGGATGACAGCGCCCGCATCTCCTCTTCGGAATCATTCTCCCCCGGTATAATCAGCGTTGTCAGCTCCATATGGGATTCTTCAGCCGCTCTTGTGATAAACGCTTTCACCGTTTCCAGGTCACCCTTCAGTACATCACTGTAATAGTTTTCTGTGAAACACTTCAGATCGATGTTCATGGCATCGATATAGGGCAGTATTTCCTCCAGCACCCACAGGGAAACGCAGCCGTTTGAAACAATGGCATTCTTCATCCCCATTTCATGCACAAGTTTCGCGGTATCTAACACATATTCATAGCCCATCAGCGGCTCATTATAGGTAAATGCCACGCCAATGTTACCGTTTGCCTGCTCTCTCTTTGCGATATTTGCGATGGTCTCGGGCGGCACATATTCCGCCTCCGGGATCCCCCGTCCGTCGGCAAGCGAGATCTCCACATTCTGACAGAAAGGGCATTTTAAGTTGCAGCCAAAGCTTCCCACCGACAGGATCATACTGCCGGGACAAAATCTTGCCAGCGGTTTTTTCTCGATGGGATCCAAGGCAATGGATGTGATCATTCCATAGTTAGCAGGCGCTAACTTTTCACCATCGTTTTTCCGTGCCAGGCAAGCACCGGTCTTTCCGTCATCCAGTTTACAATGTCTGAAGCATATATCACAGGTCTGTGTCATACTCTGCCCCCTAATAAGTCCCCATCAATTATACCACGACACGGCCGTTAAATACATCCGTATTTCACCATACATTGCACCACACCGAAAAACTCCCTGACAAGGTAATGGATACCGACAGGCAGCAGGGTTGTTGCCGGTACGGTATGAACATTGGTATAGCCTGCATGTTTTGCGATCAGCAAGGCCCTGTATTCATGAAACCCGTTTGTTATGATCCCCGTAGCAGCACTTGGATCTCCTATGATCTTCTTGCTGAATTCCAGATTCTCGATAGTATCCCTCGATCTGTCTTCTAAAATGATCCGATCTTCGTCAATGCCATAGACTTCTGTAAGCTGCACCTTGATGCATTCTGCCTCACTGATCTGCTCGTCTATGCCCTTGCCGCCAGATGCGACCAGGATCGTTCCCGGGTTTTCCGTCATATATTCTGCCGCCTTCTCGATACGGACTCGCAGCGGATTGGAAGGTCTGTCGCCAACCAGTCCCGCTCCCAGTACAATGACATAGTCAAGGTCTGACGTAACCTGTGCCGTCATGGCACTGATGACCCTGCTCTCCACAAACAAAAACAGGGAAAGTCCTATGACAAATAAAATCCGGTATGCGATACGCAGTCCCTTCGGAATATTGACCAGCGGCTTTTCCTGAATCTCTGCCCTGAGCATGATAATACGAATGACGCAAAACAATGCGATCAGCGGCCAAAGCCAGATCCAGCTCAGCATGATCCCGGCATACGTCATACATATGATAAAGAACATCACAGACCATACGGTCAGCGGTGAATAGATACAAATGATCAGTTTCTTTATGAAGCTGCCTTTTGTTGATCTGCGCAGGACACAATATGAAAGAATCATCCCTGCTATCATAACGATCAAAAATGTTGCGATTATCTGAACCTTCATGGAATAAATCCCCTACTCTTCGTACAACAAATATGGTTTTCTCTGCGCTTTAAACGCTTCGATCTCCGGCTGCCAGGAATCTTTGATCTCTTCTGCTGTCTTTCCTTCTTCGATCATCCTGCGCACCCTGTCGGTTCCAAAGAGTTTATCGATCCAATAATGGCCATTACCATCCTTCTTTCCGAAGAAAGAAACATCCGGATGGGATGCCTTCAAAGCCGCATAGGCATCCAGAACATATCGAAGATCGATCTGCTTTTGCCAGATGCTTTCCAGCGAAATCGCACGCAGATCTTTGCCATAGCAGGTCTGCCCTTCAAATTGCGGATTCTTTGCACCGCTCATGGATTTCGGCGTGAATTCGTGATCAATCCCGGGAGACTGACTGACATCATCGGATACTGCGTCCTTTAAGTACGGACTGCCGTAAACTTCAAAGGGATTTTCCGTTCCGCGTCCAACGGATACCGCCGTGTTTTCAAAATAACAGGTAGACGGATACAGATAAACCGCCCTCATATCCTTCAGGTTCGGCGATGGCCTGACTGACAGCGGGACCTTATCCTGATGCGTATAATTCAGGCAGCTGATCACGGTCAGATCCGCTGCGCCCTGTCCTGCTGAAAGCCAGCCTTCCCCATTGATCATCTGCGCCAGTTCCCCAAGAGTCATCCCGTATACAACGGGAAGCGGCAGCCTTCCGACACCGGATTTAAACGCGTCCTCCAAAACCGGACCGTCCACATAAAAGCCATTCGGATCCGGTCTGTCTAATAGTACGATCTTCTTTCCCGCTTTGGCACAGGCATCCATCAGATGGAACATGGTGATATGGTAGGTATAATACCGGACTCCCACATCTTCAATATCGATCACGAGCACATCGAATCTATCCAGGTCACTGCCCGATGGTCCTTCCGATCCGGATCCGTACAAAGACAGGATCGGCACACCGGTTTTTTCATCCACACCGCTGCCGACTGACTGTCCCGCATCTGCATCTCCCCGGAAACCATGCTCCGGCGTAAAGACAGCTGTCACATCAACCCCTTTTCCCAACAGCGCATCCAGGATATGTTCCCCTTCGGGCACCGTGGGAAGCGGCGTCAGAGAATCGTCTCCTTCACTGCCGTTATCTGAATCCTCCTGTGATCCGGATCCACCCGTTTCGCTGCTTTTCGAAGGAGCCCGGCCTCCTACGACACCGGTCTGATTGGAAAAAACGGCAACTCTCTGACCCTCCAAAAGGGGAAGATAATCGTCGAATCTCTCATCTCCGTAAACCAGCGGCTCCCGGCTCTGCGGGTCATCCGATCCATCTGCAGTCTCTGTTTCTGCGGTATCACCTGTATCCGCTGCAGCCTGCATACCTTCCAGCCCGTCGTTTCCTGCTGACACTCCGTCCGTTATGATCTCCTGCATTTCTCCGCCGGCAGCGTCATCTTCATCATTCGCCGATGATACTGCTTCATCAGATTCTGCCTGCGATACTTCAGCCGTATCCTCTATTCCATCTGTGCCGTCGGACGTAAATGCGGCGGGGTCACCCGATGTACCCTCAGTTATCTGCGCACTTTCTCCCTTACCACAGCCGGCCACAAATAAAACGATGAGAATAACCGGGATGATCCGTCTCAGGCCGGTTTTCAAACCATATATCTTTTGAAACAACATATTGCCTTGATCGATCATTCCTGTTTCCTCATTAATTTATCATTCGTTTATTGACTCCGATTTTTATATCGGGCTTTACACTACCATTTATCATTCGTTTATTGAATCCGTATTTTTATATCGGGCTTTATAATAACACTATTTTTCATCCGTCCCGCCAGACATGGCTCCTGCGGAAGAACTTCTTTGATCTCATAAAATAGGTATCATCCACGACGTCCGCAACCGAATAATAATCATCCCAGGTCACATCGATATAGCTGATGTGGCCATCCACCCAGACCGCATTCCAGGCATGGTCATCACCAATCACTACCGATGCCGGAATTCCCAGAGACTCCATCAGCATCTGAAAGGCATTGCTGTATCCCTGGCAGACCGCTTTCCCATTGATCAATGCACCGTATGCAGTCTGTACCGGGTTGTAACCTCCATCTTCACATCCTTCATCATATATGACATGCCTGCAGATATAATCATGAGCGGCGCGGATCCTCTCCGTCTGCGTCGGGTAGTCTTTCCGGATCTGACCGGCTACCCGGTCAGCTTTCTCCCTGGCCTTGCGGATCTGCTTTTTCGTAAGTGCCGTCGATTGATCATCATAAAAAGGAGTCAGTTTGAAACTGACATTTTCAAGATCATAGACATCGATCTCAAAATACAATTCATAATTGCATGCAGAGTGGTCGACAACCCCATCGAGCACTTTCTTGTATTTCTTATACTTCCTGTACGGACAGATCAGAAGCGTCCTGAAATCAAGATCTTCGATCATCGCCTTCGCAGTCTTTGTCGCCTGGACCGAGTCAGTAAGCAGGATCGTTTTCCCGCTGTTTTGTCCGGCGCCAAGCTCCGCAGGAAAGAAGATGAAATAAAAAAGAAGGATCATAAAGATCAGGCAGCACCACTCGCGAATCCCGTTTTTCTTCATATACACCGCCTCCTTGGATAATTGATCATGAGTTCGTTCTGCTCTCAGTATGTAGGAAACGATGTCCAATAAAACTCTCGTCAGCCGGGGCTCCGCCCGAATTCAGAACCGGCTTCAGGCTTCTGCGTCAAGCATCCCCTTCAGTGTCTCTACCTCCGTTTCGGTGAGTTTCCTGATCTTCCCGGGCCCGAGCCCCTCGACCGTCACGTTCATCACCCGCAGCCGCACCAGCTTTTTGACCTGATAACCACAGGCTGCGCACATCCGCCTGATCTGTCTGTTCAGCCCCTGCGTCAGCACGATATGAAAACTGCCGCCCTGCACATCGGATATCCTGCACGGCAGCGTCGTCCTATCCAAATCTTTTAAATACATGCCCTGTTCCATTTTCCGGACTGCGTCCTGCGTCAACGGATGATCCACCTGCACAAGATACTCTTTTTCATGTCCGCCGGCCCCATGCATCATGCTGCGGGACATAGCGCCATCATTAGTCAGCAGCAAAAGCCCTTCCGATTCCTTATCCAGCCTTCCCGCATAGGAAACACGCTCCGGCGTTTCGATCAGGTCAAAGATGGTCTGATCTGCATGGGGATCCGCGTGCGTACACATCACGCCCGCCGGTTTATAAAAAGCATAGACCACGGTCTTTTCCTGCAAAAGTGCAGGCTTTCCGTCCACGCAGACAACATCTGCGACACTGACTTTCATGCCGCTGACAGCCTGCTCGCCATTCACCGTCACCCGGCCGGCTTCCACCAGCCGGTCCGCTTCCCTGCGGGAGCAGACGCCGGCTTTGGCAAGATATAGATTAATTCTTATCTTTTCTTCACTCATTTTTTTCAGAATACTCCGACAATTCCATGATTCATCATCATTTCCGCCGGTTCCCTTTTCAGTGTCACTTCGCTATTGCTCCGTTCTGACGGCCGGTTTTTTCCCTACCAGCAAAAATCCGCACACAGCGCAGCAGACACCGGCAATAAAGATCAGCACCGCTGCTCCCACATGCTCCGTCAGTGCGGTAAGCGTATCAGTAAAGGATTCATAAGTCGCAGAGTCATGATAATAGGATATCAGCACCGCGGCCAGATTATTCAGAAAATGCATTGTCATCGAGACAAAAATGCTCCCGCTCTTATAGGCTGCAATGGTCAGGGACAGACCGATGACGCCCACAGTGAAAAACCGCAGGATGCTCATATGATACACTGCAAAAACCACAGCCGTGACAAGCACCGCAACGACCGGCTTGTATTTTTCCTTCAGGGTTCCCATCATAAAACCGCGGAACAACAGTTCCTCGCCAACCGCCGGCATGAGCGCCGTAAACGTCACCAGCAAGATCACCGGCTGTCCCTGCATCCAGTCCTCCAGATCGACCACGCCCTGGGCACTCTCGGGAAACAGCGGTGCCAGAAATGCGCCCAGATACATGGCCAGCACCAGCGCGCCCGCTCCCATCAAAAGACCGCCGACGAAATGGATCAGCTTCGGACGATTGAGTGAGAACAATTTCTTTTTATCCGCCTTGATATACCAGGCATAGATGATGGGACAAAGCAGGATCATGCCCTGCTGCACGCCAAGCCCGAGGAATTCCAGTTTTGCAACGGCATATGAGCCCACATAGATCATCAAAAGCAGCGTTACCGTCAGTACTAAAATCACATCGCCGCCGCCCGGCATCTGGCCTTCTTTCATATCAGAGCGTTTTTCAAACACATGAATGGAAGTAAAGCCCTCGGAAAACAGCACCGCTTCGCTGTTGTACAGCCGGCTCAGCACTAAGATCGCCAGAAGGCTGTAGGCCACATTTGTCAAAAGCACCAGTCCGTACAGGGCGAGATTGCTTTCAAAACCGAACAGGCTCTTGATCATCAGCGCCACATTGACGATGGGCAGGATCGCCGTTTTCTGCGTCAGCTCCAGATTGGGAAGCAGCGTTGCATATCCGCCGAACATAAAGATCAGCATCACCGGCGTTGCGTAGTTATTCGCCTCTTTAAAGCTCTTTGCAAAAATGCAGGTGCACATGCAGACCGCCGTCACCAGCATGGAGAAAAACAGCATGACAAGCAGCGTAAATCCGATACCCGGCAGGAACACTGCGTAATCAAGCGAAAGATTCAGATCACTGCTCATACTCATGGAGCTTGACATGAGAAAAATGAGGGCCGCGGACATGGAAAACAGATTCAAAAAAGCCGAAATGCAGGCAATGATCGATACTGCAAAAAACTTCGATAAGATCATTTCCAGATTGGTCACCGGCAGTGTCAAAAGTGTTTCGAGTGTACCGCGCTCTTTTTCACCGGCTGTCACATCAATGGCCGGATACATCGCGCCAAGCAGCACGCTGGTGATGATAAAAAACGGCAGGAGGGATCCGATCTGATTACCCACAGACTCTTCCTTGGAAGAGATGTCCGTTCGTTTCACCGTGATAGGCTCCATGATCTGCGTTACGTTCAGCCCTGCTTTTTCGATCAGGTCTTTGCGCAGATCATCTTCATACAGATCCATCAGCGTTGAGAGTGCGTTTTTCGCGATATTCGAGTCATTATTTGCAGACTGATACCGGATCTCATAATTTCCTTCGTCCGTCTGCGTTACATAGGCGTTTATCGTTTTTGCTTTCAGCGCCCGTGTCAGCAGATCATCCCTGCTGTCATCTTCTGCGTTTTCTTCGCCCGTATCACCGGCCGCATCTTCCTTAGCCCCCTGATCGAGCGCATCGTCTTTCGACTCGCTCTCAGAAAGCTTTTCTTCTACCTCAGCCATTGTCATGACTTTCAGTTTATAATCTACTTTATCTTTTTCCTCATCCAGAAGCGATAACAGTTCGCTCTGCTGATCCGCAGGCACGTCAAGCGCCACATTGTAGGTCTTTTCTTCCTGCGAAGCCGTGACTGCGCCCATGATGAACACCATGGCGACGATCAAAAGCGGATATAAAATGATCGGCAGCAGGATCATCATGGCCATTGTTTTTTTATCCCTGCAGATATCCAAAAGCTCCCGTTTCAGGAGCGCCTTTACCGTACCTGTTCTCATGGCTGCTCCTCCCCGCTCTTTTCCGCTTCTGCCGTTTTTGTCCCGTCAGTCGTCCCGGTCGTATTTGTTTCGTCCGGCGCCATCTGCCCTTTTGCCATGATCACATGAAAAGCATCCCGCAGGTTCTGTGTATCTGTCTGCTCCATGATCTCCTTCGGACTTCCCTCACAGACAATATTCCCGTGATCGATCATCAGCACACGGTCACATAAAAACTGTGCTTCTTCGAGATAATGGGTGGAATACAGCACCGTCTTGCCCACTTCTTTTCTCGTTTTCATGAAATTCACGATGGCATCCGCGCTCAGGATATCCAGTCCCAAGGTCGGCTCATCAAAAATATAGATATCAGGCTCATGGATCAGGCATCTGGCAATGGACGCCCGCTGGGTCTGTCCGGTGGAAAGGCGCTCGATCCGGTTATCCAAAAATGCGGACATATCCAGGACATTCGAAATTTCTTCCACTCTCTTTTCCGCTTCGCCCTTCTCGATACCATAAATCTCCGCCAGCATCATCAGCATCTCGCGCACGCTCAGCCGGTGGTAAAGCTTGGTGTTGCCGGACAGATAACCGATCCTTCTTTTCTGCTCCACGCTGTCCGTGATCCGGTCACCGTTTTCGTCCGTTACCGTCACCTGTCCTTCCGTGGGGTTCATCAGACTTCCGAGCATACGAAGAAGCGTGGTCTTCCCGGCGCCGTTTGGCCCTAAGATACCAACGATCTCCCCCTGTTCTACGGTAAAGGAAATATGATCGACGGCATAGAAGGATTCTTTTTTGCTCTTCTTTGCGCCGATACCGCCGAATGCACTTTTCTTCTTTCCGCTTTTTTCTTCTTCGGACAAAACTGTCCGCTCAAAGACTTTGCATAGATTTTCTGCCTGGATCATGGTTTTTCCTCTTGTGATGCCAGCCACGCCTCATACAGGTCAGGGCGGCGTTCTTTGGTACGAAAGATAGACTGCTGCCTTCTCCATTCATACACTTTTTTATGATCACCGGATAAAAGCACATCCGGCACTTTCCGGCCTCTCCACTCTGCGGGCCTTGAGTACTGGGGATATTCCAAAAGACCGTCCTCAAAAGATTCATCTCCGGCGCTTTCACCGCTGCCGAGAACTCCGGGCACCAGCCTTGCGATCGCATCGATCATGACAAGCGAGGGAAGCTCTCCGCCGGTCAGTACATAATCCCCGATGGAAACCTGATCCGTCACCACTTCTTCGATCACTCTCTCATCAATGCCCTCGTAATGCCCGCAAAGAAAGATCAGGTCATCCTCCTTTGCAAATTCTTCTGCCATTTTCTGGTTAAAAGTACGGCCCTGGGGTGTGACGTAGATAACTCTGGCGCTGCCACTGATTCTCTCCTTCACATCCTGCACGCAAAGATACACAGGCTCTGCCTGCATCAGCATGCCCGCTCCGCCGCCGTATGGATAATCATCCACGCTGGCATGTTTGTTAAAAGCAAAATCCCGGATATTGACTGCTTCGGCGCCGATGATCCCTTTTTCCATGGCGCGTCCGAGGATACTCGTATTCAGGCTGTCCTCTATCATTTCCGGGAATAAAGTAAGAACATGAAAATTCATAACGATCTCTCTAATTCATTCGTATTTATTGACTTCGTATTCTCATGCCGGTCTTTATATCTGCAATTCATCAGTAATTTGTTGGCTCCGTATTTTCATACCGGACTCTGTATTATCCCTCCGGTTCGATCAGTCCCGTCATCAGATGCGCAACGATCTTACCGCCCGGCACATCGATCTGTTTAATACATTCTTTAATGGACGGAAACAAAAGTTCCTTTCCCGGTGCCACTTCTATGCCGTCATATTCGCCGCCGACAGCCTTAATGATCAGCACTTCATTGGCACCTGTGGGCATCACGGAAGTGACCGTGCCGATCAGCGCACCGTCCGTATCTCGATAAACCGACAGACCTTCTAAATCTGTCAGAAAAAATTCATCTTTTTTCAAAGCCACCGCATGCTCTCTGTCCACCAAAAGCGGGCAGCTTGCATAGGGTGCGATCTCCTCGGGCGTTTCAAAGCCCTCGAACTTAAGTACCACAAACTGACCGGAGGTCTGCACTTTTTCCACCTTCACGGTCCGGCGTTCCTTTTTTCGTTCCAGGATAAATTCCTGGCCTTTTTTAAAACGTCTCGTGTCATCTGTCGTAGGGAAGACCTTGACTGCGCCATGTACACCATGGGGCTTTGTCAATACGCCCACCTGTAATTCCTTTTGCATATGATTTTCCTTTTCAATGATCTAAAACCAAAATGCGAAACAAGGGCACGCAAAACCGTGCCCTCTTACTCGCATTTCAACCTGTTCGCCTATGAAAACTCCGGCGACAGTTTTAGTCCAGGATCTGGACATCCACATATTTACCGGATTCCAGTGATGCCGCTTTGACAACACTGCGGATCGCCTTGGCGATCCTGCCCTGTTTTCCGATCACTTTACCCATATCAGAAGGCGCAACCCTCAGTTCAATGGTCACGTCTCTTCCTTCCTCTTTTTCAGTTACCTGTACCTGATCGGGATGTTCAACAAGGGCCTTGGCAATAACTTCAACCAATTCCTTCATATCTTCCCTCCGATTCAGATACCTGCCTGTTTAAAGAGTCTAGCTACCACATCTGTGGGCTGTGCGCCGTCAGCAAGCCATTTCTTAGCTGCTTCTTCGTTTACCTTTACAACAGAAGGCTCCTGATTCGGATCATAATAACCGATCTCTTCGATGAATCTGCCATCCCTGGGTGCTCTGCCGTCAGCTACCACGATACGATAGAAGGGGGATTTTTTCTGACCCATTCTCTTTAATCTGATCTTTACCATTTTTCTTTACCTCCAAATAAAATATGATGATATTGTTTTTTATCTATATGAAATCCA
>JAEEGL011034031.1_pt1 | contig 15300 bp, 11 predicted proteins | sample 9134231 | NCBI WGS metagenome assembly JAEEGL01 (sample SAMN16246548, study PRJNA631951) | gut metagenome | biome: gut microbiome; feature: rumen; material: fiber-attached | host: Bos | place: Iran: Karaj | collected 2018-10 | reverse complement strand
TGTTTAAAAATATTAAATAAATAAATTTTAAAAATTTTATTGATTTTTTATGTCACCTTTATATTTGTCATTAGGTATAGGAACTTCTACTTTTTTAATTTTATATATTTTTAATATATTATCTTTTAGAAAAAATATAAATCGAATACTTTGTTGTTGTTTAAAAAATAATGATAATACAATAAATATAAATGAGGAAAAAGAATTAAGGTCTGAAATAATAGTTAAAAAATGTGGATTATTAATATTAAGACATCCATATGGAAAAGGAGGAATTCAAGGATTTAAAAACACCAATTTTTATGTTCTTTATAATAATTTTCCTCGAATGTTTAATAATAATGGTTATATGGAATATTTTAATGATAATAATGAAGATTTAGTAAATGAAATATATGAATACAAAGGTAAAGGAGAAATAAAAAATATAACAAATTATAACTTTCAAATGCCAAGTGATTTAGTTGATAAAAGAATCATATATAAATATTATAATGCTATATCATAATGATAAATATTTTAAATACTATTATTATATATATAAAACAAATTATAATTATATATTTTTATTAAATTTAAAAAGTTTTGAAGAAAAAAAATGAATTACAAGGAAATTAATATATATCTTATATTTTAAAAAAGATATAGAAAAGTGAAAAGCATAATCTAAATTAATAAGATAAATATTTAATTTAATACAATTTTTTACAATATTTGAATATCATTTAATAAATAATTTAAACAATTTATTTCAAAATCTAAATATAATTTTATGACTTTTAATAAATTTTCAAGTTTTATAATTAGAAGAAAATTTCAATATATATTGAAATTTATATTAATTAAAAATTTAATCATATCTATAATTTTTAAATTTTTTCTTGTTTATAAAATAAATATCAAATAAAATATATAATTTATCATTAAAACAAATTAATTAAGCATTCAAAATAGATTTATTCATATAATTCAAAAAAGAATAAAACCAAAGTATACCTAAAATTCTTCATTATTTAAATATGAACTATATCTTTCTCAAAAGATTGGTAATATTATATTTCTAAAATTAATTAATCTTTATTTACACTTTGATTGATAATAAAATGGTCATTTTTTTTAATTTGACTTACAGGTAATATAAAAGTAATAGATCTCTTTTTATTTATTTTTAATTTATTATAATCTATTTTATTATTTTTATCTTTATTATTCATATCTTTTTCATTTTCATAATTTTCTATACTTAATTTATCTATTTTATTATTTTCATTTTTATTAAACTTTAAATTTCTGACATGTTTGATATTATTAATTTTATATTGACTGTCTTTTAATACTTTAATAACATTTTTATCACTTTTTGATTTATTTTTATATTTATATTTATATGGACTTTCATTTTTATTAATACTATTTTTTATTTTTTCTTTAATAACATTATTTTCAGCTACACTTAATCTAATTGTTTTAATACATTTCATACTTTTTCTATTATTTCTACATTTTATAATATCTTTTAAATTTTTTGCTAAATCTCTTAAATATTTTAAACCTTGTTTTTCAAAAAAACTTTTTTCTTGAGAAATAACAGAAGGAAATATAGTATTAATTGAAGTAGGAGTTTCAATATTTTTAAATTTCCCTTCAGAAATTATTTTTCTTTTTCTAATTTTATTTAAATCAAAATCATTAATTTGACTAATTATATTAAACATATTTGAAGAGTTTAATGCTAATCTATATAAAAATTTTGGTCTTTTATTTAAATATTTTTTTTCTTTTACCCTTTCTTTTTGTTTTATTTTTTTTTTTTCACTTACATTATATGAAGATCTAGAAATTCCTGTCATCGAATTTCCAATTTCTAATGGATTTTCAATATTCATTTCAAAATTATTATAATTATATTGGGAGTCTATTGTAGATAATGATATACTATTAATTAAAATATTTTCAGATTTTGTTAATTTAAATAATTCAGAAGATACTTTTATTAATAAGGTTGCTCTTGATGAATTAATTTTTTCTTTTTCTTTCATTTAAAATTCTTTATATCAATTTTAAAAAATAATAATTTTTTTAATTGTTTTTTGAATTATTCTTTTATTAATTAATATTTAAAAGTTATATTTATATATTTTATTAATCTTTAAAAAATCTACTTCTGCTCTAATAAACCAAATAATTTAATATCTCCAAAACAAATTTCTTTTATATCTCTTATAATATTATATGATTTAAATATTTCATTAATTTTTTTTTCTTCCCCTCCATATTTTTTAATTATTTTTTGTTTTTCAAATTCTTTATATATTGAATTGTAATTATCATTGTATAAATTTATTGGAGATATTGCTAAAAAATCAAATAAATTAATTTGTTCCTTTTTAAATAAACAATACTTTTTTAAATAAATATCTTGCATTTTTATTATATATTGATATCTATTTAAATGAAATTGAATCTTATTTCCTGAAATTTTAATTATATTATATCTTTTTCTTTGTTTTTCACAACAATGAAATAAATTTTATTAAAATATTTTCCCATATTAATAAAGGCAAAACTCCAAAATTTTTTTTTCAATTTTCTATTTATTTTCGTTAAAGGGAAATTTATTAAAGAAAAACTATGTGAATCATTTATAATTTCTGTATTTTCAATCTTTTTATGATTTACATTTTTATTAAATGTATTTTTTTCAATAATTGATAAGTTATTTTATCACTTTTATTTTTCCTTTCATTTAATACTAAATTAAATTTTAATGTTAGATTATTTCCTATTTTACAATTGCTTTTTTTTTGGAAATCTATTTTTTGAAGTATAATTTATATAATTATTTAATAAGAAAATTAATTTTTTATTTATAGAAGAAATATTTTGTTTTTTTTCAATATTGAAATTAGGACTTTTTATTAGTTTGAATAAATTATCTCTAATTCTAACCTTATGAAATATTGTAAATAAATTGTCAATATCATAATATTTACTTCCTTTATATTTTATAATATTATTAATTAATTTTAAATCAAATAATTTTTTTTCAATAATATTCACAAAAAAAATGGTTAATACTAATAATACATCTATTATCCACTTAATCTGCAATAAAAGAAGGTATTTTTGATAATGTCTTTTAAGTTGAATAATTTTTGGGGATGCCTTAATTAATATTTGTTCAATTAATCTGTTTATATTTTTGTCATTTTTATCACTTTTAACATTACTAAAAGAATCATAAGATGAATCAAACAGTGAATTTAATTCTTTTGTTGGCCTTTCAAATAGTTAATTATTTATCATTTATAAATTCATTGGTGAAATAAATAAATGAAGATATTTTATAAAAAATTAAAATCAATTCCTCTATATAAATAATTTAAATATGGTGTCATAAATCAATATTGTTTTTGATAATCTATTGTAGTATCTATAAAATATATTACCATTTCTAAATGTATTTTATTAATAAAATTGTGAAAATTCTTTTAAATTATTTATCCCATAATCTGAAAGTGTTAAATTTAGTCTTAAAAATTTAAAATAAATATCTGAAGAAAAACCATCTAAAGTAAAATTTATATGATTTATATCTGGACATAATAAAGATTTTAAATTTAAACTATCAAATTTTTTTTTACTTTCTCAAAAAAATCTTTTGTTATACAAGGTTTTAAATTTAAATTATTATATATAAATTGTTCTTCATCTATCGATTCAACTAATTCAACAGAATAATTAAAATAATCATAATCTCTAAAAATTTAATCTCCACCATCAATTTGTTTTTGAACACCAAAAACTAAATTGAATTTAGTGAGTTAAATAAATAAATGGTTCAGTTTCAATAATTTTTTAAATGAATATAGTAAATCAATATTTTTCCTTCCTAGAAAATTTGTCTAATAATAAATAGTATATAATAAAGAAAAAAAAATAAATAAAAATTGTGAAAACTCCACCAATCATTGATTTGAATTCAATCTCATCCTTTATTCTAAATGTTATAAATCCCATCTTTTTAAAATATTTTAAATTTATGTAAAAAATTTCTACCCATTATTCAATATATTTTTTTAATTTTTCAAAATTTTTTCTATTAATTTTATAGAAATAAAAAAAGATATTATTATTTATTATAAATATTATTTTTTTTATTTTTTTTAATTATAATTCTTCTGTAAATGTCAAATATTCCCCATTTTAATTTTAAAGAATTTCAAGATGCAAATATTGAAAATGCAAATATAAAAAGAGAAAGAGATAAAAATGATAAAATTCAACAATTGAGATATGAAAGAAAAAAAATTGAAGATTTAGAAAAAGGAATTGAGGAAGAAAAACAAAGAGAACAAATGAAAAGAAATGAAATTAGAAATGAACAATTAAAAGATTATTCTGAATTCATAAGAAAAAAATATGATAAATCATATCAATATTTAATAAAAAACCAAATGCCTGTGAAAATAGGACAAGAAAATAGGAAAAAAATATATTATGATTATACATCAACAAATAATTCAATTGAAACTTCTCAAAATAATAATAATGAAAATTATAAAAATACAATAAACTCAAAACATATTAGAAATTATAGTCAACCAAATATAAATATGAATATTGAAACTGATAATGGTTATTTAAATAATGAAAGATATAAAAGATATAATCAATATTTAGGTCAAGTTAATTTAAATAATCCATATGGGAAAGTTTATAATCTGTTAGAAAATGAAAAAAAATATTTAAAAAATATAAATTATGATACTCAACTAAAAAATTCTTCTTTTAATTCACCTGATAATTTATATCCAAATCAAAATTTAAATAGTAATAATGTATATGAAGATTATATAAGAAGAAATACTCCAAAACCTGAATTTCAAGAACCTAATAAACAATATGAATATAATAATCCAGAAATAAATATTTATCAAGAAAAAATATCAAATGAGGAAAAAATACAGAAAAATATTAATTTGAATAATAATTATGATAATAATAATTATAATCATTTTCAAACACAAAATAATAGTTATGATAATTATAATCAAATTCAAACACAAAACAACAATCACACTAATAATAATTATTTTCAAACTCAAACTCCAAATAATAATTTTTCTAATAATAATAATTTACAAAATAATTATAAAAATATACCAGAATTCCTTGATTCAAGGAAAGAATATTTACATAATAAAACATATAATACATCATCAATAGGAAATATAATAACAGATCCATACACAAAAAAACCTCCAAATGAATTATCAGATTACAAAGAGAGAATAAGAAATGAAAGACATTATAAAGAATTATTAGATGATCAAATAATTTATACAAATAATAATTATAGACCCTTAAGAAGAGTATATACTAATCCAAATCCATATGAAGTTATTAGGGAAAAAAATAGTCCTTTTTATGAATTACCTCATGATCCTTATAATTTAAAAACTTATAATTTTGATGTTATATCATCTTTACCTAATAATCCTATTACTAATCCTATAAATTCATATCGTTTTAGAGATAAAAGAAAAATTTATAATGAATATTTTACAAATTTAGGGAAAATTTTGGTTAAAAAATAAACTATAAAAAAATAAATATATTTTTTTTCAATTTAAAATTTTAAAAAAATTTTTATGTTTTTATAAAAATAAAATTATGAATTGGTTTTTTCAAAAAAGAATACCAAAATCAACATCTAAAAGATTAATATTAAAACCAACATCAAAAACATTTATAAATGGAATGTCTTCATCATATGAAATGATATATTTTGAAGAATTAAAACCATACATAAATAAATTAGAATATAAAAGAGTAATGGAAAGATTAATTGAAGGAAATATAATAATGTGGCCTTGTGATTTTTGTTTTAATTTTGGTTATATTTGTTGTATTTGTACATTAGGGATTTCTTTTTGCTTCCCTTGGTTTTGTATTAATGAAGCTACAAAATCTTTTTTAGAAGATATTGAGACTATAAATAATGAAACTTTTCATAAATATAATTTACATTTATCTTTACAAAAAAAATTTTGTATTTCTTGGTTACAAATTGATATTAATGATGAAGATAAAACTGAAAATAGTATATTAAAAAATAATGTAGAAAAAAGTGATATTGTAGAAAATATTTGTACGTAAAATAACATTACAAAAAAAAAATAAATTTAATCAATAATTAAAATTGATATTAAGTATTTATTAATTATATAATTTATATATTATATATAATTTAAGTATAATTTTTGTTTATTTGTTTTAATAAAAATTTTTTCTTTAATATTCTGATATTTTCATCTTTGTTAAAACATCCAATAAATTATTTGGATTAAAAAAATAATCTAATCTATTTATAATTTCATCAATTTCATTTGTTTTAGCATTAATTAAAGAAAGAGAAGAATTATTCATATCATAATATTTTTTAAAAGGTTGAAAGATATAATTAAGAGATATAATTATAAAAGTTTTTCTATTAAATTCAGAATTATATTCTTTTAATTTCATATAAATATTTTGACTAAATGATTTTGGATTAACATCTTTACAAGTAACTTTATCAATATAAATTGATTTAATATTTTGAATATTAAATCCATAATTCACTTCTAAAATTGCTGGACCTACAAATAAATAAAGTAAAGTAAATGAAAGTAAAATTAATATATTCATAATTAAATATGATAATTTTGTTGATGAATAATCCTTTGAATCTTTTTTTGATGTTTGTAATAAATAATATAAAAATTTTTTTCTTTCAATTTTATTTTCTTCACTTTCTTTACATAATAAATAAAAAAGTATATAACAAATTGAATCAAATAAATTGTTTTTTTCAATTATATTTAATAATTTTTTTAGAGATAATTTTATAATATCTATAAACATTTTTTCTTGAAGATCATTTAATTGGAAACTTTTAAGAAAACTTTTAATATCAATATTTTCAATATTTTGTTCATTTTGAATTGATGGAATAAATGAAATTACTGTTTTTTGAAAATTATAAACGTTGACATTCATGAATGGATTATTCCTTATTAAATCTTTTATTTTCCTAATAATAAATATTTGAATATCATTTTTTTTTTCTATGATATGAATATTTTTCCTTGAAGTTGCACAAGAACCCATAATTAATTTTTTTAATTTAAAAAAATTCAAAAAAGAATTTTATGATATTAAAATATCATTTCATTATCATTTTATTTTTAAAAGAAATAAATTGTATAAATAAAAAATTATGTAAATAATAATAGATATTAAAAAAAATTCAATAACAAAATAAATAAATAAATAAAACTAAATAAACATTTTTTTCTAATTAATAATAATTATTTAAAAAAAATTCCGATAAACTCTGAAAAAAAATACTATAAAATTATAAAAAATATGACAGATGATTGTATTTCAATAAATAAGAATTTAAATGAATTACTCCCTTCAAATTTACTTTCTGAAATGGATTATGTTGAAGAAGAAGAAAAAACAGAAGAGAGTGAAAGTTGGGAGGAAGGAATAGATGTAAAAATATTTTTTATCTTATTTAAAATTAGGATTTATCATATACAATAAATCCAACTAAACAGCAAATTGAATATTTTAAAAAACAACAAAAAGAAAAACATTTATTTTCATATGAAAATAATGTAAATATATTTAATAATTTAAATCAAAATAATATATTACAAAACCAACAAAATCAATTTTATCAAAATCAAAATAACTTTTTATTTTTCCCTCAAAATCAGCCTACAATTTATCAAAATATAAATTTCATCCAAAATTGCCCAAATAATATTTTAAATATTATTAATTTTCCTTATACAAATATTCCAAAAGAAAGAAAAAGAACAGAAAATTCAAAACATCAAAATAGAAAATTTACAGAATTAAATTTTAATAATATTTCAAAGAAAAAAACGTCATTTACTACAACAATAAGAAGGAAAAATAATTATGATCAAATAGATCAATATGAAATAAAAGAATTTGAAAATTATTTAAACAACCTTCCCTTTTCATTAATCGATTATCTTCGAACACAAAAAGGAACAAAAGAAGTTCAAAAAAATTTATTAAAATCTCCTCAAGAATGTAAAACAATATTAATAAATAAATTAAATTCAAATTTATATCTTTTAATGAAAGATATATATGGAAATTATTTTTGCCAAGATATAATAAAAGGAAGTAATCAAAATCAAATAATTTTAATATTAAAATATATAAAAGAAGAATATGTTAATATAGCTAAAAATTATTCTGGTACACATGTCCTTCAAACAATTTGTGATATGATAACATCTCAAGAAGAAGAAAATATAATTTTAAAATCAATTGAAGGAAAAGAATTAGAAATGGCATATGATTCAAATGCAACTCATGTTTTACAAAAAATAATTTCTACTATTAATGAATGTAGAAGACAAAATTTAAATAATATTATTATTGAACATTTAAAGAACCTCTCTTTAGATGTAAATGGGATTTGTCTTGTTAAAAAATTCATTTCTAATAATATTTTAAATACAATTAAAAGTAAAATTATTCAAATTATTTCTAAAAATTGCATTGAAATATCACAAAGTCCTTTTGGGAATTATGCAGTTCAATATATTTTAGAATTTTGGGGAATTGAACAATGTTGTTCTATTGTTAATATTATAATTAGTAATATTTGTATTTTAGCTACTCAAAAATTTTCTTCTAATGTTTCTGAAAAAATTATTGAATATCTTGATGAAAAAAATATACATTTATTAATTCATGAATTATTTTATTCTAATAAAGTTATTAGTATTTTAAAAAATAAATATGGAAGATATGTTTTACAAAAAGCTATTAAGGCTTTAAATAAAAATCAAAGGGAAGAATTATATTTTTATTTAAATAATTTAAATATTACGAACAATAAAGATAGAAATAAACTGAAAAATTTTATTGCTGGTTTTGAAATGAATTAAAATAAATTAATGTAAAGTAAATACAGTTAAATTTTATATATTGAAAAAAAATCATTTCATGTTTAATATAAATATGTATGGAATTATTTTGTTTACATTTTATATTTGTGAATATATTTATATTTTTAATATATTATATTAAAATTTATTTTAATCTAAATACTATAATAATAGAATATATTAAAAAAATAAAATTACTTTCATTTATTTAGAAATAATATTTAATGTCTAAAATTTAGATATTTATTAAAATGGGAGTATGCTCTAGTAGGAAAAAAAAACAAAATGGTGGAAAAAATTTCAATTATTCTGAAAATAGTACTATTCAAGATAGACAATCTATAAATAACTATACTGATAGAAAAACAACTAGCAATATATCAAGAACATATCTAAATAGAAAAATGACTGATATATCATTTCCAAAGTCAACTAATACTAATATACAGAAAAAAAATACTGGTATACATTATGGAAAAGGAGAAAAAATTTTTGTGAAAAAAATGGATGGAGATAATGAAATTAATAAAGATGGAAGTCAAAATTTATTTTTCACAGTTGAATTACTTTTAAGTCTTTTTAATTTAAAAAATACTTCAAATAATTTTATTAAAATTTGGATTTGTAATAATAAAAGAATAAATAATTTTGAAAATTTAGGAACAACTGAAGTAGTTTCAGATGAAAGAATTGATTTTGGACAACGTTTTGAATTTGATTATTTTTTTGAAAGAAGACAAATATTAAGGATAAATTTATTTCAAGACCAAGAAAAAGTATATGAAACTGAAGTTGATGTCCCAATTATTATGGGACAAAAAAATTTTATATATACAAAAGATATGATAATTAATGATATAAATATTGGAACTATTCAATTTGAATTAAAAAAAAAAATAAAGAATGCATTAGATAATTTAAAATCTCAATTTTTAATAAGAATTGAATTAATGAATTACTTAAATCATGGGGAATATTTTATAATATTTAAAAAGAAAAATAATAAAAATTCATCATGGAGAATATGTTATAAAAGTAATGAATTTTATATAAAAAACGGAGTATATACATTAGAAAAGATTGAATTAGATTCGACTGTTTTATGTGATTCAAAAAAAGATTATATCTTAATGGAATTATATCATTATAATACAAATTCATTAAAAGGAGTTTCACAATTTACATTAGAACAATTAGAAAAGAAAGAAATAGTCATATTATATGAAGAACTAAATTCATCAAATCAAATAGGAAAAGCAATATTAAATCATTCTTTCAAAGCAAAAAAAACATTTTTAGATTATATTAGAGCAGGAATAAATATAAATTTAAATATAGCAATAGATTATACAGCATCAAATGAAGATCCAAAGAATCCAATTTCACTTCATTATTATTTAGGAGACATGCCAAATGACTATGAAAATGCAATATTATCATGTGGGTCAATAGTAGGATATTATGACAGAGATCAAATTTTTCCTGTCTATGGTTTTGGTGGAATACCTAAGGGTTCAATTCAAGTATCACATTGTTTTAATATAAATTTTGAAGAATCTCCAGATATACATTTAATAGATAATGTAATAAGACTATATAAAGAATCTTTAAGTAAAATTACTTTAAGTGGACCAACATTTTTTGCTCCTATAATAAAAAAAGTAATGGAAGAAATTAATAAAAATTTAATTGAATGTCCTCAAGAAAATCATTATGAAATATTAATGATATTAACTGATGGATTAATTAATGATATGCAAGAAACTACTAAATTATTAGTTGATTGTGCATCTTTACCTTTAAGTGTTATTATTATTGGAATTGGTGATGCTGATTTCTCAATGATGGTAACTTTAGATGGGGATGATGTACCTTTAACTGATAGTGATGGGAGAGTTACTAAAAGAGATTTAGTTCAGTTTGTTGAATATGAAAAATTTAAAAAAAATGGAAATAATACTGAATTAAATGAAGAAGTTTTAAGAGAAATTCCTAGACAAATTGAAGAGTATTATGCTATGTTTGGAAAATTTTATGAAACTACTAATTTTTCATAATTCATATTTTTTTTTATTTTAAATTAGTTTATCAATTTTTATTATATATTTTAATATTGTTTTTTTGGTTTTATTATATCATGAATAATAAAGAAAAGGGAATTAGTAAAATATTACATATTACAAAAAATTTAATAAGAACTGAAAATAAATTCATTGGTTATATGCTTAAAGAAAATAATGATATGATTAAAGAACAATTACCAATTTTATTGCCTAAAATTAAAAAAAATAAACTAAATGATATTAACAAATGTAGAATGCTAAAAAATGTTTCATATGATAATTTCTTTCCTACACCGAAACAATTATTTTGTAATAGTAATACTAAAAGAAAAAGTAGTTTTTGGAAAAAAAAAAAAATTTCACAAACTTTTATTTCAAATAAAGGTATTGTAACAAGTAATAGTTTGGATAATATTTTTGGAAATTATAGATTAGTTAATGATATATTATTTGATACATATGGAAATAAAACTGAAAGAGATTATGATGAAAAAATTATTTTTTTCAATGAAATAAAATTTATTGAAAGAATAAATAAAAATATCTCATTTATTGTTAAGAATTTAAATAATTATAAAAATAATCAAATTAAAGCTCCTCCTTACTCGTTAAATAAATTATATAAAATTATTCATAATGGAAAAGAAAAACAAATAAATATTAGTTTATCATCAATTTTAATCAAATTTAAAGATAAAAATGATTCTTCATATAAAAAAGAATTTTATTTACCTTTTTTTTTGGTACCTTTATTTTATTATAATTCTGAAGTTAATATACATCAAATTTTAATTATACTTTTTAAATTTAATAATGATTTTAAAGATATTTTATTTGAGAAGAATGATGAATTATTTAATTTTATCCCAAATAATCATAATTATAAAATTTATGAAAATAATTTGAATAAAAAGTATCATATTTATAAATATATATGGATAAGCTATGAAAAAATTTTTGAAGTTAAAGTTATAATGCCTTGTATTCAATTGGTTGTAACAAAAACTAAAACATTTATTCATAAATTTATTGATGAAAAATTATTTACTTTTTTATATTGTCAAGATATGCTTAATTGGGATTTTTATTTAATAAATTATCTATTTTCCTTTAAATCATTTAGGACAATTATTGATGCACTTTCTTCAAAAATAAAAACAAATAACCAAATTTTTTATGTGAATAAAAAAATTAAAATGAGTGAAAATAGAATAAAAGAAAATAATTTAAGCGATAAAAAAGCTTCATTTATTTTTACAAATAGAGAAAATAAAAATTACATATTAAATTTAGTTCCAATGTATTTAATAATACCTTACAAGATACAAAGTATAAAATATTTAAATAAAACTATTAAGTTTTATTTTACAATAGGAGAATTCCTCTCATTAATAGAATCATCTAAATTTGTTGATTTAGAAGAATATTTAAATAAATTTATTGAATATAACTCAATAACAGGTGATATAACTTTTGATTATAAAACTTTTAATTCAGTAAAAGAAGAAAATTTAAGATTAATTAGCAATAATAATAATATTAATATCAATATTAATAATGATAATTCATCTTCTTCTGATACTGAAGAAGAAGAAAATATTGAAAAAAAAATTATTTTAACGAAAACTTCAATTACTCTTCATTCAGTTTTTAATGGAGAATTGATTGATAATTATTCTATGAATAATAATATTGAAAATTATATGAATAATAACTTTATAAATTATAATGTAAAAATTTCTATATTAAAAAAAATTAATTTTAGTAAAAATATAGATGAATGGGGTACTAATTTAATTCACTTATTAGATAAATTAAAAACAATTAATCATCATAAATTATTTTTAAGAAATACTTCAAATTTAAAAATAATAAGACAAAATAATACAAAAAGGACATCTATTACTCCAACTCATATTCAAAATTATAAAAATAGAAATTCTTCCAATCAAATTAGTTATATGAGAATTAAAAAAATACTTAAATAATTATAATTAAAATTAAAATAATATTCTTTTTATTATTAGATTATAATCTTGAAAATTAAATTATATATAACTGATAAAACATATTTTATTATAAAATAGATATTATTAATGAATCATTTTTAGATTATTGAATTTAGTAAATGTAATATAATTTTTTTGAATTTTTTTATATTATTTTTAATAATTTATTTTCAATTTTCATTTTTTTCTATTTATTATATTAATTTTTTTTATTTAAATTGTTTTATTTTTACTTATAAAAATTTAATAATTAAAAAAAAAATTAAATATTAGCTTTTGTAAACCCATTTTTTGTAGATTGATTTCCCAATGAATTAAAATTATCATCTTTAAAATTGCTTGATTTATCAAAATATAAAAGATTATTTTTATTTTCTAATTTTCCTTGTTTGACAGTTAATTCGTAAATTTCTTGATTTTTTCTATTAATAATATCATTTAAATTCTTATTTATATTTATTGAATTTTGAATTTCATTACAATATTTTTGTTGAAGTAAATCTTCTCTTTGTAAAGCTTCATTTAATTTATTTTGAACATTTTTCATATTACTATCCATTTTTTGATATTCAAATTGATTTTTTCTTATAATATCTGAATAAGTTTTTTTATCATTAAAATAATTACTACTTATTTCAGTAATTCTTCTTTTTAAATCATTATTTTCAACTTTAAGATATTCTATTTGTTTTATAAGATTTTCATAATTTTCTATTAAGTCATTATTATCATATTGTAGTTTATTAATTGCTATTGATTTTTCATTTAATATTTTTTTTATATATGATATTGTATTTTCATAATATTCTCTTAATTTTCTTTCTTTAAGTCTATATGATTTTATTAATAGTATTTTTAATGATTTTGATAAATAATTTCCATGAATTAATTTATTAATTTTTTTTTTTTTATTTCTATAATTAATAATTTTATTTTTCATTTTCATAAAAAATTGCTTATAAAATATATTTGGATATAGTGATTGAAATTTGATATTTTTGTTGTTTGAATAATATTTTTGATTAGAATATTTTATATTATCTTTTAATTTATCAATAACATATGAATAAATTAACTTTCTTCTTAAACTTGCAAATCTAGAAAAAGGATCAATTTGAGCTAATTGTAATATTTTATTTAATACTATAGACATTCTAATTTTGGGTAAATTTTCTTTAAATTGTTTTTTATTTTTCCTGAAATTAATTTTTTTCTTTATATTATAGAAAAATTTATCAATCAAGTTTTTTCTAACTTTTCTATTGTTTTTTAACATTAAATAATTATGCATTTTATAAGAATTTAATGCATTTTGAAAAAATGATTTAATTAAATTTTTTTGATGAAGTATTTTAATATACATTATTTTATCAATTTCATTTTGTCCCTTTTTCCATAAATTAAAAAATTTAAATAAAATAGATATTTTTTTATTATTTGATATAACAAATTGATTATTTTCATTTTTTTCTTCTATTTTTTGTATTAAGTTTCTTAAACATTTTAATCCTTTAACTTTCTTTTCTTTTAATTCAGAAGATAATTGCCCTTTATATTTTTTATAAATATTCTTTACAAAATTTAAATAGTCTATTTTATTTTTTTTCATTTTATTATTATTATTTTCAATTTCATCTTTATGTATTGCATATGCTTTTAAGATTTTCATAATTTTTTTTATTGTCTTCAAATAATAAAATAATAATGCTTTTTTATTATTATTTCTATATCTTTTTTTTTCATATATTTTTAATTTTAATTCATTTAAGTAAATTAATTGGAATAAATTTTGTTGAACAATATAAAATTTTTTTTGTAATTTATTTAGTACCAAATTAAATCTTAATGAATCAATTGCATTATTTATTAATTTTATTCCTCTTCTATTTTGTAAAGCTCTTTTAAAGGAATTTATATTTTGAAATTTTTCAAAAGCAATAAATGTTTTTAATTTTAATAAAACATTTTTTTTTAATTGTAAATTTTTTACTCCATTTTTAATAAATTTTTGTCTTTTAATTCTTGCTTTAAAATTATTAATAAAATTTTTTTTTAACCATCTTCTTCTAAAATCTTTAATTAATAAATTAATAGGGTCTTTTGAATCAGGATATTCAAAATTAATATCAAATTTTTTTTCAATATCTTCCATTTCATCATATAAATCATTAATTTTTTTTAAACATAATTGATTTTGTTCTTGTAAATTATTAATTATATCTTTTGCTTTATTAATATTTT
>JAEEGL010782677.1_pt1 | contig 15300 bp, 15 predicted proteins | sample 9134231 | NCBI WGS metagenome assembly JAEEGL01 (sample SAMN16246548, study PRJNA631951) | gut metagenome | biome: gut microbiome; feature: rumen; material: fiber-attached | host: Bos | place: Iran: Karaj | collected 2018-10 | reverse complement strand
GCGGCTCGTCTTCAGGGAGATGGCTGAAGCGCTCTGCACGGGCATGTTTGCGAAGAAACTCGTCTCCCGCACTTTTTCCTGGTGGGTCTCCTATGACTACAAGAGCCTGGAGGCCTGCCCGGGATACGATGGGCCGCTGGCGCTGGATTTCTACGGGCGCATCCACCCGAAGCACAGCAACGGGACGGTAAGGCTTTCCTCGCCGGCAAACAGCACATTGAATGTCGTGCCGCCGCTTCTTCTGCAGTTTGATGAAAAGACGGACCGGCGGCTTTTGTACCGGCGGCTCGGCGTGTGCGCGAACGAAGTCGCGCGGGACGAAAGCGCTTACCAGCTCGATCTTTTTACGGATTACGAGGCGATAGAGCGCGACCGGAAGATGCAGGGCGCGATGCTGGAGGTCAGAAAGCGCTTCGGCGCCAATGCCGTCTTCAAGGGCGCGGACCTTCTGGAGGGCGCCACGACCCTGGAACGGAACATGCAGATCGGCGGACACAGGGCATAGACCGGAAAGGAAGCAAGATGAGGGAAGATCAAGGAACGATCAGGACGGATGAAGTAAGGGCACGGGAGGCAGGCGTGATGAGGATGCCGGCGGATTTTCGCTACAGAGAAGTCTATCTGAAAGGAAGGCCGCAGCACGCTGTGCCCGACGCGTTCTCAATCAAACATCCGAAGATGGACGTTTTGAGAAGAGCAAAGATCTTCGCGCCGTTTGACGCGCTGAAGGGCTTTGACGACGATCTTTGCGCATATGCGCGCGCGGCGGAGCAGAAGATGTCCGGAACGGATGCCGATGAAGCGGAGGAATAAGGCATGTGCACGCGTTTTTACATTGAACCGGAGACGGAGGAGCTGAAGGCGGTCCTTGAATCCGTCCAAAGGTCGAAACTTATACGGAAGTTTTTAAAAGCGGGGGACGCTGTTCTGACATCCGGCGAGATCCGGCCGTCGAACGTGGTGCCGGCCATCGCGCCGGATCCTGAAGGACGCCCGGCAGTCTATCCAATGCGGTGGGGCTTTAAGATCCCGGAGAAGTCCCTGATCGTCAACGCGCGCTCGGAGACGGCGGCGGAGAAATATATGTTCAGGGAGGCCTGGAAGAAGCATCGCTGCGTCATTCCGGCTTCCTGGTACTATGAGTGGGAACATCTGATCGGGAGTGCGGGGCAGAAGGTCACGGGCCGGAAGTTCATGATCCAGCCCAGAAACACACAGGCGGCGTACCTTGCGGGACTGTACCGGATCGAGGACGGCCTGCCTGTCTTCACGGTCCTGACGCGGGACGCGGAAGGAGAGATGAAAAGGATCCACGACCGGATGCCGATGATCCTTCCGCGGACGCTGATCGCGGAATGGGTGCGCCCGGACGGATCCCCGGAACATGTGATCTCGAAGGCCCTGCGGGACGTCATCGCGGAGGTCTGTCCTTAAAAATGTCTTTACTGAAGGGCGATGAGCGTGATATATTGGTCCATATACCGATTGATCCGTGAAAGGAGAAGAGAGACATGAGCGAAGAGAACATCAGGATACAGGACGATCTGTACATGGCCGTCAACGGCGAATGGATGAAGAATGCCGTCATCCCGCCCGACAGGCCGCGGACAGGCGGTTTCTCAGACCTTGACGAAGCGGTGGAGAAGACCATGATGGCGGACTTTAAGGCGTTTGCTAAAGGCGCGAAGACGTCCGATATTCCTGAGATGAAATACGCAACGGCCTTATACCGGAAAGTCCTGGACACGGAAAGAAGAAACCGCGAGGGGATCGCGCCCGTTCTTCCGCTTCTGGAAAAGATCCGCGCGCTGAAGGGCGTTTCCGATCTGAACGAACAGGCCTCAGACCTGCTGCTGGAAGGTGTCCCTCTGCCTCTGCAGATGGAAGTGACCGCGGACATGGAGGACGCGACGAAGAACGCGTTCATCGTCCTGGGCCCGGACATCATCCTGCCTGACACCGCCTATTACGCCGAAGACAACCCTGCGGGAAAGCAGCTTCTTATGCTGTATTCGCAGATGGCATCACAGGTGCTTTCGTACACGCCGCTTTCCAAAGAAGAGCAGAAGCAGTACCTTGACGATACGATAGCGTTCGACGCCCTGGTCGCAAAGAAGGTGAAAAGCCAGTTGGAGTGGTCCGAGTATTACAAGTGCAACAATCCGATGTCATCGGACGAGGTCGCTTCGTTCACCGCGCCCTTCGACATCAAAGGCGTCTTGAAGGCGCTGTATAAGGAGAACGCTCCGGAAACGCTGGTCGTCTACGACCCGAAGGCCGTGAGGGAGATGAACGGCTATTTCTCGGAAGAGAACTTCCCGATGTACGTCCGCTGGGCGTACGTAAAGACGCTTCTTCGCGCGACGGCTTTTCTGTCGGAAGAGCTGGCCGCGCTCGGCAGAACGTATACGCGCGCGCTGACCGGCGTGGCGGCGGATCCCGTCCTCGAGAAACAGGCGTATCAGACTGTCTCCCGGATGTACGCCGAGCCTGTCGGTGTCTATTACGGCCGCACGTACTTCGGAGAGGAAGCGAAGAAGGACGTCGTCGGACTCGTGAAAGAGATCATCAAGACCTACAAGATCCGCGTCGGAAAGAACGGCTTCCTGGCAGAGAGCACGAAAGAGCAGGCGATCAGGAAGCTGTCGACGATCGAGATCAAAATGGGCTATCCGGATACCGTCCGCGGGATATATTCAAAGCTTGTGTTCGACGAGAACGATTCGTTCTTCGACATCATGCGCGGTCTTTCGAAAGTCCTTCACAAGGACATGCTGGACAAACTGTCAAAGCCCGTGGACCGCACGGAATGGGCGATGCCCGGACACATGGTCAACGCCTGCTACGATCCGAGCCGGAACGACATCACGTTCCCGGCAGCGATCCTGCAGAAGCCGTTCTATTCACTGGAGCAGAGCTACAGCGAAAACCTCGGCGGCATCGGCGCGGTCATCGGCCACGAAATCTCGCACGCCTTCGACAATAACGGAGCGAACTTTGACGAGCACGGAAACTTGAAAAACTGGTGGACCGAAGAGGACTTCAAGGCCTTTAAGGACCTGACGCAAAAGATGATCGAACAGTTTGACGGCATCCCGTTCCACGGCGGAAAGGTAAACGGAGAACTCGTCGTCAGCGAGAACATCGCCGATAACGGCGGAATGGGCGTGACGCTGGAGATCATGCACACGAAGAAGGACGCGGATTATCAGGCATACTTTAAGAACTGGGCACGCGTCTGGTGCATGAAGGCGAAGGAGGAGTTCATCCAGCTGCTTCTTGCAAACGACGTGCATTCCCCGGCCGAGCTTCGCGCGAACATGCCTCCCCGCAACTTCAGCGAGTGGTACGAGGCGTTCGGCGTGACGGAAAGCGACGGCATGTACATCACGCCCGAAAAGCGCATCAGCATCTGGTAAGAGGGATCGTCATGAAACGGACAGCGGCGTTCCTTTTATCATTCCTTTTGGCGGCATCGCTTCTTGCAGGATGCAAAAAGCCTGCAGACGGACCGAACGCGCGTGACGACGGGCGTGCGCGTCCGTCGTCCTCAGGACGCCTTGCCGTGAAGGACGGGAAACTGTGCGACGAGCACGGCGAGAGCGTCATGCTCCGCGGCGTCAGCCTGAACGGCCTGATCACGTCGGAGAGCTTTCTGAACGGGGACCTGTTCAAGGAGCTTTCGGATAAGGGCGTGAACCTGTTCCGCCTGCCGCTGTATACCTACGGTGTCGGCATCGTGGGCTACTGCACGAAGGGCGACAGGGAACGGCACAAAGAGGACATCGACAAAGGCGTCGCGCTTGCTGAAAAAGAGGATATGTACGTTCTGATCGACTGGCACATCCTAAGCGACGGCGACCCGAACACCTATATCGGCGAAGCGAAGGCGTTCTTTGCGGAGATGGCGGCAAAATACAGGGATAAGTCCCATGTCCTTTACGAGATCTGCAACGCGCCGAACGGCGTGGACTGGGCGTCGGTGAAGAATTATGCTTCGGAGATCATTCCCGTCATCAGGAAGGAAGACCCGAAGGCCGTGATCATCGTCGGGAGCCCGGACTGGTCGAAGGATCTGTATCACGCGGCCGAAGATCCCCTGGACTTTGAGAACATCCTGTATTCCCTGCATTTCTACGCGGCGACGCACGGTGAGGACTTCCGCGCCATGACAAAAGAACTGAGCGGGAAGGGCTTCCCGATCTTTGTAACGGAGTTCGGCATCACGGCATCAAGCGGCGGGCATCCGCACGACACCGTTTCTGCAGACGAGTGGATCGGGCTCTTGGAGCAGGAGAGGATCTCCTGGTGCATGTGGTCGTTCTCCAAGGTCGCGGAGGCATGTTCGGCGGTCCGTTCAACGGTCCCGAAATACAGCGGCTTTACGGAAGAGGACTATACGGAGACCGGTCTGTGGCTTCTGAAGACGCTTCGGGAGCACGATACGAAATAGGCTGACGCAGGCAGAAAGGCAGACGGCTCGAAAGAAGGAAAACAGGCCCCGGGGCATGGAGGCCCCGGGCCTCTTTATACCCGCGAAGCCGTTCGAAAAACGTTGAAAGCACCGTTTCTCCGTGATATACTTAAAAAGCCATAATGGCATTCTGTCATTTTGAATGTCTGACAGCGGGCGCATCGGTGAACAGTTGACGGACTGCTTTTGATCTTTCCTTCCGGTAAACCGCTGATCAAGTGTTTTAATTATGCTAAGGCGGGACAGATCCTGCCGGAGGCGGTTTGAAAGAAGGCGCCGCCTTGCGGAAAGGCAGCGGCTCATTTCCGGGCGCCCGTATTGACCCTGTTTCCCGGCAGCATGATGTCTGCCGCAAGGAGAAGTATATCCATGAAAAAACGTTCGATCAAAGAAGCTCCCTGGTATCCGAATGCGGTGGCCACATGCCTTGCGGTGACGCTTCTGGTGGTGCTGTTCCGCTTTCCTGATGTCTGGGCAGGGGTGAGAAAGTTCTTCGGATTCTTCCGTCCGGTCGTTTTAGGATGTGTGATCGCCTACATCGTGAACCCGCTTTCGAAGTTTTTGGAACGCACGGTCTTCAAAAAGGTGAAAAAAGAGAAGGTGCGGCTGGGACTGTCGAATGCGCTCGCGTTCTTCTTCGTCCTCTTGCTGCTCGCATTCTCCTTCATGATCCTGATCCCGCAGCTGATCGAGAGCGTGAAGATGCTGGCCGAAAACCTGGACGGGTACATCGCTTCGCTGAACAAGCTGATCGAGCGGTGGGGCATCAAGTTCGGACGATTCGACATCAGCACGCTGATCAGCTCCTCGGAAAGCCTCCTTGATAAGATCGGCGAGTATCTGTCAAACAACATCAGTCAGATCCTGGAAGTATCCGCCAATGCCGGCAAGGGCCTTCTGCAGTGGGTCATCGCCTTCATCCTTTCGATCTATCTTCTGGGTGACAAGCGGATGCTGAAGGCGGGGCTGAAGCGGCTGTTCAACGCCGCCTTCACGAAAGAGCAGAACGCGCGCATGAACGTGTTCTTCCGCGAGAGCGACATGATCTTTACCCGCTATATCGTGTTCAATATAATCGACAGCCTGATCATCGGGGCCGTGACGGCGATCTTCATGGCATCCTTCGGCATGCAGTACGTCGGCCTGATCTCGTTCGTGGTCGCGATCACGAACCTGGTGCCCACGTTCGGCCCGCTCGTCGGAGAAGTGGTGGGAGCATTCATCCTGCTGATGGTCAAGCCTTCGCACGCGCTGATCTTTTTGATCTGCGAACTGTTATTGCAGGGCTGCGACGGCTACATCATCAAGCCGAAACTTTTCGGCAACTCGCTGGGCGTGTCGGGACTCTGGATCCTGGTCGGCGTCATCGTCGGAGGCAATATGTTCGGCGTGGCGGGCATTCTGCTAGCGATCCCGATCGTCGCAATCATTGACTTTGCTTACTGCAATTATTTCATGCCCTGGCTGGAAGCACAAAGAGACAAAAGAGATGGCAGGGCCGGTGACGATCCCGGGGCGGTTCAGGAAGAGGATGCGGACAAAGCGCCCGGTCAGCCGGACAAGGACAGGATCCGGGGACCGGTGCGGATCGCGGACGAAGGAAACAAAAACACTTAAAGGATACGAAATGACAGAAAAAAGGACAAAAAGGACTTCGAAAAACATCCTGTGGAAAGTGCTGCTGATCCTGTCGGCACTCATTCTGTTCACGGTACTCGAGCTTGGAAAACATACACTTTTAGGCTGGGGCCTTGCGCTTGCCGCGATCGCGGCGTTCATCTTCTTCAGGACGAAAAAACTGAAGGATAAGAGCCGTGGCATCCGTCTGCTTTCGTGGCTTTGCCTTATCGCTCTGTTCGCGGGGATCCTCCTGATCTCAAGGCCGCCTGTGAAGGCGGTGCCGGCAGTTTCCGGAAAGAACGGCGGAGAGACAGGCGTTATCCACGTTAAACAGGGCGACCTGACAGGCGTCTATACGCAGGACAAGGCAGTCGAGGTCTACGCGGGCATTCCGTACGCGAAGCCGCCCGTGGGAGAGCTTCGATGGAAGGAACCGCAAAAGGCGGAAGCCTGGACGGGCGTTTTAAAAGCGGATCACTTCGCCCCGATGTCGATGCAGGTGACGGATTCCGTGATCTTCAGCTCGTTAAAGCAGATCGTCGGGTATCACGATTACAGGATCTCGCTCACGGACAACTATAAGCCGCCGGTCAGCGAGGATTCGCTGTATTTAAACATCTGGAAGCCGGCGGGAGAATTAAAGGACGTCCCGGTGCTCGTTTACGTGCACGGCGGGTCGCTTCAGACAGGCCAGCCCTGGTATGAGGATTACAGCGGCGAAGGCCTGGCCCGCGACGGCGTGATCGTCGTCAACATGCATTACAGGCTCGGGATCTTCGGCTTCTACGCCGACGAAGAGCTTGCGGCGGAATCGCCGAACCATACGACCGGCAACTACGGGCTTTTAGACCAGATCGCGGCGCTTCAATGGGTGCAGGAGAACATCGAAGCTTTCGGAGGAGATCCTTCGAACGTGACGATCTCCGGAGAATCAGCAGGCTCTGCCTGCGTGACCGCGCTCTGCACGTCGCCGCTTGCGAAGGGACTGTTCCGGAGGGTCGTCGCGGAGAGTTCGACCGTGACGGCACCCGAACCCGCGCACTCGTTCAGGCTGATGGAAGACGCGCTGAAGGAAGCGGAGAAGACGAAGGAGCGGTGGAAGGCTTCAAGCGTTTCGGACCTTAGGGCGATCCCGGCCGAAAAGCTTGCACAGGAGATGAACTACCATCATCACATCACGGTCGACGGCTACGTGCTGCCGGTGACGCCGTTTGAAGCGTATAAAAACGGCGCTTTCAACGAGGAAGCGCAGCTTCACGGCTTCAACGGAGAGGAAGCGGCGCCCTTCATCCTGTTCAGCCAGGGAAACATGAAAAATTACGAATCGCGGATCCGCCGCGTGTTCGGCGAAAAGTTCGCTGAGAAGGTGCTTGAACTGTTCCCGGCGTCAAATGATGCCGAGGCGAAAAAGAACTGGGCGGACATCGATTCGATCATCCTGTTCATTTACGGCCACATCTGTCTGCAGCGTCAGGCGGCCTTAGAAAGCGTTCCGTCGTATGTGTATTACTTCACGAAGACGAACGGACGCCTCGGCGACTGGCACAGCGGCGAGGAGGTCTATCTCTACGGGAACATTCCGAAGGAATCGCGCCTGTATGACGAACGCGACAGGGAACTGATGAAAGAGATGAAGCAGTATTTCCTGAACTTCATCAGGACCGGCGATCCGAACGGTGCGGGTCTTTTGCAGTGGGAGAAGGTCGAATCGAGACAATCATTCCTTCATCAGATGCCTGTCATGGGCTTCGGCGATACGACGGGAATGACGGTCCTGCCGGAGAATTACGAGGCCCTGATGCGGATCATGGACGAAATGCAGGGCTTCCCGATCGTGATCATTGACTGACCGGGGGGCACAGGAGGGATCATGAAGATCAGCGAAGTATTGAACGACAAAAAAGTGACGCTCTCCTTCGAGGTCTTCCCGCCGAAGAAGGCGGACGGGTATGAAGCGGTCAAAACGGCGGTCGAGAAGATCGCATCCCTTCATCCGAGCTTCATGAGCATCACGTACGGCGCCGGCGGGACGACTGCGGGCTTTACGATGGAGATCGCGGAGCAGCTTCTGAAGGAGGACGGCGTGACCGTGCTCCCGCATTTCACGTGCGTTTCGTCGACAAGGCCTTATGTTGAAGACATGCTGCGGCATCTTGATCGCGCCGGCGTCGAGAACATCATGGCGCTTCGCGGAGACATGCCGCAGGACAGCGCCGTCTGCGACGACTTCGCGCATGCCGTCGATCTGATCCGTTTCATCAGGGAACGCTCAGACCTTTGCATCGGCGGCGCCTGTTATCCGGAAGGCCATGTCGAAAGCGTCAATAAAGCGGACGATTTAAGGCATTTAAAGGAAAAGGTCGACGCAGGCTGCGATTTTCTGACGACCCAGATGTTTTTTGACAACAACATCTTTTACAATTTCCTGTACCGCGCGCGGGACATCGGGATCTTCGTTCCTATCCTGCCCGGCATCATGCCGATCACGACGGCGCGGCAGCTAAAGAAGAGCGTGGCATTGAGCCAGACGAACGTCCCGGAGCGCTTTAGGGCGATCGTCGACTGCTTCGGAAATGATCCGGCGGCAATGAAACAGGCGGGCATCATCTACGCGAGCGAGCAGATCATCGACCTGATCGCGAACGGAGTGAGGCACGTGCACGTGTATTCAATGAACAAACCGGACGTCGCGGAAGGGATCATGAGAAACATCAGCGCGATGCTTGGAAAATGATGACGGAATACGATCTTTCCGACAAACTGATCACGGAAACCCTGCGCTATCTGGGGCCGCGCGGCCTAAAGCCGGACGCGGCTCTTTTGCAGGCTGTCAAAGAAGCGCTGAAAAAACTGAAGAAGACCGTCAGGCCGCGTTTTGTGCAAAAGGCCTTTCCGGTGCAAGCCGAGGACGGGGACATCTATTTAGACGGCGCATTTCTGACAAGAAGCCGCGATCTTTTCAGAAACCTGGACGGCTGTACCGAGGCCGTGCTGTTCGCGTGCACGCTCGGATCCGAAGCGGACCGGCTGATCCGGAGGAGCTTGATCCGGTCGGTGGCGGACGCAGCCGTTTATCAGGCGGCCTGCACATCGCTTGTCGAAGAACTGGCGGATGGCGTGAACGAAAAGATCGCACAGGACGCGAAAGCGCGCGGAATGAAAGCAAGGCCGCGTTATTCGCCCGGCTACGGGGACTGCGCGCTGGACGTCCAGAAAGACTTTTTCAGGCTGCTGGAGCTTCCGAAAAAACTGGGATTAAGCCTGAATGCGGCGCTTCTTATGGTGCCGGAGAAGACCGTCACTGCTTTTGTCGGTCTTGCGCCTTCAGGTGATGAAGACGTGGAGGGCGCTTCAAAAGAGGCAAAGGAGGACCGGGATGGAGCTTAAAGACAGGCTCGGTAAGGAATGGCTTTTCTTCGACGGAGGGAGCGGGACGCTTCTTCAGGAAAGAGGCCTCCGGGGCGGAGAGCAGCCGGAAGGATGGAATCTGACGCATCCCGCGGAGATCGTGGCGCTTCACCGGCAGTATCTTGAAGCCGGCGCGGACATCATCGAAACGAACACGTTCGGCGCGAACCGTTTTCATTACGGGGACGAGACGGAAAAGATCGTCAGCGAAGCGGTGAGGCTTGCGAAAAAGGCTCGGACGGCGGAAGGCCGGGAAGAAGACGCTTATATCGCGCTCGACATCGGCCCGACCGGAAAGCTGCTCAAACCGATGGGCGATCTGGACTTTGAAGACGCTGTCGGTGTATTTGCACAGATCGTGCGGGCCGGTGTGAAGGCGGGCGCCGATCTCGTGCTGATCGAGACGATGAGCGATGCCTACGAAGCGAAGGCCGCGCTTCTTGCGGCAAAGGAAAACTGCGATCTTCCGGTCGTCGTGACCTGCACGTTTGACGGAAGCGGGAAGCTTCTGACCGGAGGCACGGTGCGCTCGCTCGTTCCGATGCTTGAGGGGCTCGGTGCGGACGCCGTGGGCATCAACTGCTCGCTGGGGCCCGAGGAGATGCTGCCGCTCGTCAAGGAGTTTGTGAGGACGGCGTCGGTCCCCGTCATCGTGAACCCGAACGCGGGGCTGCCTGTCACGGAGGACGGCAGGACCGTGTATCCTGTCGGACCGGAGGCCTTCTCCTCCTGCATGGAAAAGATCGCATCCCTGGGCGTGCAGGCGATGGGCGGATGCTGCGGCACGACGCCTGCACACATCCAAAGGCTTAAACAGACCGTGTCGAAGCTTCCGTTCATGGCGCAGACGCAAAAGGACGAACTGATCGTTTCGTCCGGCGCTGCGGCATCGGAGATCGGAACGGGCGGCACCCTGATCGTCGGAGAGCGGATCAACCCGACCGGAAAGAAGCGCTTCCAGCGCGCCTTAAGAGAGAACGACCTGAATTACATTTTAGAGCAGGCGATCGAACAGGAAGACGCCGGCGCGGACATTTTAGACGTGAACGTCGGGCTTCCCGGCATAAACGAACCCGAGATGATGGAGTCGGTCATCCGGGCGCTGCAGGCCGTGACGGTGCTGCCGCTTCAGATCGATTCGTCGGATCCCGAGGCGCTCTCCCGCGCGCTCTACATCTATAACGGCCGGCCGCTCATCAATTCCGTGAACGGGAAGGAGGAGTCCCTTGAAGCCGTCCTGCCGCTCGCGAAGAAATACGGAGCGGCAGTCGTCGCGCTTTGTCTTGACGAGAACGGCATTCCGAAGACCGCGAAGGGGCGGATCGGGATCGCGAAAAGGATCATTGAGAGAGCTGAGCGCTACGGCATCCCGAGGAAGGACATCGTGATAGACGGCCTGACCATGGCAGTCTCTGCGGATCCCTTAAGCGCGCTGACGACGCTTGAGACCGTCAGGCTCGCACGGGAAGAGCTGCACTGCCATACGGTGCTCGGCGTTTCGAACATATCGTTCGGCCTTCCCGCAAGGCCGTCTTTAAACGCGGCGTTTCTGACGATGGCGATGCAGAACGGGCTGTCGCTTGCGATCATGAATCCGAACGACGGCACGATGCGCTCTTCCCTGATGGCCGGAAACGCGCTGCTGGATCACGACAGGCAGGGACTGAAGTTCGCGGAAACGTTTGCGGATGCTCCGGAAATCAGAACGAATGCCCCCGTAAAGGAAAAGACCGCTTCGGAAAACGGCGCGGAACAAACGGAGGCAACCCTGAGAAGCGCGGTGGAGCGCGGACTTTCCGCTCTGGCCGAAGAGCGTGCGCGTGCGCTTCTGAAGGAAGGAAAGGAACCGCTTCAGATCATCGAGACGCATCTTGTGCCGGCGTTGAACGCCGTCGGCGAAGCCTATGAGAAGGGAAGGCTCTATCTTCCCCAGCTTCTGATGAGCGCGGAAGCGGCGAAGGCAGCCTTCGCGATCCTGCAGGATAAGCTGAAGGGACAGAACAGGCAGGAAAAAGGGAAGGTGATCCTTGCGACCGTCAGGGGGGACATTCACGACATCGGCAAGAACATCGTGCGCGTGATGCTCGAAAACTACGGCTTTACGGTCCTGGACCTGGGAAAGGACGTGGCGCCGGAGAGGATCGTTGAAGAAGCCGAAAAAGCTCATGTCAGGCTCGTGGGGCTGTCTGCGCTGATGACGACGACTGTGCCTTCCATGGAGGAGACGATCCGGCTCTTGAAAGAGCGCATGCCAAACGTGAAGGTCATGGCAGGCGGCGCGGTACTGACCGCTGAATACGCCGAAAAGATCGGCGCGGACGCATACGGAAAGGACGCGATGGCGGCCGTCCGGTACGCGGAGCTCGTTTTTGCCGGGGAAACTGAATAAACGGCGGGCGCCGTAAAAAAGAGAACGCCCTTTCAGACTGATCTGAGAGGGCGTTCTCTTTGTAAGCGCAGGATCCTTCAGTATACGCCTTTCCTTCTTAAGTGTCCCAAATAAAACAGATAGAAGATGCTGCTCAGGGCCCAGGTGATCGGATAGATCCAGATGACCAGAAGGATCTCGTGGTAGACCTGGCCTATCGTCATCAGCGTGATGACGCGTACCGCGCACCAGCAGAACAGCATGACGAGCGTCGGCACGACCGGCTTTCCAAGGCCGCGCATCACGGCGCTGGAAACGTGCGAGAAGCCGCACAGGCAGAAGAAGAAGCTGCAGATCCGGCTTCTGAGCGTGCCGAAGGAGACGACCTCCGGATCGGAATTGAAGAAGCCGACGAGCGTCGGGCTGAACAGATAGTTCAGGATGCTGACGGCGAACACGACGCAGACCGCGCTGACAAGGCCGAAACGGATGCCTTCCCGCATGCGGTCCTTCTTCTTGGCGCCAAGGTTCTGGGCGACGAAGGTGGAGAGCGCCATCGAGAACGCGGTGACAGGCAGGAAGATGAATCCTTCGAGCTTGCTGCTCGCGCCGATGCCGGCCATCGCGGCCGCTTCGAACGAGTTGATGTACGCCTGGATCATCATGTTCGCGAGGTCGATCACGCAGGCCTGCAGCGCGGACGGAAGGCCGATGTGGAAGATCTGAAGAAGCTTCTCTTTGTGGAAGCGGATCTTCTTAAACTCGATCCTGATGGCTTCCTTCGTGTTCAGAAGGCGGTGCAGCACGAGCAGCGCGCTGACGAACTGTCCGATGATCGTCGCGAGCGCCGCGCCCTCGACGCCCATGCCGAAGAACCGGATGAACGAATAGTCGAGGACGACGTTCAAAAGCGACGAGAAGATCAGGTAGTAGAGCGGATGGCGCGAGTCTCCGCTTGCCTGCAGGATGCCGACGAGCAGGTTGTAGAAGACAAGACCTGTGCTGCCCATGAAGAAGACGCGAAGATAGCTTCGCGCTTCCGGGAAGACGTCCGAAGGCGTGTCCATCCAGCCGAGGATCACGGGAGTCAGAAAGACGCCCAAAAGCGTCATCAGGAAGCTTGCGGCAAGCCCCATGGCGACCGTCGTGTGGACGGAACGGGAGACCTGATCTCCGTCGCCTGACCCGATGTCGCGCGCGATCACGACGCCGGCGCCCATGGAGAATCCCATGAAGAAGCCGACGATCAGAAAGACCAGCGACCCGACGGAAGTCACTGCCGCCAGAGCGGTCTTGCCGATCAGATTGCCGACGATCAGCGAGTCCGCCGTGTTGTAGAGCTGCTGGAACAGCTGCCCGATGAAGACCGGGATCGCGAACGTGATGATCTTTTTCCTGACAGGCCCTTCGGTCATCAGATACTGTGAAGTCTGCATGTCGTTACGGATGCCCCTTTTGTCAGGGCTGATAATTCAGATGTTTTTCGTCGATGTGCTCGAGCGTGTCCCGAAGGAACCGTGCCGCATGATATTTCGCCATCGGCAGGTTCTGATCTGCGTAGTTGCCGCATTCATCCGGCTTTGCCCCGGGGATCTCGCCTTCGAAATCGCGGATGAAGGCAAACATTTCCCGCATCAGCGGCACGAGTTCCTCCGACGTCAGGTCCCCTTCGAGGATCACGTAGAAGCCGGTCCTGCAGCCCATCGGGCCGAAGTAGACGACGCGCTCCTTTATTCCTTCGCGGTTACGTAAAAACGTCGCGCCGAGATGCTCGATCGTGTGCAGCTCGGCCGTGTTCAGCACGGGCTCTTTGTTCGGAGCCGTCATCCTGATGTCGAACGTCGTCAGCGTGACGCCATGAAATACGTCCTTACGCGACACGTAGATCCCGGGTTCGAGATTCAAATGGTTCACCTGAAAACTGGCGATCTTTTCCATACGGTCCATACCCTCTTTCAAAAGGCCCGGACGACCATCCGGGCCCTGATGATGCGTCTGCCCGATCAGACGGGCAGAGCAGCGCCTTTACTCAAAGTCCAGTGTGCCGAACTCCGCCAGGGCCTTCTTCTCGCAGGCTGTGTAGGGAGCGTTCGGATTGCTGTGGTGGTTGGCCTGGCAAAGGTCGCATTTGCGGTTTCGCGGGCAGCCCTTCGCGCGTCCGCCCTCGCAGGGGCAGGTCTCGGGGTTGTGCAGATAATCAGGTCTTTTCATGGTCGGTTCCCCCCTTTTGCGTTTTTTTCATTATAACCGTTTTCGGCGCGCTATACAAGGAAGCATAAAAAACTTTTATTAAAAAGCGGGAGCGCTGCAAAACTCGGGCTTCGCGCAGGCGTTTAAAAGCGGCAAGAGGTACCAAAGAATGCGGCGCAAACATGAAAAATACTCGAAAAATTCACAGTTCTGTGCTATGATCGAAGCAACCGGAAAAGGAGGTGCATTTTTATGGAAATGAAGTTTTACCGGTGTTCCGTCTGCGGCAAGATCGTCGCGGTCGTCAAGGATACCCGCGTACCGCTCATGTGCTGCGGAAAGCCGATGGAGGAGATCGTGCCGGGCACGACCGACGCTTCGCTTGAGAAGCACGTCCCCGTCTATGAAGTGAAGGACAACGTTGTCATCGTGACGGTCGGAAGCGTCGAGCATCCGATGCTGCCGGAGCATTACATCGAATGGGTCGCGCTGAAGACGAAATACGGCAACCAGCGGAAGGCATTAAGGCCGGGCGACGAGCCAAAGGCCTGTTTCGCCCTGCTTCCCGGCGATGAAGTCGAAGCGGTATACGCGTACTGCAACCTGCATTCGCTCTGGAAGGGCTGAGGCTGAAGGCGCGGACAACGGAGGAGGACCAAAAGAACGTGAAGATCACGCTGAACCCGGACGAGGAAGTCGTCAGGATCGTTAAGGAAGGCCTGAAAGAGAAGGGCGGCTACTGCCCCTGCAGGCGCGAGATGACGCCCGACACGAAATGCATGTGCAAGGAGTTCCGCGATCAGATCGCGGACCCCGATTACGAGGGCTTCTGCCACTGCATGCTTTATTACAAGTCGAAAGACTGAACGGGGAGCGCCGGCACCAGACGCCGGCAAAAAGAAGAGGGAGGATATCATGGCTGAGATCACAGTAACCACGGAAAGCTTCGAGCAGGACGTTTTAAAGTCGGACATCCCGGTCCTCGTGGATTTCTGGGCGACCTGGTGCGGCCCGTGCCGCATGCTTTCGCCGATCCTGGAAGAGATCGCGGAGGAATACGAAGGAAAAGTTACGGTCGCCAAGGTAAACGTCGACGAAGAGCCTGCGCTTGCGGACGGCTTCCGCATCAGGAACATCCCGACGGTGCTGCTGTTCAAAAACGGCGAGGTCGCCGCGACCTCGGTCGGCTACGTGCCGAAGGCCGAGATCGAGGCGCTGCTTCAGTAAGCGCAGAACGATG
>JAEEGL016720644.1_pt1 | contig 15301 bp, 10 predicted proteins | sample 9134231 | NCBI WGS metagenome assembly JAEEGL01 (sample SAMN16246548, study PRJNA631951) | gut metagenome | biome: gut microbiome; feature: rumen; material: fiber-attached | host: Bos | place: Iran: Karaj | collected 2018-10 | reverse complement strand
CTTTCTTCCCATCGATAAGAGCATGTCGGTTCTTGAGATAGGAGCGGGGTGCGGTGCGGTGACAGGGGCACTCTCGGATATGGCGGGAAAGGTTACCTGCATAGACCTGAGCAGAAAAAGGAGTCTGATAAATGCCGAGAGGCATAAGGACAGAGGAAATATAGATATCATAGTGGGTAATTTTCAGGACATAGAGCCTGAGCTTGATAAAAGCTATGACGTGATCACCCTGATCGGGGTTTTGGAGTATGCGCAAAGCTATATAGGCGGAAACAGGCCCTGGCTGTCGATGATAGAGCGGGCGGCATCTCATCTTTCAGAAAACGGAAGTCTGGTAATAGCCATAGAAAATAAGTACGGACTTAAGTATTTTGCCGGATGCAAGGAGGATCACACCGGGAGGTTCTTTGAAGGGATCGAGGGCTATCCTTCAACGTCAGGGGTCAGAACCTTCAGCCGGGAAGGCCTCGGACAGCTTCTTAAGCAGGCCTCAATGGAGGCTGATTTTTACTATCCCTACCCCGATTACAAGCTTCCCTTTGCGATCTATTCCGACAAACGGCTGCCGGAGGTTTTCGAGCTTGATCATAATCTGAATAACTATGATGCCGACAGGATCGTTGTCTTTGATGAGGGGAGGGTCTTTGACGAGCTCATAAGGGACGGTCTCTTCAGAGAATTTTCCAATTCCTTCCTGGTGGTTGCCCGTCCGAACAGGGGAGGTTCTCCTGATCCCTCGGGATTAAAACCGATCTATGCCAAATTTTCCGATGAAAGAAGCCTTAAACACAGGATAGCTACCGTGATCTCCGAAGACGGTAAAGGTCAGAGATACGTCTGCAAGAAGGCACTTTCCAAAGAGTCGGTTCCCCATATAAAAACCATTTTTGACAAGTATCAGAAGCTGTGCCGCCTCTATGAGGGCCACGGGCTTACCCCGAATTCCTGCACTCTTGAGGGAGACAGAATCTTTCTTGAATATCTTGACGGGATTACCATGGAGGAATACCTGGATCTTCTTGATGAGTCCGGGGAGTATGAGAAAATGCTTTCCGTTATCAGTGAATACGCAAGACTCCTTCGCTCTGTATCTACGGAGGAATTCAGGCAAAGCACGGGCTTTTCGGAGATATTTTCCCCGGATTATAAAGGCCCCGCAAAGTCTGCGAAGGTTTCGGATATAGATCTTATATTTTCCAATATCCTTTTTGAAGATAAAACTGACCCGGGCAGGCGTATTGTTCTTGATTACGAGTGGACCTATGACTTTCCGGTTCCGGTAGGCTTTATCATCTACAGATCCCTTTTCTACTATCTGAGAGGCAGAGAAAACAGCGGCTTCAGCAAATGGCTTTCGGCGCAAAATAAGGATATCTATCAGGAGCTTGGGATCACTGAGGAGGAGAGAAGAGATATCTTTGAGAAAATGGAGGAGAATTTCCAGCTCTATCTGAAGAAGGGTACCACCTCCTTTGAGCTTTTGCACGAAGCGATGCCGGTATCCACCGTAAGCCTTGAAAGATGCGTTGAACAAAGGTTTAAAAGAGGAAACAGCAGAAATCCCCAGGTTTACTTCAGTCATGAAGCGGGAGGGAATTTTCAGCCCTCCGATTTCATAAATGTACTGGGAGAATATTCGCCGGAGGATATGTCTGTTTCCTTAAGCATAAATCTTGAAGGCGGGACGGGATCCCTGAGAATAGATCCCACAGAGTATCCCTGCGCAGTAAGGATAATAAGCGCCGTGATCGAGCCGGAAGGAGGCTCTGAGGTATTTCCTGCTCTGTCTGAGGGCGGATATGCCCTTACTTCAAACGGTATCGAGCTTTCGGAAAATGAAGGTACGGGAAAGGAAGCATCGCCTGGATCGGGACAGCGTCTGGTACTCTTCGGACACGATGACCCGCAGCTGATATTTAAGGAGCTTCCCGAAGGAAGAAAGGTAGTCAGGCTTTGCTATGTCATAGAGGAACTGTCACAAGAAGCCGTGTCGGCTATAGCCTCAGGCTTTGACAGGCTTCAGAAAGAGCTTAAGGAGGTACAGAGCCAGAGCAGGGGCGGTCTGCATGAAAAGCTGATGTCGAAGCTTAAAAGGTCATGACTGAGGGGATGAGGCATTACGGGCATGGGAATATTCAACCGGAAAAAAGACAGAACGGAATATGAGCTTGAGATACTCAGACAGACCGAACCCTATGAGTATTATGTAAGAAGCGTGGAGAAGCCCCATGGGATGGTAAGGAACGGGGAGCATAAGCGTGACGGGGAGCTCTGTGACAGGTTTGAAGGGTATAATGTATACGAGCTGCCGGAGTATTATGTGTTTCTTATCGAGGATGCGGTGCCGGAATGGGGAGTGATAGAGGGCTCTCTTACCGGGCAGGAGGAGCTTGTATATTTTGATCACGATTATATCACTCAAAATAAGAGGCATACTCCCTTTTTTAAGCCCGAATGGAGCTTTGATACCTTTATGAGCGTAAATTATCTGAGGGAATGCTTTGCCTTAAGCAGGGAATTGTTTGAGAGAAAGAGCTTTACGGAGGGGCTTAAGGGAGTACATGCTACCTGGGAGCTTATCTACCTTGCGGTAAAATGCAGGGCAAAGGCAGTGCATGTGAACGGGACGGGCTGTCATATTAAAACCGGAGAGCAGGAGGAGGAAGCGCTCTACGAGGAGTATTATAAGGATCAGAACAGCCCGGCACGACAGAGGATCGGAGAAAAGCTAAGAAGGGCTGAGGAATATCCTGCCCTGATGGAAGCTTTTGAAACGGGGGTTTCAGTGATAATTCCTTCAAAGGATCATTGCGAAATACTGGAAAAATGCCTGAGGAGCATAGTTGTTAAAACAAACTTTAACATACTTAAGCTTGAGCTGATAATCGTTGATAATGGGAGTACTGAGAAAGAAAAAAGAAAGATAACAGATGTTATAAATAACATACGTAATGAAATAACGGAAAAAGCCCGAAACGCAGGCTCCGACTTTGAGATAAAGTACATATACGAGCCCTGCGAGTTTAACTTTTCGGCCATGTGCGACAGAGGGGTCAGGGAAGCCAGGTATGAGTATCTACTGTTTCTGAACAATGATATCGAGCTTAAGGACAGGGGCAGTCTGGAAAGGCTCTGCGCCTATGCCCGGATGAAGGATGTCGGAGCGGTGGGGCTTAAGCTGTATTATCCCGGTTCAACCCTGATACAGCATGACGGAATTACGGATCTTGACTGCGGTCCCAGCCATAAGCTGTCGGGACACGATGACAGAAGGGTCTTCTATTTCGGGATAAACCGCTTTAACAGAAATGTACTGGCAGTTACCGGTGCCTGCCTGATGATCAGCAAAGAAAAATACTTTAATATTGGCGGCTTTAATGTTAAAATGAAAGTCAGCTATAACGATGTGGAGCTCTGCCTGAAATGCCTTAAAAAGGGTTACCGGAATGTGCTCTTAAACGATACGGCCATGTACCATCACGAATCCCTTATGAGAGGGAGGGACAACGATCCGGAAACGGGAGAAAGGACTCCGGCATATGAGAGGCTTACCCGGGAGAGAGATATGCTGTATCGTTCAAATGAATGGTTAAAAAAGGGAGGAGATCCCTTCTACAGCAGAAGGCTGGTTTCGGATACCCTTGATTATTTCGTAAATGTACTGCCGGAATACGGGCGCCGCTCATCAAGGAGCGAGGTCAGGGAGCTTAATCCGAAGGAGATAGCAAGGCTCACCAAAAAAAAGGCAAGGCAGGACAGACATCTTAAGGTAAATATAGAGACAAAGCGCTTTGAAACCGGAATGGGAGATGAGCGGACGGATTACTATCTGATCGAAGGGTGGTTTATTGACGATAAAAGGGATAATTCCCGCTACGAAAGAAGCCTGGTACTCCTTAATAAAGAGGAGGGATTTGAACTGAGCCTGTTTCCGAAGTACAGAAGGGACGTGGGAGAGGTTCATAAAAAGGCCAAAAGGGCTCTGCTTGCCGGCTTTGTATGCAAGGTGCCCGCTGCCTTCATAAATAAAGACAGGAAATATGAGGCAGTCTTCATAATGAGAAACAAAGGAAGAAAAAATGCAGGACGCGCAGTCTGGGACGGAGCAGTATTATAAGGATATGTATGAGCGCGAGCTTAAGAAGAACGAGGAGCTCACAGAGACCATCGTAGGGCTCGAGGCGCTCAATGCCGATCTTACCTATAAGCTTGACAGGCTGAGAAACAGCAGGCTGTGGAAGGCCACTTATCCCGCAAGGCTTGCCTGGAGCCATTTTAAGAATCTGACAGTAAGGATTAAAAGCTACGGCAGCTTTAAAAACATCCGGGAAAAGGTAAAGAGCAAGCTGATAGAGAGAAAAGCCTATAAGAGCTACGGAACCTTAAGCCTGCCCTCCGAGGAGGAGAGAAGGCGGGAAAGTCAGGAAAGATTTCCGAAGGATATCAAATTCAGTATTCTGGTGCCTCTTTATAATACCCCCGAGAAGTTTCTGAGGGAAATGACAGAGTCGGTGCTTGGTCAGACCTACGGAAATTTCGAGCTCTGTCTTGCGGACGGTTCCGATGCAGAGCATGCCGACACGGGAAGGATCTGCGGAGAATATGCGGCGCGTGACGACAGGATAAAATACAGAAAGCTTGAGAAAAACGAGGGTATCTCCGGGAATACCAATGAGTGCTTTAAAATGGCAACCGGAGACTATATCGGTCTTTTTGATCATGACGATATACTCCACCCCTCCACCCTCTATGAATATATGAAGGTCATCTGCGAAAAAGGGGCCGATTACATCTACTGTGATGAGGCGACCTTTAAGGACGGAAGCATAGACAGGATGGTGACCCTTCATTTCAAGCCCGATTTCGCCATCGACAATCTGAGAGCCAACAATTACATCTGCCATTTTTCGGTCTTCTCAAGACAGCTTATCGGTGAGGCAGGGCTTTTTCGCAGTGAATTTGACGGCAGCCAGGATCATGACATGATCCTAAGGCTTACAGCAAAGGCACAGAACATAGTCCATGTTCCGAAGATCCTTTATTACTGGAGGAGCCACGCCGGCTCGGTGGCCAGCGACATAAATGCCAAGACCTACGCAATAGAGGCGGCAAAGAAAGCGGTGGCGGCCCACCTTACGGCCTGCGGCTTTGAAGGCTTTAAGATCGAAAGCTCGAGAGCCTTCCAGACTATCTTCAGGATAAGATACAGGCTGCTTGAAAAACCCCTGATTTCCATAATTATTCCAAATAAGGATCACGTGCAGGATCTCAGGAGATGTATCGAGTCCATTCTTCAAAAGACCTCCTACGAAAATTATGAGATCCTGGTTGTGGAGAATAACAGTAGGGACAGGGAGATATTCGAGTACTACGAAAGTCTTTCAAAGCTTCCCAACGTAAGGGTGATCACCTATAAGGGAGAATTCAACTATTCCGCGATAAACAACCTGGGAGCCGGACAGGCGAAGGGAAAATATCTTATCCTTTTAAACAACGATACCGAGGTGGTTACGAGAACCTGGATCGAGGAGCTTTTGATGTATGCCCAGAGAGAGGACGTGGGCGCGGTGGGCTGTATGCTTTACTATGGGGATTATTCGATCCAGCACGCCGGTATTGTTCTGGGGCTCGGAGCCCACAGGACGGCGGGGCATTCCCATTACAGACTGCCCAAGGACAATCTCGGATATATGGGCAGGCTCTGCTATGCCCAGAACGTTTCGGCCGTGACCGGTGCCTGCCTGATGACGAGACGGCAGCTCTATGACGAGGTTGGGGGGCTTAACGAGGAGCTGGCCGTTGCCTTAAACGACGTGGACTACTGCCTGAAGCTTCGTCAAAAGGGCCTTTTGAACGTGTTTACCCCCTATGCGGAGCTCTTCCACTACGAGTCCAGCTCAAGAGGAAGTGACGTGAAGGCTGAAAGCGAAAAGGAGAGGGAGAACGCCGAGCGCTATAACAGAGAATGTGAGTATTTCAAAAATAAATGGAAAGAGGTTCTTGAAAAGGGAGATCCCTATTTCAATCCCAATTTTTCTCTTGATTACAGTAATTTTGTTCTGAAGGGATCGCCGAAAGGAATGCTGGATTAGACCTGAGGGCCCTGTTAACCGATATGGTCAATGCATATCCGGAGCGCGGTTTTTCAAAAAATCATTAAAGGGGGTTATTTTATGGGTTATCAGGAGCAGTACAACTATTGGCTGAACGATCCTTACTTTGATGAAAAGACAAAGGAGGAGCTTCGGGCTGTCGGTGACGATCATAAGGAGATCGAGGAGCGCTTCTATAAGGAGCTTGAATTCGGAACGGGCGGACTTCGAGGCATAATCGGCGCCGGTACGAACAGAATGAATATCTATACCGTAAGGAAGGCTACCCAGGGGCTTGCGAACTATATCCTTAAGCAGGGTACCCAGGCAAAGGGAGTGGCCATTGCCTATGATTCCAGAAGGATGTCACCGGAGTTTGCCGATGTGGCGGCTCTCTGCCTGAATGCCAACGGGATAAAGGCCTACGTCTTTGAATCCCTAAGGCCCACGCCGATGCTTTCCTATGCCGTAAGAAAGCTTGGCTGCACTGCGGGAATAGTGGTTACGGCCTCACATAACCCTCCTGAATACAACGGCTACAAGGCCTACTGGGAGGATGGCGCTCAGGTGGCTTATCCCAGGGATGAGGAGATCATCAGAGAGGTCAAGGCGGTTACTGATTATAACGATGTTAAGACAATGGAAAAGGCCGAAGCGGAAAAGGCCGGTCTTTACAACGTGATCGGAAAGGATATCGACGATCCCTACATGGAGGAGATCAAGAAGCAGATAATCCATCCCGAGGTAATAAAGGAGATGGCGGATGATATAAAGATCGTATATACTCCTTTCCACGGAACCGGAAATATCCCCGTAAGAAGGGTGCTTACAGAGCTTGGCTTCAAGCATGTATACGTTGTTCCCGAGCAGGAGCTTCCGGATCCCGATTTTACCACTCTGGAATATCCCAATCCCGAGGATCCCAAAGCCTTTACCCTTGCCCTTAAGCTTGCGAAGGAAAAGGATGCGGATATAGTTCTTGCAACCGATCCGGACGCGGACAGGCTGGGGATCTATGCAAAGGATACAAAGACCGGAGAGTATGTGCCTTTTACCGGTAATATGTCGGGGATGCTGATAGGAGAATATATCTTCAGGGAAAGGAAAGCTACGGGCACCCTTCCGGAGAACCCCGCCCTTGTTACCACGATAGTAACCACCAATCTTACGATGCCCATAGCCGCGGACTACGGCGCGAAGCTTATCGAGGTGCTGACAGGCTTTAAGTACATCGGCGAACAGATAAAGCTCTTCGAACAGAACCATACTTACAATTACGTGTTCGGTCTTGAGGAGAGCTACGGCTGTCTGGCCGGAACCCACGCAAGAGACAAGGATGCGGTGGTTGCCGTGATGTGCCTTTGTGAGGTAGCAGCCTTCTGTAAGAAGCAGGGAATAACCCTCTGGGATCAGATGATAAATATATACAAAAAGTATGGTTTCTTTAAGGAAGGAATTCATACCCTTACCATGAAGGGGATGGAGGGTGCCGAGGAGATAAAGGCGATCATGAACAGGCTCCGTGAGAATCCTCCGAAGGAATTTGCGGGGCTTAAGGTACTTAAGTTCAGGGATTATGATAAGAATGTGATCCTTGATATGGCAAGCGGTGAAAAGAGCGAAACGGGACTGCCGAAGTCCAACGTCCTCTATTTTGAGCTTGAGAATGATTCCTGGTGCTGCGCGAGACCTTCGGGCACAGAGCCGAAAATAAAGTTCTATATGGGAATAAAGGGCGACAGCCTTGAGGATGCCGACAAGAAGCTGGCTGCTCTTAAGGAGGCTGTTATCGCGGCTGTATAGATGCATGGTGTTAAGGTTAAAGAAGTCTTTTGACCCGGACAGCACATAATAAGGGGAAGCACAGCTGGCCATTCACGGCTGGCTCGTGCACTACGGAATTAAGTATGGCAGAGATTTTGGGGAGAATTAAAGCTGACTTAAGGCTGAAAAAACTGATATTGGTCATTATGGGCGTTCTTGCAGCCGTGTCACTCATACAGGGCTGCAAAAACGCCGTTCTGGTAAGCCAGGATTTTCAGTGGGATGCCGCAAAGGCTCTTGTTATGGGAATTAATCCCTACGATGAATCCTTAAATCCGGGAGGGCATCTTCCCCCTGAATTTGAAGAATATTATCTTCAGATGGAGGCAAACCAGTTTCCGTCTCTTCTGCTTCTGCTGTTTCCCTATACCCTTCTTCCACCTCTGGCCGCAAGATATGCCTGGCTTGCTTCAAATCTTCTTTTTACTGCGGGGATCATAGTACTCCTTAAAAAAACCTTTCTGGGTAAGGCTGATGACTTTACCTTTGTTTTTTTCATGCTGCTTATGATCGCGGGGACTCCCTACAGGAATCAGCTTGGAGTGGGACAGCATACTCTGTTTTCTTTCTTTTTCTTTCTGCTTGCGGTATACTGTATTGACAGAAAGGAGGAAGCCCAGGGTCTTCAGAAAAAAACGTCGGGAAACGGATGCGCCGGGGACAGGAAGCGTTTTAGCATTGGAGCCGCTATAGCCCTCTTTGTCAGTTATTTCAAATACACGCTGACCGTGCCTCTCGCCATCTATTTTATTTACAGAAAAAGATACAGAGAGCTTATTCTTTCGGCGACAGCTCATGCCGTACTGACCGCGTTGTGCGCAGGGCTTCTGGGGGACAGCTATATAAATATGATAATCAAGCCGCTTAAGGTTTCCTCAAGGCTTGCCGCAGAGGGAGGGCTTGATCTGGGGGCGTTGCTTGGGGGCTCACCTCTGTCTTACCTGCTTGGGATACTGATCCTTTCGGGGCTTTTCATACTTGCTCTTTATGAAGGGTTAAAGAGCACAGGAAGCGTGGAAAGCTCGCAAAGTCCGGGCTCATCGGTGCTTATATCGGTACTTACGCTATGGTCTCTTATAATCACCTATCACAGAACCTATGATTTCTTTGTGATAGTTGTAGTTCTTTCGTTTATGCTGCTGCCCGGCTGCCCCGGATATGTAAAGAGTCTTTACGCGGTCACGCTTTTCGGAGTGTTCTTCGTACTGCGTATTTTCTCGGAGTCCGGCTGGTCGAAGCTTGCGGTAGGGGCGGTATACTATGCTTTTACGTTCGTCATTACGATAAACGGATTAAAAATGTTTAAATCGATCCGCGGGGGAGTTAAAAATGAATGAATCGGAAAAAAAAGGAAAGCTTTTCCAGCAGATCCTTAAGTTCGGGGTCGTGGGAGGGATTTCCTTCCTTATAGATTATGTGATATATGCCATCGTGGTAAAGGCTCTGCCATGGGAGTATGACTATATGATAGCCGGGGTGGCAGGCTATTCCATTTCGCTTATCTTTAATTATCTTGCGAGCATGAAGTTCGTGTTTAAATCCAGGGATGATATGGATAAGCGAAAGGAGTTTATGATCTTTCTTGTGCTCAGCCTTATAGGAATGGGGCTTAATTCACTGATACTCTGGATATATGTGGACGTAATGTATAAAAATCTGCCGTTTATGGTCACGCTTCACGATATGCTGTTTGATCTTCTGAATATGCTCCATATAAGGATCGCTGCGGATACTGATGAGCTTGTGGCGCTGATGGCAAAGATCGTGGCGACAGCTATTGTTATGGTGTATAATTTCATTACAAGGAAACTTATTCTTGAAAAAAAGGAATAGCTTTGACGAAAGGGGAGTAAATCATGAAAAAACCGGGGAAAAAGAAATGTATGCTCATGTCTCTGATACTCTGTTTTTTATGCGGGCTGCTTGCGGGCTGCGGGAATGAAGCGCCTGCTGAAAGAGTTACAATAGAGGTTCCCACAAGTACCGAAAATGATATTACCGGGGATACGGCTGAAGAGGAACAGGAAGCTGAGGCTGAGACCCTGACGGAAACGGAAACCGAAGACGAGACTGAAAAGCAGGAGAGCGTAAGTGAAAACAGGCTCCCGGAGGCATCGGTCTCGGGGAATCAGATAGACGCGGACAATGTCATAAGAGACGATGACGGCAAGATGATCATTGATCTTGTGATGTTCATGGGACAGAGTAATATGTGCGGAACCGGAGGAGATCCGAAGCACGCGCCCAAGGTGCCTGAAGGACATGGGTTTGAATTCAGGGCAATCTCCGATCCCACCAGGCTGTATCCCATAACCGAGCCCTTCGGGATCAATGAGAATAATATTAACGGTATAATGGACTATGCCGTAGCCAAGAAGGGCAGTATGGTATCGGCCTTTGCCAACGAGTACTATAAAGAAACCGGAATTCCCATAGTGGCGGTTTCGGCCTCCCAGGGCGGTACCGACACGGATTTCTGGATGAGGGAGTCCGTGATGAGAGATTTCAGCGAGAGGCAGAAGCGGGCCCAGGTATGGCTTGAGAGCAATAACTACCATATAAGAAAGCAGTATGTTGTGTGGCTTCAGGGTGAATCGGATTCATTCTCGGAGATTACTCTTGAGAGCTACAAACAGAACATGGATAATATAATAAGGCCTCTGTTCATGGGAGGACTGCATAAGGTATTCATAATCACCACCGGAAGGAGCATTACGAATAAGGATTTCTATGATACGGTTATCAAGGCTCAGATAGAGCTTTGCAGAAACAGCGGGTATTATGCTCTTGCGACCACGGTGCTGTCGGCGGTGAGCACGGAGTATATGGTGGATGAGGTTCACTATAACCAGTCGGTTCTGAATCTGCTGGGCTCCCAGGCGGCGGACAGCGCGGCGTATTATTCGAATAATACAAAGGAGATGTGTCTCTACGACTATAAGAACCATGAAACCTATATTCCTAATGGGTTCGGTTATACCGGAGACGAGGTGGTGGAGCCTCTTGATGTGAACAAAGACTGCGGCCTGGAGAAGTATTGATATGAAGGACAGGATATTATTATTCATTCCGGCGTATAACTGCGAAAAGCAGATCATAAGGGTATTAGGTCAGCTGGATCGGGATGTCATGAAATATATTGAGGAGGTTATCGTAGTCAATAACCGGAGTACTGATTCCACCGAGGAGGTGGTTAAGACCTTCATAGAAAGGCATGGCGATCTTTCCGTGACCCTTCTTCGAAATAGGGAGAACTACGGCCTTGGGGGGTCTCATAAGGTGGCATTTCAGTATGCCGAAAAAAACGGCTTTGATTATGTGATGGTGCTTCACGGGGATGATCAGGGCAATATAGCGGATTTCATCCCGGTGCTCAGGCACAAAACCTACAGAAAGCACGATGCGGTACTTGGGGCGAGGTTTATGAGAGAATCCCGGCTTAAAGGATATTCCGCTTTCCGAACCTTTGGAAATCTGATCTACGATTTCCTTTTCGCCTTTGTAATAAGGAAAAAGATCTATGATCTGGGATCGGGGCTTAACATCTACTCGGTAAAGAGCCTTGAGAACGGTTATTACATGAAATTCCCGGATAATCTGATGTTTAACTATGTTATGATCCTGGCATCGGAATACTACGCCCAGGATATATGCTTTTATCCCATATCCTGGAGAGAGGACGATCAGGTAAGCAACGTAAAGCTGCTCGATCAGGCTCTGACCGTGCTGAAAATGCTTTTTAAATACTATCATGATCCTTCCGTGATAACGGGAGAATACAGACAGAAGCAGATCGATGCCTACGAAGCGGATGTTATCGCGAGGGCGGCAGGATAAAATGACGACTGTTTTAAAAATCATCCTGACGGGAATACTTCTTGTGGTACTGTTTTTGCTCATCCACGCCTTTAAGCTTATGAGAATGTACCTGGTGCTCATAGACGGCAGGATTGAGTTTAAACGCTTTGTTTTTGCGTATTTCAGAACTACCCTTATAAACCTTCTGATCCCCTATAAGCTGGGAGAGGTTTACAGGGTTTTTGTGTTTTACAGACTGACGGGGAGTATGGAGACGGGACTGTTAAGCGTTATCGTTGACCGGTTTTTTGATACTCTGGCTCTGGTTTTCGTGATGCTTCCATTTCAGATACTGTATCCGGATACTCTTTCCTTCGTGTCAGTGATGCTGGCGGTTTTTCTGGCGGTGGTCGTCTTTGCCTATATGATCTTTCCCCCGACCTACCGCTATCTGAATAAATACATCATCCTCAACAGGGTTTCGCCCCGTTCAATGGCGGTGCTCAGGCTTTTGAACACTCTGAAGGTCTGGTATGAATATGTCAGGGGGCTGGTGGCCGGAAGATATGCGCTGCTTCTGTTAATGTCCTTCGGAGCCTGGTTTTTTGAGGGACTTCTGTTCAGGATGCTTTCGGCCTTTTATCCGTCTTCGGGATTTGACGCGAGAGGCTTCTGCGAATATATCACCTCGCTTCTCTCAAGCGTTCCAAAAACCCCGGAGCAGAGGGCCTACGGAAGGATGTGCATCATCTTTACCCTGATACTTACCCTCATCAGTGCCCTCATCTGTTTTTGCGGGAAAGGCCCAAAGAGGAGGAAGCCCTCCGCAAAGCCTTAAGACTTTGGAGTTTTATCGGGATTGTCGATCACCAGGGAGAAAGAGAGCGGATAAGTGAAGAAAAATACGGTTACGGTCATATATGATGACTCCCGTCCCACCGGGACAGAGGTCAGAAGCATTACCGGAAAGCTCTGCTATGGAGATACTGTTTTAAAGAGGCGCTCCTTAAGGGAGAGAACCGGGGACATATTAAAGGAGCTTGAGCATTTCGGAGGCTTTTACACTGCGGATTCCTTTTTTGATACCTTAAGGGATGGAGGAATCGAAAAAGACTGTCCGGTTTTCAGATTGTTTTCGGACTTTATAATAAGGGACAGGAAAGCGGTGGAAATACTGCTTGAAAAAGCCTGCTACGCGGACGAACCCTACAGAGTGGTTTCGCGGACAGAGGGAAGAGATAATTCAGAAAGGCTCTGCGCACTGATCTATCCTTCGCCGGAGGCCTTTGAATCAAACGGCACAGGAGAGCCGGAGGGGTTTGATGCCATAAAGACGGATGCCTTTATAGATATCTCCGATATAAATAATTTCAGGCAGTTTATAACCAGCGGCTTTGACGCCAGGTTTTTCAATGCGCTTTCCGGAAATGATTATGTTGTGGTAAAATCCTCCCAGAATAAGGCAAAGATCAGGGCGGAGTACGAATTCTACAGGCTTATTCCGGAACAGATGAGAATGTGGTTTGTATCGCCCTTTGATTACAGGGAAACAGAGGACAGAGCCTCCTATGCGATGGAGAGATACCATTTTACCGACCTTGCCCTGAGATATGTCCATGGTGCCATAAGCGAGGAGGAATTTGAGAGGGTTCTCGACAAGCTTTTTTATTTTATCGGCATCAGAAAGACAAAGAAGGTGGACAGGCAGGAATATGAGGCCGATGCGGGGGCTTTATATATCGGAAAGGTAAAAAAGAGAATTGAGGAGCTGAAAACAAGGCAGGAGTTTTACGGGATCGAAAAACTCATTGGCGCGGGGACGGTTTACTCCGGGATAGATCAGATAGCGGACAGATATTATTCACTCTATGAGAGTATCGTAAATGATCGAAGCTTTGATCCTGTGCTCTGCGTCGGACACGGTGATCTTTGCTTTTCAAATATCCTGTATAATAAGGAAGCGGATATCTTAAAGCTCATAGATCCGAGAGGGGCGGTCAGACAGGAGGAGCTGTATATGAATCCTTTTTATGATATTTGCAAGCTTTCCCACTCAGTCTGCGGCTCTTACGATTATTTTAACAGCGGGATGTTTGAGATCAGTCTTTCAGAGGAGAACAGGCTGACTCTCTCCATTGATGCGGATAACGACAGATATGTAAGGATCTTTAAGAGGAAGCTGTCGGAAAACGGGTGCGATTACAGGCTTATCAGGCTTTATGAGACTTCGCTCTTTCTGTCGATGCTTCCGCTCCATATCGACAGGAGGAAAAAGGTCCTGGGATTTATACTTAATGCCGTAAAGATAATGGATGAGGTGGAAAAGGCCGTTTAACCGGAAAACCTTTCAGTCAGGAGAGAGAAATGGAAATAGTTATCACAATGGCCGGAGAGGGCAGAAGATTCAGGGAGGCGGGCTACAGAGAGCCGAAATTCATGATCCCCGTCAGGGGCAGGACTCTCTTTGAGTGGTCAATGGATTCCCTTAAGGCTTTTCGGAGAAATGAGGATAAATATACCTTCATAGTCCGAAAAGAGGACAAAGCAGGTGTTTTTATTGATGAAAAATGCAGAAAACTGGGTATATTAAATCGAGATTTAATAGAATTGGAGGCTCCCACGGACGGACAGGCCACAACCGCGTATCTTGCCAGGGGAAAATGGAACAGACAGGACGGACTTTATATCTATAATATAGATACCTATGTGGAGCCCTTTAACATGACGCCCGATGAGATAAGGGGAGAGGGCTTTATCCCCTGCTTTTGCGCCCCGGGGGAACACTGGAGCTTTGTGAGGCTTGAGGGGGAGGATTCTTCCGGGAAGGCCCTGGAGGTAAGGGAGAAGAAGAGGATCTCCCAAAACTGTACTCTGGGAGCCTATTATTTCAGCTCCTGCGGTCTTTACGAGGAAATATATAACGAGTGCTATTCCAACCCGGCAAACCTGGAAAAGGGTGAGAAATACGTGGCTCCCATGTATAATCAGATGATACGGCGTAGTATGGAGGTTTATATCTCAACAGTTCCTTCAGAGCGGGTACATGTGCTGGGAACACCTGCTGAGCTTAAACGGTTTGAGGATGGGGAATGAACATAATAGGCGGGATAAAAAAGAACTTTACCGAACAGAATAAAAAACGCTTTATAAGCTACCTTAAGCGAAACGGGTTAAGGGCCTCCTACTATAAGGTCATAGAGAAGCTTAAATGGGAAAGAGCGGAAAGCGGCCAGGGCGGAGGGTATCTGCGCACGCGTCCGGGAGAGGATGAGCTTACCAGACAGAGATGCACAGAGTTTGAGTATAAATATAAGATAAGCATTGTTGTGCCTGCCTATGAGACCAAAACCGAATTTTTAAGGCAGATGCTTAAGTCGGTAATAGGGCAGACCTATTCGGAATGGGAGCTCTGTATAGCAGACGGGAGCAAGAGCGACGCAGTGCAGAATGTCGTAATGAATATGATCGGAAAGACCGTGGATTCCCGTATCGGCAGCAAGATCAAGTATCAGAGGCTGAGGGAGAACAGGGGGATCTCGGGTAATACGAATGCAGCCCTTCAAATGGCGACGGGGGAATATATAGGG
>JAEEGL014095662.1_pt1 | contig 15301 bp, 13 predicted proteins | sample 9134231 | NCBI WGS metagenome assembly JAEEGL01 (sample SAMN16246548, study PRJNA631951) | gut metagenome | biome: gut microbiome; feature: rumen; material: fiber-attached | host: Bos | place: Iran: Karaj | collected 2018-10 | reverse complement strand
GAACAAAGAACTTAAATACAAAGATAAACTATGCTGAAATAAGCAAAGACTTTAATGAATGGGGAGTACCAGATAGAGATTCTAAACCAGACAATATGGATTTAAGTAGAGATTATGAAGATGACGAAGATGATGCTCCAGTACTATTAACATTAAAAACAGGACAATTACCAATCTACTTCTTACTAGGAACTGTAGTTCTAGTAGTATTAGCTGGTGGTGTAGCATTAATTAAAAAATATGTTTACAAAGCATAATTAATAATAAAAATTATTAAATAAATATGGAAAATAGCGACTTGAAAAAGTCGCTATTTTTTATGAAAAAAAATGAATTAAATCTGCTTAAAAATAAACGTAAATAAAGTTTAATAAACTTTGATTTTTTGTTTACAAAGTAAAATTTGTTATGATATAATTTTATAGAAGAGGTGACAAAAAATGAACCAAATACTTTCTTTTGAAGAAAAAGGACGATTAAGCAGTCACATGAAAAAAACGGTAAAAACGTTTTCTTTATTAATGATAGCTTTTGGAATAATAATAACTGCTGAAGGTGGATATTCTATTGCAAAAAACAAAAAAACTAAAGCAGAAGGAATAACTACAATAGAAGAAGCAGAAAAAATAAAACCAGAAATTAGTTTAGAACAAAATAATAGTAAGTTAGAGGTAAAAATTGACGGTAAAGAAGAAATATCAAATATTACATATAGATGGAGTAATGATGCTGATGAAAAAGAATTATTAGCAGCTTCTGGAAGAAAATCGTATACAGGTGAAATAGACGTGCCAAATGGAACTAACGAACTTTCAATTAAAGTAGTATATGCAAATGCTAAAAACTTCCCATTTGAACAAAAACAAACATTTACAAGTAATTCAACTAAGATTAAATTAGCAGTTGTTCAAATAGATCAAAATATGAAGATGAAAATAACAGTTGAAGATCAAACAGGAATTGATAATGTAGCATTTAGATGGAATAATGATTTAGAAACAATTAAGAAGCCTGAAGTTGGAGAAGAAAAAGAAATGGAATTAATAACAGATATTCCATTTGGAGAAAATACACTTCATGTAACTGCAATAAATAAATTTGGAGAAAAATCAGAAAAGAGTCAACAAGTAAAGGGAACAGCAAAACCAGAAGTTAATGCGACTTTATATGCTGATGGAAAACTTGTATTATTTGTTACAGCAAGAGATAATATTAAAAATATTGAGTTTACTTTAAATGGCGAAGAATTTACTTTGAATTTTGAAGAATATTTAGAGCAAGGATATACAGTAGAAGATTTAAAAGCAGTTCCAGGTTTAACACTTGAAACAAATGAAGTTGGAAAAATTTTAGGTGTAACATATGAATATCAAACTACAGAAGAAACAAATGAACTAGAAATAACAGCAATGACAGAATATACATCGCAAACAGTTGGAGGAACTTTAAAAAGACCTGCAGAATAATAAATAGGGCGGCCAAAAGTCGCCCATATTTAATAAAATACAAATGAAAAGGAGAAAACTATGGTACAAGAAATATATGTAATTGAAGATCAGCCTGAAGTTTTTGATCAAGTTACATCATTATTCAAATATGAAAAAAAATATGCATTCAGCAAAATTACTACAGAAGACATAGATTTTGTACTACAAAACATACCTGCATTAATAATCATAAATGAAGATAAAATTAATGTAGATACAGTTGGTTTATGTAGAAGAATAAGAGATAATGAAGATAACCGTGCTACTCCTATAATTGTTGTAAGTTCAAATACAGATAAAGAACATAGATTAAAAATTCTAGATAGTTCAGTTGAGTATTATATTAGAAAACCAATTGATATAGATTATATGTATTATACAATAAAAAATATTGCGACACTTATGTATGTAAGTAGAGGGGTTAGTCCATTAACAGGTCTTCCTGGAAATATGCAGATAGAAGCAGAGTTAAAAAGACGATTAAGAAAAAAATCAGAATTTAGTATCTTATATGTAGACCTTGATAACTTTAAAGCCTACAATGACACATATGGATTCTTAAAAGGTGACGAGATTATAAAACTAACAGCAAGAATCATACAAAGGAATGTACATGACTTAGATTTAGAAGAATCATTTATAGGTCATATTGGAGGAGACGATTTTGTTGCTATTGTTCCAGCAAGTGTAGACTTTGAAAGAATATGCCAGAATATAATTATTGAATTTGATTATGAAATATTAGAGTATTTTTCAGATGAAGATTCTGAAAGAGGATATATGGAAGTATCAAATAGAAAAGGAGTATTAGAACAATTCCCACTTGTATCAATTTCAGTTGGTGTTGTTGTAATTGAAAAGAATAGATTTAAAAATATCCTTGAAATTGGAGAAGTAGGTGCTCAAGTAAAACACGTTGCTAAATCAACAATGGGTAGTACATATGTGATAGATAGACGTAAAGATAAATAAAAAGAAAAGAATAAAAATAAGATAAGATAAAAAAGATTGAAAAAAATGAATAAAATTTAGAATTTCCTAATATAAATGAAATAAGAATTTATATTAGGAGTTTTTTTATGATTGTATTAAAGAAAAAGAGATTAGTTATAATAAGTTTATTTTGCTGTTTAACAATTTTTACAATTATGATGATAAATAAGACGACTCAAAACATAAAAACAGAATATGACGAAAATAATAACAATGAGAGGTATATAAATAATAAGGAACAAACAATAGAAACAGTGAGCTTACCAAATACAAATAAAGTTATTGTCTTAGATGCAGGACATGGAAAGCCAGATGAACGGAGCAGAGAATAGTGATGGTATATCAGAAGCAGCTATTAATTTAAAAATTGCATTAAAGGTACAAAATTTATTAGAACAAAGTGGAAGTACAGTAATACTTACAAGATCTGATGAAAATGGAATATATGATGAAGAAGCACAAACGTTAAGGCAAAAGAAGGTATCAGATGTAAGAAATAGAGTAAAAATTGGAAATGAAAGCTCAGCAGATATATTTGTATCTATTCATTTAAATAAGATACCTCAAAGTAAATACGATGGATGGCAAACATTTTATAAAAAAGGGGATAGCAATTGCATGAAACTTGCAAAATCAATACAAGCAAGTTTAAATAATTCAATTGATAGAGAAAATGATAGAATAGCTAAGAGTATAGATAATATTTATATTGTTAAGAACGTAACAATTCCCCTTGCAATAGTAGAATGTGGCTTCTTATCAAATCCTGAAGAATCAGAGTTGCTACAACAGGAAGAATACCAAGATAGAATTGCATGGGGAATCTATTCCGGAATTATAAATTATTTTTATGAACAGTGAGAAACGAATTCTTTCAAAGCTTCAATTAGTTGAACTTTTTCAACTGCTTGAACTTTTTGAGATAATGTTTCTGGAGTATCGTCAGGCATTACTTGCACAGTAGTTTGTTTGATGATATCTCCATCATCATAGTTTTCATTAACATAGTGAAGTGTTACTCCACTAAATTCTTCTTTTTCATTAATTACTGCTGTATGTACTTTCATACCATACATACCTTTTCCACCAAATTTAGGAAGTAGGGAAGGATGAGTATTAATAATAGTATAGTTTTCAATCAGCCTATTACCAATCTTTCTTAAATATCCTGCAAGGACAATTAAATTTATATTATAATGAGATAATTTCTCTGATAATTCAATATCCATTTCTTCAAATTCTTTTGCTTGTATAACATATGTCTCAATACCAGCATTTTTAGCTCTTTCCAATGCATAAGCATTTTCGTTATTAGAAACAACTAAATTAATTTGAGCTTCTAATTCACCACTTGCAATACTATCAATAATTGATTGCAAAGTAGTACCATTACCTGATGCAAATACAACTAAATTATACATAAATGTATCCTCCAATCAAATCTTTACATGTTCAGATTATAACAAATAAAAGAATAAATAACAATAAAATAAAAATAAAAAAGAAGAAATAAAGAAATAAAGAAATAAAAAGAATGGATTAAATCCATTCTTCATATTTCTTAATATATATTTTCTTTGCAAATATTGTAACGAAACAATATAGAATTGATATTGCAAAGATAAATCCAATTTCAATTGCTGTTATTGGAACTAATCCAATGAATCCGCCAATTGCTGTAAATGGAATCAGTAATCCAGCTAGAATTATTAGAATTGATGAAATGTAAACAGGTTTACTTGCATGACTTTGTACGAAAGGTAGCTTTGTTGTTCTTATAATATGAAGTCCAAGAAGGTTAGAAACTATACTATAACTAAACCATACTGTTTGGAACATTGCAACATCTCTTACTTTTAATAAAAACCAAAGTATACCAAATACTATCATATCAAATGCTGAACTTAGAGGTCCCATAAATAGCATGAAATGTTTTAGACTTTGCATGCTAAACTTCTTAGGTTTTCTAAGTGATTCCATATCTACATTATCAAATGGTAAAGTCATCTGACCACAATCATATAACAAACCTTCTACTAATAATTGTATAGGTGTTTCTGGTAGGAAAGGAAGTAGCAAACTAGCAATAATTACTGACATAACTTCTCCAAAGTTAAAGCTTGTTGATAATTTAATATATTTCATAAGGTTTGAGAAAGTTCTTCTTCCTTCTAAAGCACCATCTATTAAAACATTTAAATCTTTTTCAAGTAGTATAATATCAGCAGATTCTTTAGCAATATCAACAGCTGTATCAACTGATATTCCAACATCTGAGTTCATTAGTGAAGGACTATCATTTATTCCATCACCCATATATCCAACAACATTTCCCGCTTCTTTTAAAAGTCTTACAATTCTTGCTTTTTGAATAGGGGATAGTTTTGCGAAGATATTTGTTCTCTTTAATACTCTTGTAAGAGCTTGGTCTGTTAGTTTTTCAACTTCACTTCCGAGAACAATATCTCTTGAATTTACACCAACTTTATCACAAATAGCTTTTGTTACTTCTGCATTATCACCAGTTAGAACAATAACTTTTATACCAGCTTTATTTAATTTCTTTATAGACTCTTTACTACTTTCTTTTGGAGAATCTAGGAATCCGATAAATCCAAGTAGTATCATATTTTTTTCATCTTCAACTTTAAAGTCTGTAATATCATTTACATCATTTTTTTGACATACAGCAATTACTCTAAATCCATCTTTATTTAGTTCTTTACTTATTCTTTTAATATTATCTTTAGTCTTATTTGAAATAGGAGTTACTTCTCCTTTATAATCTGTCATTGTGCAAATATCTAATATTTCTTCAACAGCGCCTTTAGTAATCATTTGTTTCTTTGTACCATCAGAGACAATAACAGATAATCTTCTTCTAGTAAAATCAAATGGAACTTCTCCAACCATATGGTATTTTTCCATTAAATCAGAAAGACCTTCTTTTTTTGCTCTGTTTACAACTGCTTCATCAATATTTCCTTTTAATCCAGTCTGAAAGTAGGAGTTTAGAAAAGCATGCTTTAGAATTCTCATATCTTCTTGCCCTCGAATATCTAAGTATTTTTCAAGGATTATTTTATCTTCTGTTAAAGTACCGGTTTTATCAGTACATAAAATATTCATTGCTCCGAAGTTTTGAATTGAGTCTAACTTCTTAATAATTGTTTTTTTCTTAGACATTCTTACTGCTCCACTAGATAAACTAGATGATAGAATAACAGGAAGTAGAAGAGGAGTAATTGTTATTGCTATTGCAACAGCAAATGTAAATGCTGTAATTGTTTCATGCTTTCTAACATTAAATACAAATACTAGAGGTATTAGTATCAGCATAAATTTTATTAATAATTTACTAATGTTTTCAATTTCTTTTTGGAAAGCTGTTTTTTCCTTACCAGTAGATATTGTTTTAGCTACTTTTCCAAAATAAGAATTGTCACCTGTTTTTATTACTACTCCTTTAGCACTACCAGAAATAACATTAGTACCCATAAAACAGATAGTGTCTAAGTCTGTAATACTTTCAATCTCTTCATTAGAAAGATTTGATTCAACTTGTTTTTTTACACTATCAGACTCACCTGTTAAAGAAGATTGCCCAACATATAATTCTTTAGCTTCAATTATTCTTAAGTCAGCAGGAATCATACTACCAGCAGATAGAATAACAGTATCTCCAACAGTAACTTCTTTTATAGGAATATCAACATTTTTACCATCTCTTATAACTGTAGTTGTGGTTTCAACAATTTCTTTTAATTTTTCAGCTGCTTTATTAGAGCTATATTCTTCAAAGAATTCAAGAAGAGTTGAAGCAGTAACTAAAACTAATATAACAATTATATTTGCAAAATCAGGTTTTGGTGGTAAATAAACATCAGTATACATTAAAATAGCAACAATCCCTAGTAAAATGCAATTAAAAGGGGATAGAAGACTTGCTAAAAAATAGTTATACCATTTTCTTGGTCTTGCTTGTTTTATTTCATTACTTCCATAAATCTGAAAATTATGATTAACTTGCTCAGAAGATAAACCGAGTATCTTTTACCTTGAATTGTCTTATAAAATCTTCTTTAGGTAAAGTGCCTTCTGAAGCATACATTCTGTTTATATTAACTTCTTCTTTTGAAACTTTCAATAAAATCACCTCAATACATGCTTCTATTATAACACTAAATTAAAGAAATGATTAATGAAATAAATATTTAATATATTTGTAATAAAAAGTATTAAATAACAAAAAAAGAAGGAAAAAAATTTGACAAGAAAGGGGAATTATTCATTAAATAAAACAGCAAAAGCGTCAGGAGTAAAGAATTTTGATAAATTTCATATAATAAAAAAAACACAAAGAGGCACACTGTGCCTCTCCGTGTTGCAGGATGTTGCTTTAACGTCTATTGCAGTGACGATCCTTCGACTTTTTCTTTTTTCGTCTAGGCCCATCATTTGGAAGTTCGGGCAGCGGCTGATCAGGTCTTACGAACACACGATAGGGAAAATTCCCAAGGTCGTATTCTTCAACATGCAGATCAAAGCTGTGCAGAAACTGTTTCCTGCAATAACTGACCCTAATGCTCTTTTTGAGCCCAAATGTGACGGACCAGTCCTGGGAGTCAAATGACTCTTCATGAATTTCTCCCGTTTGGCGAATCACAAGGAACACGGGAGTGATAGCAGGCTTGGTGCCCACAAGTTTTCGAAGAGCCCTGAGGTAATCCAGGAGTTTTTGGATGGGTACTTCTTTGAGATTTTGCAATCTGTCATCCTGCGGGTTCGCGTTTGTACTTGAACTCATTTATTAATTCTCCTTTCTTAAGATTTGAGCATCCGCTCATAGGGAATGAACTAATAAATGAACGCCATAACAATTATATCACATTATGTTAATTATTCCAATAAAAAGATGAAAAGAAAGCAAAAAAGAGAAGCAATTAGATATATAACTAAAATAGTTTAATTAATTATTGACAAATATCGACAAGATATTGTAAAATACATACCATAATAGATTTAAAAAAAACCCCATTTGCTGGGCAAATTTTTAAGTCTATTTTTTATTTTTAAAAAGATGGAGATATGAAGGGAAATGGAAATAGGATTTGATAGTAAAAAATATCTAGAAGTTCAATGCGAAAAAATTGAAGAAAGGATTAAAAAATTTGATAACAAACTATATTTAGAGTTTGGCGGAAAAATATTTGATGATTACCATGCTGCAAGAGTATTACCAGGATTTGAACCAGATGCAAAAATAAAATTACTACAAAAATTTAAAAAAGATCTAGAAGTAATCTTTTGCATCAATGCGGCTGATATTCAAAAAAGTAAGATAAGAGCAGATTATGGAATAAGCTATGAACTAGAATTATTAAGATTAATTGAAAATCTACAAAAACTAGGAATAAGTATTAACAGCGTTGTCGTAACAATGTTTAGAGAAGATGATGACATTTCTCATCTAGAAAAAAACTTAAAAGAGAGAAATATAAAAATGTATATACATAGACCAACTCCTGGATATCCAGACAATGTTGATCTAATTGCAAGTGATGAAGGATATGGTAAAAATCCATATATAGAAACAACTAAAAAATTAGTTGTAGTTACAGCTCCTGGAGCTAATAGTGGAAAACTTGGAACTTGTTTATCACAACTCTATCATGAATACAAAAGAGGAGTTAAAGCAGGTTATGCTAAATTTGAAACATTTCCTGTTTGGAATTTAAGCTTAATGCATCCTGTAAATATAGCATATGAGGCTGCAACAGCTGAATTAAAAGATGTAAATATGATTGATCCATTCCATTTAGAAGCATATGGTGAAAATGCAATAAACTATAATAGAGATATATCAACATTTCCAATATTAAAAAACATTCTTATGAAGATTACTGGAGAAGAAATATATAAATCACCAACAGATATGGGTGTAAACATGATAAAGAAATGTATTACAAACGACGAAGTAGTTCAAGAAGCAGCAAAAGCTGAAATTGTAAGAAGATATTATAATGCTTTATGTGACTACAAACAAGAAATTTGTACTTTTGAAACATTAGATAGAGTAAAAGGACTAATGGAAAAACTAGGGTTGTCACTTAGTGATAGAAAAGTTGCAATAGCAGCACTTGAAAGAGCAGAAGAGGTAAAGAGTAATGCAATTGCTATTGAATTACCTAATGGAAAAATAGTTACAGGTAGAGAGTCAGATTTGTTAAGTGCAACAAGTTCAGCTGTATTAAATGCAGTAAAACAAATTACTAGAATACCTGATGAAGAGTATTTACTTTCACCATCAGTACTAGATGGTATATTTAAGATGAAAAAGAAAACATCATACAATACTTCATATTGTTTAAACTTACAAGAGGTATTAATTGCACTTAGTATATGTTCAATAACGAACCCTATAATAGAGAAAACAATTAATAATCTAACTAAATTAAGAGGTTTAGAAGCTCATTCAAGCTATATAATAGAGAAAAGTGAATTAAATGTTTTAAAAAATCTTGGCGTTAATCTAACTTGCGAACCTAAAATGTAGAATTGAAAAAGTTAAAAGAATAAAAAAACCTAAAACTATATAGTCTTAGGTTTTTTTATGTTTAGATTCATCTTATTTTTTTATTCTTATTATAAACTTTATTTATGTGATATTTTTATTATCTTTCAGAATCAGCAGGAGTGGTTGGTGCTACAGGTGTTTCTGGATTGTTTTTAGAATTCCTGTCTTGTATTAATACTCGAGCCATTCCTCTTTGATATTTACTTTCATGACTTGATTGCAATTTTGCAAATTTTAGTTTTAGAATATTATTGATTTCTTGAAGAATAGAACCATCACCTGTTTGTTCTACTGTTTCAATTTCAACCATTTCATCTTCAACTTCTTTTCCCCTAGCAATAAAGCTTGAATATTTAGTTTTATCAAAGGATAAACAAACTTGCACTCCATTTTTTTCAATTACGACATCACTTCTTTGAGTAACAGAGCGTAATATTGGTAGTGGGCTAATTGCATTTAAATCAACATCAATATTATGTGATTTTAATACTTCAATTAAAGATTGGATTGATTCTTCAGGAATTTCAAATTCAAGTTCTGTTCTAGACATGTATTCTTTGTTGTCTCCTGTTTGCATTTTATAAGTTGCTTTGAATTTGCGTTTTCCATCTTGTGTTAAACGTCTAATTCTTAAAGAACCACCTTTCTCAAGCATTGATAAGTCAATTGTATCATAATATAAATCGTCATTTTCTTTTCTCTTTGTTTTTACTATGGTAAAACCATTAGCTAAAAGTTCATTTAATATTTTTTCTGGTGTAACCATTGGATTGTCAGCTAAAATATATTTTAATTCTTGTTCTGTAGGTTGATTACTCATAATAAATCCCTCCATTCATAACAACTATTATATCATATGTTTCAATAATTTTCAAATATAATAAATAAAAATGAGCCAGGCACCCTATGGGGGTGCCCGGTTAGAGCAAACTTTGTATGGCAAAGCTTACTACTTCTTGATATGCCCGCGTTTGTTCCGACGGTAAAATGCCTCACGGTTCTTGACGTAGTGAGGATCGGCGTCAGTGATTTTTGCCTTGCCATCGGGAGCACGCGAGATCTTCAGGTTGGCAGTCTTCTGAGCCAGTCTGTGGGAATTAGTCAGAGAAGAAAGCCAACCGGTGAATGTCCTCTGGAAAAACTCGAGGACATCCTTAAAGGTAAGCCGTGTCATTTTACATCCTCCTTTCGATGCAATGACATAAGATGATGGATGGGCGGACGATGGAGAACGGTCTGCTAACTGCCGAAGCAATCTAGCTTTTGCGCAAATATTTTATCATTTTCTAAATGTAATGTCAAACTTTAAAAGCTAGAATAATTGGTATAAGTAAGATACAACTTGAAGAAATAAGGAAAAGATGGTATAATATATGGCAAGCTTTGGGTTAATATACCTTGAGCATTCTTGTGCTATTTGGCCAGTGCAGCACAGGAACGTATAAACCTAAACCTATCTGATTTAAATAAGAAAGGATGACAAAAATGATCATGTACACTGACGGGCACCCTAAGTTGATACATGGGTGCACAAGGTGCGGCAGGTGCTGCATGGGTCGGCGAGGCGAAGAAGGCATCTTCTTAACTCCATGGGATGTGCTGAACATTGCAAAGTATTATAAAATCAGCACTGACGAAGTGGTTTTGAAGTACTGCATTCCGATCGGCTATGTGGAATACATTCTGAAAGCCGAAGGACTTCTGGGCAGATGCGTTTTCCTGCGGGACAATCCGAATGGGACAACGCGGTGTGCCATTTACGCTGAAAGGCCGATGGCATGCTATCTGTTCCCCCTAGGAATTACCGATGTTGAGGGTGAATTCGTGGAACATTGGGATGAATTCGCAAAAGTCAAGGGCGTAAAGCCTATCGATGTAAACGAATTTGTGCAGAAAAGCTCTAGAGGTCGGTACAGCAGAAACTTCAGAGCGACTGCACAGTTTATCTGGATCATCAAGACGTTCTTAGAAAAGGACAGAACTCTTTACGAATGTGAGCAGTTTCGGAGACATCTCTTTGTCAATAAAAATGTTGCTGAGCTCAACGCTAAAGTGGCAGAACTGTTGGCAAAGAAATAACTGGCTAAGCGGCAGGCATGGACACACTTGTGTGTTCGTGCCTGTTTGCTTTATTTGACATATATGGAAAAAAGGATTATAATAAGTAAAATTAATTAAGGAGGAAAAGATATGAAAAAAAGTATATTATATATTACATGTTGTTGCATTAGTTAAGCTTGTGCCTAGTTGTAGGTACAAGCAATTAGTGCCTGCAACGAATATATAATATATTTATCATATCATTATATAAAGAGTTATGCAGGGAGTTTAAGCATAACTCTTTTTGTATACTCTTAAGTCTATATAAATATAAGCTATAGAAAATATATTTAGTATTAATTGCAGGTATAACAAAGTTCTTACAAGTTAAATATATTATATTAAAATAGGAGGGATTTATATGGGAATAAAATTAGGAGACACACCAATAATAAAAATTAGATATAGATACGAAGGAAAAGAAAATGAGATTTATGCGAAGATGGAAATATACAATATAACAGGAAGTATAAAAGATAGAGTCGCTTACTACATGATAAATGATGCTTATAAACAAGGTAAGCTAAAAAAAGGAATGGAAATAGTAGAAGCAACAAGTGGAAATACAGGAATATCACTTGCTGCAATGGGTAGATATTTTAAAAATCCAGTGCATATATTTATGCCGGAATGGGCAAGTCAGGAAAGAGTAAATCTTATGAAAATGTATAATGCAAAAGTTACTTTAGTTACAAAAGAAGAAGGGGGATTTGAAGCAGCAATAAGAAAAGCAGGAGAATATGCTAAAAAAAACAATGCATTCTTTCCAAACCAATTTGAAAATGAAAGTAATGTAACAGCACACTATGAAATAACAGGAAAGGAAATAGAAGAAAAACTTGGAAATAAAATAGGCGGATTTGTATCAGGAATTGGAACAGGTGGGACATTAATGGGAGTCGCAAAGAGATTAAAAGAAAATGACAATAATATAAAAATCTATGCGTTAGAACCAGATAAAATGCCATTACTTACTCAAAACAAAGCAATAGCAAATCATAAGATAGAAGGAATAGGAGACGACTTTATACCTAAAATCGTAAATAGAGATTTAATAGATGAAGTAATAGTTGTAAATGACGATGATGCTGTGAACATGTCTAGAAAGCTTGCAAGAGAATTTGGATTAGGAGTTGGAATATCATCAGGAGCAAACATTATAGCTAGTGTAATAGCAACAGAAAAGAATAATAGCGAAGAAAATGACAACAATGGATTAAAATTAAAGAATAAAAAGATAGTAACAGTACTTCCAGATGACAACAAAAAATACATGTCAACAGATTTGAATAAAGAAATAGACAATAATAAAGACTTCATATCAAATAAAATAGAGCTTATAGAATATGAGTTTGTTGAATAAGACTGTCAATAGGGCCGGGGTAATTTGACATTAAATTGACAATATGTTTTAGAGAGAGTATAATAATAAAAAAGTAAGGAGACAAAAGCCATGAATAATTTAGTAAATGTAAAACTAAATAATTGGTGGAATGTATGGGAGAAAGATCACCCATACAGTTTTGTCGTGCTTTAAAAATAGTTTATTAGACTTAGGATTTAAGTAAATTAAGCACATGTATGAGTGATTATAAAAACACTTATACATGTGTTTTTTGTTTTACTTTAAAGGAGGTGGTACATATGGATGAAGGCTGGTGGCGCAAGCCAGTAGAAAATATTAAAAATATAGATATGTACAAAAGAAAAAGTGAAATAAGAAACCAAAGAAAAGAATTATTAAATAGAAAAAAATTAAAAAAAGAAAGAAGGAATTTATATGATAAATTATGGAGAATTTGGTGGACAATATGTACCACAAGAATTAAAGGAAGATTTACAAAAGATAGAAGCAGAATTTAATAAGGCAATAAAAGATGATGAGTTTTTAAAAGAATATAATTATTATTTAAAACAATTTGTTGGAAGACCAAGTCCGCTGTATTTAGCAGAAAATTTAACAAATTATTGTGGTGGAGCAAAGTTGTATTTAAAAAGAGAAGATTTAAATCATACAGGAGCACATAAAATAAATAATGCGATTGGTCAAATATTGTTAGCAAAAAGAATGAATAAAACTCATATTATCGCAGAAACAGGAGCAGGACAACATGGTGTTGCGACAGCTACTGTATGCAGTTTATTTAATATGAAATGCACAATATTTATGGGAAGAGAGGATATTGAAAGACAAAAAGTTAATGTTGAAAAAATGAAACTATTAGGAGCTGAAGTAAGAAGCGTTACAAGAGGAGAAGGAACTTTAAAAGAAGCGGTTGATGAAGCGTTTGAATATTTACTAGATCACAAAGACACGTATTATTTAATAGGGTCTGTTGTAGGACCTAGTCCATATCCAGAAATGGTAAAATATTTCCAAAAGGTAATAGGTGAAGAGGCAAAAATTCAAATAATGAAGCAAGAAGGAAAGTTACCTAAAGCTCTAGTTGCTTGTGTTGGTGGCGGAAGTAACAGTATAGGATTATTTAATGATTTTATAAAAGAAAAAGCTGTGGATATATATGGCGTGGAAGGAGCTGGCAAAGGGTTACAGACAGGAAAACATGCATCAGCAATATATAATAACAAAATTGGTATTGTACATGGAATGAAGACATATGCCATGCTAGATGAAAATGGAAAATTACAAGATGCATATTCAATATCAGCAGGACTAGATTATCCTGGTATTGGACCTGAACATGCATATTTACATGCAAGTAATAGAGTAAAATATGATTCAATAACAGATGATGAAGCTGTAGAAGCATTTAAACTTTTAACAAAATTAGAAGGAATAATACCAGCAATAGAAAGTAGTCATGCAATAGCTTATGCTATGAAAATAGCAAAGAAGTATAATAAAGACGACAGTATCATTATAAATTTATCAGGTAGAGGAGATAAGGATATGGAAAGAATGTTAAATTTATAAATATAATTACCAGCAAGAAACGGCAAGGGTTTTACTTGTCGTTTTTGTTATTATATGATATAATAACATACAATTTATTGGTAATTTAACCAAAATTGAAAGGTGGGGTTTGTATGTTTAATCCAAATATGTTAGAGATGGTATGTCTTATAACAAAATCAGTTTACGAAGGAGAAAGAAGATTACGTTGGTTTTATAGAGATGAACCAATAGGAGAAGCAAATCCATATGATTCAGGATGGTTTATATCATCAGAATTTGATGATGAAGAGTATATGAAAAATCCTGATAATATAAAGACAATTACAATAGAAGAATTAATAAAAATCGAACCAAGAGCAGAATTAATTGTTGAGATGCCAGTTGGAACTGAAATAATGGTTGATTTTGAAAAAGATGCATTAATAAATACAGCAACAGATGAAGAAATAACAGAAGCATATGAACCTTTATTACCAAGAGCATTTAATAGAAATTTAGACATTCTTTCAGAGATTCCTAAAGATGTTAAAATGATAGAAGAATTATTTGATTCTGAAAAATTTGAAATTATTAGAAAAGATGACTTATATTTTGAATACGGAGTAGTAATTTTATCTGATCCTTATTACATGGTAGAAGGTGAAGATATGATGGATGTTATGGAAGATACAATTCTTCCAGGCAAGTATTCTGTTGATATTTCAAGCAAAGAAACAGAAGAACTAGGAAGAAGAATATTTGCTACAAAGATTAATATAACAGATAAAAAAGCAGTGAAATATGTAGAACTTAAACCAGAATATAAAGAGTGGCAAGTAGTAGGAGTAGATACAGGACTTTGCGGAATAGCAGATAGATCAGCACAAACAGAATTTAGAAGATTTTATCAAAAGTGGAAAGCTCAAAATCCAGGAAAGAACTTCTATAATGATTATTTAGATGAATTCTTTAAAGAAGATGTTGAAATAGCAATGTGGAAGAGCGAAGAAACAGATAATAATATCTTAATTACAAGTACAGGATTTGGAGATGGAGTATATAATCCACTTTGTGGATTTGATAGTGATGGAAAACTAGCTAATATTGTAACTATATTTATAGCACCTGAAATAGCAGAAATGGAATAATTAAGTATCAAGGGTAATCCCTTTGATATGCTTATAAAACGGCAAGGATTTTAACTTGTCGTTTTTTTATTATCACAGGGATTTATATTAAAATCTAATG
>JAEEGL013993228.1_pt1 | contig 15301 bp, 9 predicted proteins | sample 9134231 | NCBI WGS metagenome assembly JAEEGL01 (sample SAMN16246548, study PRJNA631951) | gut metagenome | biome: gut microbiome; feature: rumen; material: fiber-attached | host: Bos | place: Iran: Karaj | collected 2018-10 | reverse complement strand
TCATAAAGCAGGTAATGGGATAAGCGTTTTCTGCCAATATAGTTCTTATCAAATGTACCATTGCCCTTTTCATATGATTTTTCATAGCGGACCATGGACAAATCTCCGTTTTTGACTTGAGCATACACTGCTGCCTGCTCTAAAATCTGTTCTTTTAGACGAGTCTGAAATGATCTGTCCTGTCTTCTCCGAATGGAGCCTATTATACCAAACATTTTTTATCTCCGCCTCTTAGCATACATGCTGATCCTGTATTCCTAAATATATGTTCGAGTCTTCTCCATGACATCCGACAATGTACGGATATCGCTCAAAACATCCCCGCACTCCAGCGAATGGTTACACCCGGGATAAATATGCAGCGGAATACCGGAACTTACTGCCAGCTCTTTTACTTTTTCAATATCCGACCAGGGATCGGCATCACCTATAAAAGCTTCTATGATCCCGTCGGCATACTTAAATGTAGCCTCCACAGGGGTATACCATATCTGCCTGGCTCCAATCTTATGCTCCTGATTGTACTTAGCAGCTACAACTGTACCGATACTCTTACCTATAAAAAGGATATCCGAGTAAGCCGACCAATCTATCCCTGAAAGCTGAGTCTCCACACATTCATAGGCTTTTAATGCTGCCTTCTGCATAAGCACTATATCCCCCCTGATCTTCTGAGGCAGATCATGATACTCAATATCAAGCATCAGCTTATATCCGTCAGCCTTAGCCAGCTTACCGGAATAATACAGCAGCGGTCCATACGTATTATACCCCATTCCAGGGAATATTACCGCAAGTTTCTTGGTTGTATCAGATTCCATAGTGGTATATTACCTCATCATTTTTTATTTAGGCCAAACTCTCTATCCGCCTGCACTTCTCCTGATGCTTTCCAGCTCGCATATATATCAGGATACGTATTTAGTGAAACTTTAGTTCTATCCTTAAATGCTACACCATCTTCAGCCCCGTCAAAAGTAATCGAGTTAAAAACTTTAACTTCACTCTCATACATTTTCTTAACATGGTATCTTATAGTTTTTCCATCTTTAGAGTGTAGAGGAATCGGTTTTAATTCACGTTCAAAATCAGAAAGCTTTTTATTGTTCCATGTCATATCCAACGCATTATCAACCATAAACAGCATCCTATCGGACGATATAGGATAAATTGAATATTCCCTTGCTTCATACCCATTCCATAAAGCCTTGACTTCAACCGGATATGAATCCCCGATAATAAAATCTTCTTTCCCACGTTTTTCTGCTATGACAAAATGCAATCCGGCAAACCCATACGCATCTCTTCTCATAAACATTTTTATCGGCTTATCAATTTCCGGATGGCTTTCAACCTCACTATATGAACGGCATTTAACTAACAAACTCAGATTTCTTTTCCAAAAATCAGTAAAATCACCATTTTCCTGATACACCGAATAAAACTTCTTTGAATCCTCTGAAAGTCCATTTGAAAACTTCTCGGCCGCACCCTTAGAACGTATACCCATAAAAGCAAAGAACAATTTAAGTTTTTCTTCTTCCTCAACTGTAATTATCATCTCTTGATCTGTCAAAAACTTTCGGATAATTTCAGAAGTTTCCCCCTCAAATACAGCAAAATCTTTCTCTATTTGTACCGGATTATCGGGATTATTAATAGTATCCCGATACAAGTTCCTGACCATAAAGACTTCTTCAGGTTTCTTATATACAGTTTTAAATCCAGTCTTATCACGGTAACAAAGATAGCCTTCACTATTACAGAACTGCCTCAATAAGAATTGTGGAATATAATGATGTCGAATCGGAATATTAGAATGCATATATGTCTCCTGTAAATAAAGTTTCATCTTTGTGTCCATTTTAGTGAAAATATGCGTTATACTTTTTTAGTTAGACAACATTTTATTCTGAAACATTTCTACCTTTTTTGTTTTTTAATTCCACTTTGTGCCGAAAAAATATTAGCATCATTTCCCGCATTTGAATATTCAAATTTACTTATAACTCTTTGCATTGTCTCTGGAGTCCAAAAAATCTTCAAATATTGTTTCGACCGTGTTATCGCTGTATAAAAAATATTATGTGTGATTTTCTCATCAATATCTCTTGTAATTATTACCTTTACAGAATCATATTCCAAACCTTGTGCCTTATGAATAGACACCGCATATGCTATTTGAAAAGGAATATCTGTATTATCTGCAGAGTCATTATCATCATCGGATTCTTTCTTCTTTTTCACATCAAATCGAACAACAGATTTTCCTGGATTTAACGGCTCTAATAATTCTAATCCAACATCCTCGGCATCAATAGCCATTAAAGGTTTATCTACCTCTATAGAAAACCAAATAGTCTCAGATGTCTTATCAAGTTCTATATCTACAATCCTTCCCTTCAGATTATTATACAAAACTGGCGTGAACCTTTCAGATTCATTAAATAAAATAGGATCCCCCACTTTAAAAGTCCACAAATCCCAATGGAACGCCTTGTTTGTATTATTATTCTGGAGAAATCTGTTAATATTATTAATCCCATACAATCCATCATAGTTCAAGCATAGAATTATTTCATCATCTGCACGCTTATCAAAAATCGTCGAATCCGGATTTGAAGAATACTTATGGCTAACTATATATTCCGTGAGGTCCGGCTCTATCATCCTTACCTTTTTCCACAAATTCAAGAGTCCCTCATCTTTTGTTCGATATGGTTTTTCCAACTCCCACCATGCAACTTTCGGAATAAAAAATCTTGCTAGTGAAAACCAGTTGCCAAATGTTATTGCTTCTATTTGATATGTATCTCCTACAAGAATCATCATTTTATACGTTGTTTTAGAAAGAATCGCATTCATATCTGCATTACTTACCATACTACACTCATCAATGATCAATATATCATATTCTGTTTGGATATGTTGCGACATTAGATATTTCTTTATTGTCGAAAAACTACAATTTTGTGCATTTACTTTTCTCTTAAGGTTTTCAACTGCAGGATTCGTGTTTGCTAGATACAGTTTTTCATGCTTACTGAAGAACTGTGAAATATGATTAATTAAATATGTTTTTCCAGTTCCTGCAGATCCATAAATTAATGTCACACAGGTTTTATTAAACAGATTGCGAAGAATAAATTCCTTTTCTTCACTATCAATATTTTTTTGTTCATTTAACCAAGTAGATATTGTTATATCATATCCCTTCATACCATGTTTTGAATATTCTTGTAATTGCTCAATTATATTCTTTGTATTGTCGTACGCTTCAGCAACATAAAGGTATTTGCCATACCTTTCAATATGACGGCCCCAATGCCTCGGCTTATATAGTTTTGTATTAAAATCAATAATTAATTTATCTACGTTTGGAAATTGTTCGATTAGATCTGCCTCTTTTGTATATAAACAAGAATTTATGTTCATGTTTGATTGAATATAGTTGGCAAGAAATTCACAGTCCCTCCCCTCACACTCTACACTTCCAAAAAGAGTTGAGTCCCCAGGAATATGTTGAATCAAAGAAGTTGCATAAGGCATCGTATCAAAAGGAATACAACCATAATTCAGTCTTAACCCAGAAAGATAACTGTTTTTTTCTTCACTTCGTTGATTTTTTATTACTTTGTTATTCATCGTATGTAGTAAATATCGTATTGTTGTTGATCCAGGTTTTCCACCTAATATCAAATCACGACTTTTATCTAAAATTTTCTCAAAATAATGCACCCTACTTTTTGAAAAAACTTCTTTTTTAATACGCAAATATTCTTTTTCTGATGAAAGGACTATCTCTAGTAAGCTTGCTCCTGATTTAGATAGATATGTCATCATTCCTTGATACTCAGCATGATTGACTTTGATATCTAAATCCTCACCGAAAATGCTTGCATAATTGTTTAACTCACATGGTCTTATAGACACTTTATAATCGTAAAGTATATTTATAGGCATTTTCTTCTCATCAAACCAAATCTCTTCATAGTATATATCCGCTTTCAAAGAATAATGAGGTGGTATCCATGAAGAGGAATAACATACAAAACGATCAAATTTGCTTGTTGTATCATACGCCGGTGTAAGTGTTATCTCATAATAAACCTTTCCCAATGCAATAAACGGCACAATCTTATGAACATATAGTCTCTGTGCCCATATACTTTCATTTATATATCTTGTGATATTAAGCTTTTCAGCTATTTTTTCATGATATTCCTGAATGCTTTTATCGGTATCCAACGGAAATTTGTCGAGATTATGAAGAACATCCATTTGAAACCGTTTCTTCATAAAATCTTTTATAAGCATATAATACTGGTAATACTTTAAAACCAAACGTTCAGCTCCATCATTATCAGGAGTATAATGAGACTTGGATTCTTGAAGAAATTTATGAAAACTACGCAAAAACAGGTACGTATTATCACGTTTAATATATTCCATCGCATTCCTGATTGTATTCCAATCCACAACAATATCATTACCAGCCCCATATAATTTTACAGCAATGTGCTCGACAAGATTGCGAGAATAGCTAAGCAAATTCTGTGCAACCAAGGCCCTAGAAACATTTTTGAAATCAATTAAGTCAATATTATCACAAATAATCTGATCAATATTGAGAATGTCTTTATCAATTTGAAGCATTTATTATGGACTGTCTCCTTTTCACGAGAAATATAAAAGATTGATAAATTCACCTAAAAATATGCCACTAATGAAAAACTAATCCTTTTCTTTTTCAACACCTTTTATTCATATTATAACCATTAATCTGTCACGAAAGACTATCTTTCAACCTAGCCGCTAACTCCTCCAACTTATCTACAATGTCAGCAAGTTGTGAATAAAGCTCCCCTTGCATGTCTGCGGCAGTAATAATCTTATCAAAATCAAGATTGTAAAACTGAATATGCCAATACGTTGAACCATCAACTTCTAATAAGCCTGCTTTTTCTTTCACAGCTTCAAGCTTTTTCTTCAATTCGACAGTTTCTCTATATGTTTTTACTGTAACTGCTATTCTATGTTTTGCAAGATTATATTCAAGATAATGCACGGACTGATATCTCCCATCATCCCATATAGTTGGCGATCCGTCAAATTTGAATATTTCATTCAGTGAAGCAATCTGGAACTTAATCCATGTATCACTCTTAGGCATCGTTTCAGGAGTATATACTACTTTACCATTGTCGGCCAATTGGCGCAGTGCCTCTCTAACCATTGATGCACGTTGACTCTTTGAAATAGTGTTTTCCTTCTTTATAGAATCTTTCTTTAAATATATGATCAATTGGTCAGCATCAATCCCGAGTTCCTTCATAAGCATCACGCAAAACTGAATACTGTAATTTGAAGCGTATGTTGTATTTATACAGATATTTTCTCCAATAATAGGATCTTTGTCGCCTTCTGCATAATAATGCAAACACTTTCTGGCATCTTCTGCGGAATTCCACGGATTATACCCATTTGTCGCCAGTTCACGTATTTTTTCAGGTTGCTTTATCAGCAGTTGTCTACCAACACCTATGATTATTTTTGCAAAAGAGTCTGCCGGTATCTCAACATCCAATAGTTTAAATGATACCGGAACAGCTCCATTAAATATTTCATTTGTTTCTTCAGTACATATTATCTCAACCGTATCTTCAAACTTGATACCTGAATAGTTTACTGTCCCGAGATCATACTTTTCTGATACAATATCAGACAATCTTTTTTCTCTGTCCAAAAGTTCTTTCTCAGTAAACTGCGACAAAAGTATAACATTCTTGTTTAAAACATTAAACTTTGAACCATCTGTCTTAAGGATACTAATTTTCTTCTCAAAAGACTCGTTAGACATAACACTGTTTTTCTCACGAGAACTAAGTGATAGATTTCCAAGCGTATCTACATATGTTTTATGTATTTCCTCAGCAGAATGCTCCTCTGTTGCTATCATCTGTTCCCATTCATCAGTCATAGTCTGAGGCATAATATGCTCCACAGTTGTATTATCAGCCACTACCATCTCAGAATATGAATTAGGATATCTTCCGTTTTCCAAGCGATACAAAAGGTATGTCACAAATTTTGTATTCCTGTAGAGCGGTGCCGTAACAAGGTTTTTCTTTACATCTTCCTGACTCCTGAGGTAATCATTACTTCTTACGCTTGTCAAGAAAGCATATATCGCCTCATAATATCTGTTATAATTAGCTTCAACCTTAAAAATACGACGATAAAGCGTAAGCATAAAGCTACGCAAGGTATTTGTCGGTACTGCACAAATAGTTCTTCTCACAAGATAGACTATAATCAAATTAATGGTCTTGTTTAGAATATCTTCTGTAACTATGTCCGGCTTTTGCTTTCTATCAAGAAATACCCGCATCAAGAACGGATACGCAGTACTTTGTGCCATATCTCTCAATTCTTGCATAAGAAGGTTAGTGGCAAGACTATAGCTACCGGATTTCTTTATAAAAGGCTCATATATCTGTGCAACTTCATATAAATCCTTTAGCATCGCGTCTCTATTCACCACACCGTCATCCATAAAGGTTTCTGACAGTTTTATATATTCCTTATATAAATCTTTGTCGTTGATAGAATACTCTCTCTTCATATGGAGATAATGACGCACAAATACTTCCATATTATTTTCGCCGATAAGTTTATCCTGAATAGGCTCCCAGTAATTATCGTACAATACTTGCTGATTACTATTCGACATAAGAAGATAATTACGGATAAGATCCGCATTGCTCAGTTCCACACCCAATGAATTGATGGATTCAAATATTTCTTGTGCATTCTCATCAAATGTCAGTTGTATCTCAACCACAGAGATTTTCAGAAGACCGCCATTATAAATAACGTCTTTTATACTTGTACCTTTAGAAATTTCATTCTTTAGACGCTCATAAGCAGTGATAAAGTTGTTATATAAAAGGCTGTTTTTTAAAACAACAGGATTTTCTGTAATTTCTTTATAGGATTTTGCTGAGATAATCGCATTAAATATACCCGCATCGTTTTTACTAGGCTTAACCTTATATCCACGGGCTTTATCATCCACATCAATATACAGGATTTTATCGGTTTTCGATGCCACATATTTAGAATCATCGTCATCAAAATCTTTAGCAAGCAAGTTCAAAGCCTTTGTTATAAGGACAAATGTGGTAAGCCTCTGCTGCCCATCCACTAAATAAAGCTTCAGATCTGCAAGATCCAGATTCTTATCAAGCTGATAAACTATTGAGCCCACAAAATGTTCTTTAGTTCCCTTTCCACAGGCTATAATATCATTTACAAGGCGGGTACACTCCTCTCCTGTCCATTTATAAGCCCTTTGATAAATCGGAACTATAAACTGCCAATTTTCCTTAGCAAGGATATCACTTACAATCATTCTCTTATGTGCATCCATAATAGTATTCCCTTCTCCTAAATATAATTATCAACAATTTAATTCCATGTTCTATTCTTTAGAAGTTCAGCTATCTTATCTGTTTCTGGTAAAACATTATCGTTTATCTGAAGAATTTCTGTAAGATCGAAGATACGCGAACCCATAGCCGATCCCTTAGTAACTTTTTTGTAATCCGTTTCATAAAACTTATCTACAAAAAAGTATCTTTCGGCCATTAAATTATATCCATACTTCTTACCATCTTCCCTTGCCTCATCAATTTGTCGTTTTCTTTCCTCTGTCAATTCGCCTTTTTCAACATCGTAATGAATCCCTTCTTCATCAACAACAGCCGTAATCATCGCCACAATTTTACCTACAGCTCTGATACTCTTCTGCTTATAAAGAGATAAATAGTCATGTGGCCTGAACCCACGCTCTATATTGTCATAATAAACTCCCGAAGCTATATTATAATCAAGTGTTGCTCCTGCAAGCTGCATCCTCATTATTTTCCATGAATCCGATACAACTATCAATCTATCATTACGACAATAATCCAGAAAGTCATCCAGGACATTTTTCATTTCATAATCGTGTTCAGATATAACCTCTTGTATTCCCAAAGCAATCTGCTCAAAAGTAGTATTGACATGAACGATATGACTTCTGGTTTTCGCACAGTATATTTCAATTGACTTGTCTACATTCTCTTTCTTTTTTTGTTCCATGTAAGAAGATGATAGCGTTATCAATACTTTATACTCTTCATTAGAAAAAGTGGACAGATGCCTTATTAACTGATCTTGATAAAACCAATCAGTAAGTTTTGTTTCTACAACTATTTTAAAACTCGGTTGTGTTATAGTAGCATCAGGAGTACTTTCTTTATTCTTTTCCTGAAGTCTAAATGATAATTCCGGTTCAAATTCGATATCACTAAAACATAAGTTTTTCAAGAATTTAAAAAACTTGTCAGACGAATAAGAATATAATCTCTGCAATAATAACATAGTATTGGCCGTAGCTACATCCTCGCCTTTATGATATCTTTGAAAATAATGTATTTTCATATTCTCTCATTTCTTTTGATAAAGCCAACACACTTACATATGCTTATCATCGGCTTTATAAAACATCATTATAGACGCAAATCATTTATTATTCTAATAACAAGAAGCCTTGTTCAAATGCTCCCGGAAATTGAAATATTTTATCTTTTCCTCTAAAGCTCACAACAATTCTTGATCCATCGATTCCTTTGACTTCACCAACGCCAAAGGCCTTATGCCTAACAATAGTACCAGCTTGGATTCTGCAAACATCAACCTCAATCGTAGGTTTCTTCGAAGTATATATCGAAGGTGTCGGTGGAACATACCCGGGACGATAAGTACTACTTGATGTAGATCTTGATGTTTGCTCAACCGAAGTCCTTTTTGTTCCATATGATACATTCGGTTCAGCTACCATTAGAACATCTTCATCAACTTCATCATCATATGAATAGTTACTAATATTAGTAAAAATCAAGCGTTCAGAAAGGTCCTCTTCGCTCTTTACATCTGCCTTCATAGAATCAGCTAACTGTCCTGCCATTGCATCATAGTCTTCACGAGAAATAACCGTGCTGTAAAGACCAACGTTCTCCCCAGTATGTTTATCAATTCCGGTGTAAATAAGACTCGCGTCTTCATATCTTTTAAACTTATATACAGCATCATTCATTAACGCCTCATTGAAGACATTTAAAGATACCAGAAGTTCAAAATCCTTTACATCCAAACCAGTAACCTTCTTAAACAAATCAGGTTCCAACTGCGTAATAACATCTTGAAGACTATACTCGCGATAATCAGTAAGATACATAAACACTGGAACACGTGTAGCAAATTTAATTAACTTTTCCTGTATCATCTTACGTTTTGACTTATATTCTTTCTCAGCATCAGTAATCTCTTTCTTTTCCTTTAAAGTTAAATTTTCCCCTTCTTTTTTTGCTTTCTTAACTGCATTAGATTTATTGATTATGGTCTCAATATCAGCATTTAAACTACGGAAACCTTCAATTCGCATAAGTGCCTCCATAGCTTCATCATTTGCTAAAAGCCTTGCAAGCGTATCATTATCAACATTAACAAGTAACGCGCTCTCCCAACGCTTAGCTAATAATGTAGCAGATGTGCCAGCCATTGCAATATCCAAAATCTCAGCTGCATTAACCTGACGCATGGAGCTTCCATCGTATGCCAATACCGGTAGAAAATTAATAAACTCACCAACTTTCTTTTCCGGATTGCTTTCTGCGACATTAAGTCTACAACTATAATCTGAAATCTGTCTTAGTGCTCTATCAAGAGCAAAATCAAATACATAACATTCCTGTTTAATAATCTGACGTTCGCCATTATCCTTAGTAATCTCCCACGGACTTTGGACACGAAAAGCAGCTTGGAAATATGTTTCTGGACTAGAAAGATTTCTGAGCATAAAGATACCTGTCCAAGGCTTAATAGTGACACCAGTAGTCAATTTACCGCAGGAAAGCGTTATGGTTTTGCTTTCGAGTGGATCATCCATAGAACGTCGCACTGGTTCCAATGCTGCCACGCCAATACCAGCCTGAGTACCAGCACAGACATTTATAATATAATCATGATAAAAACTATTTTGTTTCTGCATCAAAAGGTTTGCCATTGCATAACATGATGCTACGTTTGGCATAAACCATAGCGTATGTGTAAGAACATTCAATAATCTAGTATCCGAATATGGCATAGGAGGCTTTTGAGCTCCCAACTTCAATTCATCCACGGATGTTTCTAAGTATGAACCACGGATTAAATCCAACCATTTTTGAACATAATCCTCATACTTGAAGTGTGCATTTTTACCAGTTCCCTCTGCAGAGAAGAATACGTTCAAATCAAACTCATCAAACTCTCCTTGTTTAGCAACTCTCTGAATACTTTCAGGAATCTTATAAGTAAGCATAACCATCCTAGGAAGTGCTGCGTATGGATTGTTGCTCCCTTTCCATTCCTTTTTTGCTCTCTGTTCATCAGAATACGTCCAGTTATAAATCTGTTCTTCAATGAACTCCCCTGAGTTTAACGCTCTAAAAGGTGTTCCGGACAGATACAAATAATAGGTAGTTGTTATAGGTAACCATGTTTCATCATAAGCATTACCAGCATCATACTTTGCCAAGTCTTCATCATATGAATCTTCATCAGACTCAAAAAGTTTCTTTGCACTATCTTTCCATGCACCAAAATGATATTCATCAAAAATGACCAAATCCCAGTTTGTTGTGTGAACCCATTCATTATTTGCCTTAATACCCCCAGTCTCTTTATTAACACCAAGGAAGTCTTGAAATGAGCCAAAGCATACAATTGGTTTGCTTTGATCGGCTCTTTTATACTGTTCGTCATTTGACAAACCACTTGATGTAGTAGGTCTTGAGATAAATTGCCAACCTTCAAAATCCACATGTGTAACTAGATCTTCACGCCATGCTGTCTGAACAGCCGGCTTGAAGGTAAGAATCAAAATTCTCTTGAATCCCATTTTTTTTGCCAATTGATATGCTGCAAAAGTCTTTCCAAATCTCATTTTAGCGTTCCATAAAAACTTAGGAGTACGACCACTGTTTTCTTCATAAGCAGACTTAAAATACTTCATAGTAATATCGACAGCTTGCTCTTGCTCCGGTCGCATAGAAAATGACTGAGTCCTGTTTTCTACATTTTCTGACCCCGTTTGAACTGCCATAATCGCTGCCTTTACATCATCCAATGTACACTTAAACCATTCATTTCGGTCCACGCCTTCTTTAAGTCGTCTATAACCTTTCCGTTTTAAGACATCATGTACCTCATGATCAGTAAAGACACTTCCATCATTCTTCATTGCATTCCAATATGCAAGAATACGATACGGAACTCCGCTAGTGTGTTCAATTTCATATATACGATCTTCCACGCTACGAATTGTATATCCTACTTTAATATAGCCCTTTTGTGATTCAACACCTATATGCTCATATGCATAAATTTTAGGAATTGTTTTAGGTCTTTGAGGAAAAAATTCTATATCTGCAAATGCCATAAAGTACTACCTCCTATTCTGGCCATACAGCATTTTTAATGAATTCTATCTCATCATCCGTCAATTTGTATTTAGTAAACAATTTTTCATCTGTCCATGATTCATTAAAATCCTGAAGTGGTGCAAACATATACACTTTATTGGTCGTATGTTGTGTAATTTTCTTTAAACCTACCATAAAATGAAAAAATCTGGTATTTATATATGAAATAGCATTTTCTGCTTCCACGCGTGAATTATATGGTCCATTCATAATATAAGTCTCAGTACTAATAGAATTTGGCTCTCCTAAAATTGGTTTCATTATATCTGAAGCCATGTTTCCACTACCTACTGCCTCAGGTACAAACACTTTCCATTTTCCAATATACTCTAATCCTTTTTCTATTTTGCTTTTTTTCATGTATCCTACAGAATGATTTGCATAAAGCTTGACCATTCCAGGTGCATTTTTTTCAGAGTCAAAAGTTTTGTAAAAGGTTCTAAAACCAAAAGTCATTGCCGGATGAACTATATCTGCAAAAGATTTTTCCTTTAAGGCCATTACTTTATGTAAAATTGTAATTGATTTATTATATCTAATAAAGACATCGCAGCCACTTTCCAAAAGCGGCCGAGTCATCTCAGAAATTATTTCATCTCCAACGTGGGTAGAAACCGTACACTCTCCTCTATGATCCCTATCCCATAAAAAATAACAAACTCCACCTTTTATTTCCACTCCTGTAAAGCAGTCCCCTGCATTTTCAAAGTCATGTAATAATCTGATTCGATCATCTTTTAGCATTGAATCTCTAAACAAATCCAATCCTTTCCCCCCAGCATACCATCTAGCAGGTATAATCATTGATAGATATCTTGGATTAAGTTTTTTTGCCTGTTCAACAAATTGATTATATATTGGCATTGCACTTGCTTGTGCCCCACCATCACTTAATTGATAAGGTGGGTTACCTATTATCACATCAAATTTCATATTAAAAATCTCCTCAGGGTGTATCGTATGTATCCACTCGTATGCGTGTGTTTCAAGACTTTCTTCACGGTCATATTGGCTTTGTGCAGCTCCACAAAATATACACTTACCATTTTGCCATTTATGTCGAATAGTTTTAAATCTTATGTTTCCATCAATATTATCAAAGCGCACTACCGAATAATTACCATTTGCTGTTTTTGAACAATATAAACTTCTTCTCGATAAATGAGATGTAAGCTCTGTAATGGAAATCCCAAATAGCTGATTCTTAAAAATATGAGTTGTTCTTTCTTGTAAATCAGGATATTGGTTTTCCAAACCTTTCAACAAGCGTTTTGCTATCTCTCTCAAAAAAACACCACTTTTACAACAAGGATCCAAAAACACAGTATCTGGATTGCTAAACAAATCTTGTGGTAATGTATCCAACATGGCGTTTGCAACTTCTGGCGGTGTAAAAACCTCATCATTAGATAAATTAGCAATGCAGGATAACACATCTGGATTATATATCGTGTTATAAATATTATTTGCCATGGTCTTGAATCCTCCTATAATCTGTAACATAGGATGTCAAAAATTCTCCCTCATCATTAGGTTTTTCTTCTAACATAGGAAACAAACTCATCTGCCTATTATCATTTGCACTTTTTATTTTTCCCCCTGCATTTGGCGCATATTCACCCGCTAATAATTTATCAAAGCGATAATCTTTCCTCTGCATTTTATCTCCCAAAACAAAAGCCCATTCTGAAAAAACAATAGGTTCTTCTGTATCATTGCCATTATCATCAACCAACTTAAGACTCAATGCATTCCCACATACTATATTTCTGCTCAAAATATATCTTATAGCGTCTTTGCAGTCATTATTAGCATCTTTCTTACAAATAGCTTCATATTCCTTATTCCATATCTCAAATAACCGATTTCTGCATATAACAACATTATCCATCATGAGATCTACCCCATATATGCTTGCCACAGCAATAACTGATTGTTTTTCAAATTCTATCGGCAATGGTTTCTTTTTTTTGGGCGGAATCGCTCTTTTCTTGGCTGCCTCCAATTTTCTTCGAAGAATCTCAGCAACAAAGTTCCCATCTCCACAAGCTGGCTCTAAAAACCTGCTGTCGACACGTTCTGTCTCCTGCTTAACTAAATCAAGCATAGCATTAACTTCACGCTCTGCGGTGAAAACCTCGCCATGATCAGCAACACGTTGCCTTGATTTTACTTGTTTTGTCATTCTCATCTCTCCTACTTTTGAGTTTTAGTATACCATCCATTTAAGTATCCTGTTTCTTTTCCCACACCATAACTTCCACTAATCGAATACTTAATACAGGCTTCTCTTATATATTGCACGATATCATCATAGTCACCTATCACCCAAAGACACCCTCCTTTATCACGATTATCAACCACATTCAGACCTTTTGAAACAAAAAAATCTTTTAATGATTCCGATTCTTGAGTTTCTTTATTAATGTTATCATTTAAGGTATTTTCTATATTGTTTAATGTTTTTTTTATTACATCATTTCTATTACCTTCCGTCATATCAAATATCAAATGCGAATATACTTGCAATCTCATTGCTTTAGCAATCATACTTTTAAAAGAATCAACTCTGTCAAAACTATAAATACGAAAATTATTAGTGTATCTAAGAGTTCCATTTTCTTTTTTATTATAATCAGTTTTTAAATCTCTCTTTTCCCGTTCTTCAGCAAGCCAATCTTCATGCCAGCCCACTGCTATTCCTGTAATTGTCGAATCACATTGTAAAGATAGCTGTATAGATTTTTTTTTGATTTTTCGCTCATATTGTCCTAAACTATCGAAAGCAAGCTTACAATATGAAAAATATCTATCCCGATACTCCCAATCATACCCGATAGAACGTCTTGTCTCTATATCTATGAATATCCCATCATTATCATATGTTTCTACAGGATTAGGTCTCATTTCTATATTATTACATACATTTGTTTCATTAAATAATTTTGCAAAAAAATTCATAGTTTCATCATGTTTATCATACATTGATGGTCTATACATTCTGTCCTCCTTTTTTTAAAAACTACCTATTCCATTAAGCAAAAATGTTTTAAAGTAACCAGCCTTATATAATAAGGAAAAAAACAAAAAAAGTAATCCCTCTGTATTCATTTTTATGTAGTAATAATATGATCTTTTAAAGCCATACCTAAAACCAAAAGCTATTCTTAGCAAGTTATATATTCTAACATATCAATAAATGCTAATTTGAGTCCACATTATTTATCAATGTAAACTTACAGTATTAAGCATAATTAAACTAATCATGTATCACAAACAACACTGTTGTTTTTCTTACAAAAGCCTACTTTATTTTACCATTTTTCTACTATATTGAGAAGTTATTTTTTTAAATAAATATACATTTAATATTATATTTTTTTATGCCTCTCTATACTTAGGCTACTCTTTTTGTTGTCCCATAATCACGCCTGTCACCCGGAACATTTGTGCTTTTTTACAGCAAAAACCGCCCCTGCCTCACGGCAAGAGCGGCCTGAATTTTTTATATTCAATTTGTGACAGGAGAACCTTCCCCTTGTCACACAAATTCGAGACGCACTGCGTCCTGAATTTGGAAATGTCACATCAGTAATACATATCAAACCCGGTCTCCAGGGTTTTTGCATATGTTTTTCCGGCTGCTTCAAGTGCTCCTAATATATAGTCTTTATTATATCTCACTACGGATATCCGGTCATACACTCTCATTCCCATATGGCTGAGTCCTC
>JAEEGL017277520.1_pt1 | contig 15302 bp, 14 predicted proteins | sample 9134231 | NCBI WGS metagenome assembly JAEEGL01 (sample SAMN16246548, study PRJNA631951) | gut metagenome | biome: gut microbiome; feature: rumen; material: fiber-attached | host: Bos | place: Iran: Karaj | collected 2018-10 | reverse complement strand
CCTTGATTACATTTCTAAGATTGAAATTTCAATGTCAGAATTCGTTTCTTCACGCCAGGAAGTAATGGATCTTTCAAAAGTAATCGTTTATTCCATTCTTTACAAACAGTTTGACCGCGATGTTTACGGCGATTTAATTCAGTGTGAATGCGTTAGAAAGCATAACAGGGCAAATCCTTCTCATTTGATTGATGAACGTACTCAAATGACAGAACGTCAGCTTCGCTCAATTCTGCAGAATAAGGAAAATATAATTCAGACAACAAGAAAACAGATTCTTGAACCAATCTGGAATTCAATAATGACAAATAAAGATTTTTCTAATGAAGAAAAAAATATTTATCTTTTGATGTCAGAAAAATTCATGAATCGTCTTGGTTTAATGAACTGGTACATTATTACACTTTTTGCCAAAAACGAAGGTGCAAATGAAATGTATGTTGCAATCCGAAATAAGCGCAGCTCTTACATGGAAAAGTCTAAAGTTGCAGAATATATTTCGGTAATGGTAATGGAGCTTGCACTTAACAACGAAAATACAAATATCCGCAAAGAAGCAAAACAGATGTATCACGGAATCGAAGATATTGACGGTTTAATTTTTGATCCGGAAGTACGTGCAAAAATTGTTCAGGAATTGCAGAGAAAGCATGAACTTGTATTCCTTTCTTGGAAGCTTGGAGGTGGTTCAACTTCTATCGGAAAGCAGGGAAGACTTTCTATTACGCTTTATAATAAAGATGATGAGTTCCAGGAAGTAAAAGAGAATATTGAATCAGCTAAGGCTTCTAATACTAACAAACGTTCGTTAATAGACTTTTACAGGGAATTGCCGGAAGGTCAGGAAGGAACTGATTTAGGCTTGTATTATCTTTCTTATCTTGATGATGCCTGCAAAAAAGTTAATGTAAAATTTGAATCTCTTGTAAATCAGTTCTCTGCAAGTGATCTTACCGTTATTAACTTGAATTTCAATTTCTGATTTTATGGGTAAATTTAAATCTGCAAATTTATTTCTTTCTCTTTTTATGGTTATAAGTCTGTCTGTTTTTTGTTTTACAGGCTGTATGCAGGTTGTGCCCGAAGTTGCAGAAACAGATACATCCGTTATATTTGAATATTTTGATGAAGAAACACCAAGTGTACGCCTTTCGGTTTTTGCACATTCCTTATCTGATGTACGTCGTTACGATAATCTTGAGCTTTCATGTGAAGGTTCTGATTTCGCCTGGGAAACTTCGGACCTTGCAATAATTTCTGACGGAAATAATGAATGGGTCGGCAACACAAATTTTATTGTTCCAGAAGGTTATATAATTCCGACTGGAATTTATGAAATGACATTAATTAATGCTGACGGCGAAAGTGAATCAATTAACGTAAAAATTGACTACGATGAAAAATATTATTCGTTAAATCAGGTTCAGGCTGAAGAAGAAGCAAAAAAAGATGGTGGTCGAAAAAGAATTGCAATTTATAATTATGATAAAATTTTACTGTACTTTGGACAGCAAACAGATAATTTAAAAACAGAATTTGATATAAGGGAAGTTTATCGTGATTCAAAATACTACCAATATGTATATCTTGTTCCTTCAAAAGGAGTTGTCTGCATATTGAAAGAAATTGAGATGGAAGATTAAATTATGGAAGATAATATTCAGGAAAAAGAGGAACCTTCGTCCTCGAATAATAAAACTTTTACAGGTCCTGCCAGAGAAGTAAAAACTTATGTTTTACGAATCGGCAGAATGACGTCTGCACAGGAAAAAGCTTATAATGATCTTTCGCCTTCCTGGTGTATTCCTTATGAAAAAAAACAGTTAAACTTTGTAGATATTTTTGGTAATACAAATCCAATTATTGTTGAAATTGGTTTTGGAATGGGAGATGCAACTGTAGAGCTTGCAGAAAAAAATCCAAACATAAATTATCTTGGAATAGAAGTTCACAGACCCGGAGTAGGAAAGGTACTTTCAGAAATTAAACGAAGGGAATTAAAAAATCTTTATATTATTGAACACGATGCTCTTGAAGTTCTGGAAAATATGATTGGTGATAATTCCTTAAACGGCTTTCATATATTTTTCCCCGATCCTTGGCCTAAAAAAAGACATCATAAAAGAAGAATGATTCAGCGTCCGCGCACAAATTTAATGGTCCAGAAGCTTGCGCCAAAAGGCTATTTATATTTTGTAACTGACTGGCTTGAGTATGCAGAATTTGCGCTTGAAGAATTAAATCAGACAGAAAATCTTATTAATAAATATGATGGCTTTGCTCCGGCTCAACCATGGCGCGTTCAGACAAAATTTGAACGAAAAGGACTTGCGGCTAGCAGACAGATTACAGAATTGCTATTTGAAAAAAAGGATATTTAATGGATTCAACGATACAGAATAGAATTGCAGAACTTGAAGAGTTAATTTTAAAATATCAGAATTCTTATTACAACGGCGAAGCAGAAATTTCTGATGCGGAATTTGATAAGCTTTGGGATGAATTAAAGGCTTTAAATCCTTCAGATTCTATTCTTCAGAAAGTTGGTGCCGATTCCGGAAATTTTGAAAAAGCAGAACATATCATGCCGATGGGAAGCCAGGAAAAAGCGGCAGATCCTGAACAGTTTTTGCAGTGGGCTTCAAAGCATAAATATGACCGTTATCTTGTTGAATATAAACTGGACGGCGCTTCTCTCGAGCTTCAGTATCGTAACGGTTATCTTGTAAAAGCAGTTACCCGCGGAAACGGTTCTATTGGTGATGACATTACAGAAAACGCAAAAAAAATGGGCGGCGTAAATGCGGCAATTTATAAGGATGGAGTTCTTGTTCCATTTACAGGTGGAATTCGCGGTGAAGTTATAATGACCCACGAAGTTCATAAAACTCATTTTGCAGATAAAGCTAACTGCCGTAATGCAGCAAATGGTCTTATGAAAAGAAAAGACGGCAAAGGCAGCGAATATTTAAAACTGATTGTTTATGATGCATTAAGCACTGATGATAAAACCTGGTTTACCTGCGAAGAAGAAAAAATCAAATGGCTTATGGATTGCGGATTTAATGTAGTTCGGCTTGTAATCTGTAAGTCGCCTGATAGAGTAATTGCTTACCGTGCAAAAATAATGGAAGAGCGTAAAACTCTTGAATACGATATAGACGGGCTTGTTGTAAAAGAAAGTGAAATTAATTTAAGTGATGCTTCCCGTGCACGCCCGGACCGCCAGATAGCCTTTAAGTTCAGCCTGGAAGAAGCAGTTTCAACCTTGCGAAAAGTTGAATGGAGTATAAGCGGTTCAACCTATACACCTGTTGCCATTTTTGACGAAGTCGAATTAAACGGTACAAAGGTTCAGCGTGCAAGCCTTGCAAATCCGGATACATTAAGAAAGCTTGGCGTAAAAATTGGAAGCCATGTTGTTGTCGTAAAGCGCGGCGAGATTATTCCAAAAATTGAAAGCGTTGTTGAAGAAACAGACATTCAGACTTCTCCAGTTGAATTCCCGTGCGTTTGTGAAGTTTGTGGAACAAAGCTTGTAGATGAAGGTAGTCGTCTTTATTGTCCGAACCGCGAGTGCTCAAAAAGAATTTTACATCAGCTTTTAAAATATCAGAGTGTGGTAGATATTCGTGATTTAGGCGAGACCTTAATAACACAGCTGTTTAATGATAAAAGAGTCCGCAGCATTTCGGATTTGTATTCACTTGAAGTAGAAGATTTAATTCCTTATTTTTTGAATGATGAAAGCATTGAAAAAGATAAAAGATCTTTAGGTGCAGAGAAGGTTTATAAAAGCATTCAGTCGCATAGAAATTTAAGGCTTCAGACTTTTCTTGCCGGTTTTGATATTGAAGGTTTTGGAGAAACTCTTGCAGAAAAGCTTGTTCAGTCAGGATTCGATACGCTTGAAAAAATGCTTAGTGCAACAGTAGATCAGATTTCTAATGTTTACGGCTTCGCAGAAATTTCTGCAAAAACAATCGTTGACGGATTAAAGGAAAACGCAGATGAAATGCGTTCGTTAGTTGAAAAAAATATCATAACAATAAAAGCTGAAGGCGGTGGAAAGCTTTCCGGACTTTCTTTCTGTTTTACAGGTGAGCTTGTTACAATGAAACGTCTTGACGCAGAAAAGCTTGTAAAAGATAATGGAGGAAGTCCAAAATCTTCTGTTACAAAAGATTTGTCTTATCTTGTTACAAATGATACTTCAAGCGGCTCTTCTAAAAACGAAAAGGCAAGAAAATTTGGCGTTAAAGTAATTTCAGAAAAGGAATTTCTTGAACTTGTAAATAATTAATTTTAGGCGCCGGGCTTTTGCACGGCATAAACTGAAGTTTATGAATGGAAGAAAAACTGAATCAAGAAAAGCAAAAATAGTTTCTGCCTTTATTAATCTTTTCATTTTAATTCTTGTCTTCTATATATTTTTTAATTTTTTACTTTTCTTTAAATGTATAGTTTCCTTTTCAAAAATTCCCGATAACAAAACCTGTGAATATCTGCGTATCAAAATATACGGTTCTTCTTCTTCCGATGAAGGCAACACAGTTAGTGCTTCCTTTTCAATTATAGATTCAAACGGAAATGAAATTGCCGTGATCGAGCGTTCCTGGAAAGGTAATTATCTTTGCGTTGAATTTGAAAAAGCATCTTATAAATATAAAACCGTAATGTTTCCTTCAAAGATTTACGGTAAAGAAAAAATATATGAAGAAAATGTAAAACGCCGCGGAACTTCGCTGGAAAAATATTACAACGATAACGGGCAGTGCATGCTGTTAGGATACGGTTCTTCTTTAAAGCAGAGAAAAGCCCTGTACAATATTTGTGTCATTGCTACAAAAAAATATCCGTTCTATGATTTTGCAATTTCTAAAAATATTCTGATTGATCTGTCTATGTGTAAAAATGACGTATATTATTCAATCGTTCAGAATTCACGTGGAGAACTGGAACTTCAGGAATTGTAAAAAAATCCCGGCAGAAAATTGTTCAGCCGGGAAAAATCTTGTCTTATAAAATGCGCAGAAAATTATTCATCTTCAAATGTAAAATTATTCAGGAAAAATTCCGGAACAACTGCAGAGCCGTTTAATCTGATTTCCCAGTGAAGGTGAGGACCTGTTGCCAAGCCTGTTGCACCTGATTTTCCTATTAATTCACCCTGTTTTACCATCTGGCCTTCTTCTACCTTTAATTCGCTTAAATGATAGTAAAGACTGTAAAGTCCAGGAAGATGTTCAATTACAATACTGTAGCCTGTAGAAATGCGGTTTTCTGCCATAACAACTTTTCCTTCTGCACAGGCATGAACTTCTGTTCCAGTTGGAACTCCATAATCATTTCCGTAGTGAAGGCTTGTAGATGATTTTCCGTTTGAATATGCGTAAACTCTTCTGTCTCCGCAGTAAGCTGTATATCTTTGAGAAACTGTTGGAGTTGTAAATTTCTTTAAGGAGAAAGTATCATTTGAAAGATAAGAGAAAAGAATATCATTCAGTTTTTCAATTTGAGCAGTGCGTTCAGGACTTGTATCTGTTTTGATTGCAGTATTTGCTTCGTTCAGTTCAATTACTTCTTTATTGAATTCGCGGTTTTTATATGTAGAAGGCAGAATAAATTCCTGTGTGTCATCTTCGGAAAGAGAAAAAATAACTTTTAAAGAATAATTTCCTTCCGAGGTAAGCCAAAGGGAAACTGGAATTCCGCATAAAAATTCAGTCGGCTGAGCCTTTTTGTTTTTGGTAATAGAATAAAACGGAGCTTTATCTAAAACTTTTTTTCCGTCCTGCAAAAGCTGAAGTGTTGCTTTTAACTGATTTGTATCATATTTCTTTTTGTTGTTTTTCGGAATGGAAATATTCAGCCTTACAAAAATTGCATCGCCTGGAGTTATAGTGTCGTTATATTTAACGCTCAAAGTGTAGTTTTCTGATTGAAAGGCTGCAGTTGCCGCATTCAACGAAAAGAACATTAAAAAAGAAAGAAACAATACTACAATTTTTTTCATACCAAACTCCTGTCAGCAGCCGCTGCTTATGCAGTCCTTTATTATTAACTGTTTTACCTGATTTCCCTTAAAATTGTTTATATCAAGATTATATACGATATCATATTTTTTTCCAACAAATATCTCTTTTCCAAGTTTTTCAGCTTCGCCCCAGTAAACTGCAGGAATTTTAAAATTTCCTGTATCGAATGAAAGCTTAAGATGAAACGGTGTTTTTTTGCCGATAACGACGGCATCACAAAGAGTTACAGCCTGGCTCATAAAAAGCAGTTCTTTATTTTCGTTACCGTATGGAGAGAATCTTTCTATTAAATCAAACAGTTCAGGATTTAAATAATTAAGCGGAATCTGCGCATCTAAAACCTGTTCATCAATATTACCCTGCTTGTCAAAATTTCTGATATTTTGTTTTACGGCATTCAAAAAAGCTTCAAGCTTGTCTTCGGTAAAACTAAAGCCCGAAGCAAAATCATGACCGCCGTAATTTATAAAAATATCTCCAAGGCTTTCAAGAAAGAGAGTAGAATTAAAGCTTCCAAAGCTTCTCATTGAACCGCAGTATGTATTATTTATTTTAGAAATAATTATTGCAGGTACAGAAAAATCCTGCATGATTTTTGCAGCAATTAATCCGGTAAGGCCTTTGTTAATTTCTTCGTCTACAATCAGACAGAGCTTTTCTTCGTATTCATGAATGCTCTGTTCAACCTTTTTCTGAATTTTTTTCGCAGATAGGGCAACCATAGATTTACGTTCTTCATTCAAATCAAATATCTGCTGGGCAAGCTGTTCCCGTTCGTCTGAACTTTCAGAAAGAAGTAATTTTAATGCTTTGTCTGCCTGACCCATTCTTCCGGCCGCATTTAAAGAAGGAATAACCGTCCAGGATAATTCAGAGGCTGTAAGTGTATCGGGCCTTAGGTTCAGCTTTAAAAATAATTCTGCAATACCGTTACATGCACCGTATTTTTTAAATGAACTGATTCCGTTTTTAACAAAGATTCTGTTTTCATTTTTCATCGGCATAATGTCTGCAAGTGCGGCAAGCGCTACAAGCTGCATTTCTTCGTTTTCTATTTTTACGGAATCTGAATTTTTAGAATTAATAAAAAGGTTGCAGTAAGTTATGTATAAATTTGAAAGACCTTTCAGAATTGATTTTTCTTCTTCATTATATTTTGCAAGCGTAGACATTTTGGAAATCTGAATCGCAGTCTTTTTATTTACAGAAGGAACGAGCTTTGAAATCTCCGCAGATAAATCCATAATGGAAAAATCAATTCCGCTGCCAAAAATATTTTTAAGAATATTTTTAGTTTCGTTTGCGTTCCAGGAATAAATTACCTGATTTGAAAGGAACGTTAAAAGTTTTAAATCATAAATTGAAGTTACGCCCGGAACAATTTTTTCTCTAAGTGATTTTGTCTGAACAAGATTTTTAATTTTTATGCATTCAGCCCAAACGCATTTATTTTCAACATCTTCTTCAAGATTTAAAATACAGACTTCTGCATTGTAAAACGGAGTCTGCGAAAATCTAAGCGCCTTTGAAATCTTATACGCAATTGCCGCTCCTGAAATATCGCAGAAAGGGTAGCCGCTGTCCGGAAGCTTCGGGTCCAGAATAATAATTGCATCTGGTAAAGTTTCCCGCGGATTATGATGGTCTGTAACAATTACTTCAATGCCAAGATCATTTGCATGATTTATTTCTTCTATATTAGAAATACCGCAGTCAACGGTTATTATAAGAGTACCGTCCTGTGCTGCAAAATCATCTATCGCTTCAATAGAAAGTCCGTAAGAATCATCGCCCAGCGGAATCCTCCATTGAACGTCAATTCCCATTCTTTTTAACTGCGAGTATAAAATTGCTGTACTTGTAATTCCGTCTACATCTTTGTCGCCGAAAATTAAAACTTTTTCGCCTTCTTCTTTTGCCTGAAGAATTCTTTCTACGACATCTTCCATTACAGTAAAAGAAAAACTTTGATGCTGGAATCTTAAGTCTTCTTCCAGAAAATATAAAAGTTCCCTTCCTTCTGTAATTCCACGGCGTACAAAAATTGCCGCAAGCAATTCAGACAAATTAAAATTTTCGCATAGAGGTTTTATCTGCTGTTGAGTAACTGAAGTTTTTTTCCAGACTGCCATTCTTATTCTTCGCTTGTAATCTTTTTGAAAATTATCGGTTCAACTTTAATTTCGTTTTCTGAATAAGAAACAGAGTCTTCTAATTGCTCCAATGCTTTTCCAAGACAATCGTTGTCTTTTCCGTAAATTTCCATAATAACATCATCTTTATTTACAAAGCAGCCTTCTGTTTTGTGAAAGATGATTCCGGCATCAAAGCAAACCTTATCAGTTGTTTTATTTCTTCCAACTCCAAGATTTACGCCTGCAACACCGGTTTTATATGCATCAATTTTAATGTAACCGTTCTGTTTTGCCTTAAGCACAGTTTTGAATTGAGAACGTCTTTTTCCTAACTGCGAAATAAGTTTTTCTTTATTTCCGCCCTGTGCTTCTACGTTTTCATAGAATTTTTCAAGGGCTCTTCCGCTTTCTACAGCTTCAATACATTTCTTTTCTGCTGCTTCAAGGCTTTCTGCAAGGCCTGCCATGTAAAGCATTTCTGCCGCAAGTGCATAAGTTACGTTCATTACGTCTGCAGGTCCGTTTCCTTCAAGACATTCAATTGATTCTTCAATCTCAAGGAAATTTCCGGTTTTAAGGCCGAGTGGAGTTTCCATGGAAGTTATTAAGGCAACTGCTTTTTTGCCCATTGTTTTTGCTGTCTGAACAAGTGAAGTTGCAAGCAGGCATGCATCAGCCTTGGACTTCATAAATGCGCCGCTTCCAAATTTTACGTCAAATACAAGACCGTCTGAACCTTCGGCAACTTTTTTAGAAAGAATACTTGCAGTAATTAAAGGAATAGATTCAACTGTTCCAGTTACGTCTCGAAGTGCATAAAGAATTTTATCTGCAGGAGCAATGTGTTCAGTCTGCCCGATCATTGAATAGCCGTTTTCATTTACCATCTGCATGAACTTTTCTTCGGTTAAATCTGTTCTGTAGCCTTCGATAGATTCAAGTTTATCAAGAGTTCCGCCTGTGTGTCCCAAAGCTCTTCCGCTCATCATAGGATCGCGCAGACCGCATGCAGAAACAATTGCCGCAAGCGGAAGTGAAATTTTATCTCCAACGCCGCCTGTAGAATGCTTGTCTACATAAAATATATCTGAATTTTTGTTATCTTTATGGAAGTTGATTACGTCGCCTGAATGAAGCATTGCGTCTGTAAGATAGCCGGTTTCTTCAAAAGTCATTCCGTTAAAGAAAATTGCCATAAGCCATGCAGACAGCTGATAGTCTGGAATAGTTTTGTTTACGCAGCCTTCAACCATAAAATTAATTTCTTCTTTTGTGTTCGGCTGTGAACCTGTAAGGATTTTTTTTCCGTCCGGTTGCGTAACAAAAAATCCCCTTTTTTTAATGATGATATCTGTAGCTCTCATAGAATTCCCACCCCAGTATTAATAGTATTTATTTTCTGTCCAATACTGTTTTCCAGCATTTTGAACATTATGATTCTAATTTCTTCATAAGATTCTTTTGAAATAACAATATTCCTTACTTCCTTTGGAGAAAGATTGGAAATACTGTCCAGATAATTTATTGCTTCCTTTTGTAATTTATATAGATGGCCTGCATTTCCTGAATCAGATAAAGACCCGGCTTTTTCTTTTACACAGTTTTCGCAATAAAAAATGTTGTTTAAATCATTATAATATGAATTTTCAAGATTGCAAGAGCACATGTTACAATGTTTTACTTCCGGCTGAACACCAAGCAGCCCGATGTATCTCCATAAAAATCTGATAAGTCCAAGACGGCTCTGTTCTTCATTGCATAAATCCATGCCGTCTAAAAATCCGCTTATGATTCTGTAACATTCTTCGTTGCTTCCTGCGCAGTTTGTTTTAATGGCAAGTTCTGCCGCAAGATTTGCCGCGTAAGTTTTAAAAAGATTTTTAGAAAAAGATTCATGAAAATTCTTTACGTCAAAATCAGTAATTTTTGCCTGTTTTTTGTCGGGATTTTCATAAAGATAAAGGATTCCGCTGTTCCATAAAGAAACAAGAGATTTTAATTTGCTTTTTGGTCCGCCGTAAAGCGTTGCGTAAGAAATTCCAAGCTCTTTAGATAAAACCGTCACGGAAAAATTATTTTCTCCAGACGGCTTTAAAGAGATTATTGTTGCATAATAAGAATGAGTTCTATTCATCACTTATAATATGAACTTATGACTGCAAAAAAGGGAAGTCCTTTTTGAAAAATTTTCAAAAATTTTTACTTTTTCTGGCCATAATAAGCATTTGGACCATGTTTTCTCATATAATGCTTGTTGATTATATAATCAGGAAGTTCCTTTGCTTTTGGATTCACTAAAAGAGTGTTGATTGCCATTTTGCAGATTTCTTCCATTACAGTTGCATTATAAACTGCTTTTGAAGCTGTTTCGCCCCATGCAAAAGGTCCGTGTCCGCCGCAAAGAACCATATTTACTTCTGCAGGATTTAATTTTTCTTTGTCAAAGTGAGAAATAATTAAATTTCCTGTTTCTTTTTCATAATCCTTTTCTACGGCTTCTTTAGAAAGATATGGAGTACATGGAATTTTTGTCTGTATGTGATCAGCGTGAGTTGTTCCAAAAAGCGGAACAGACTGAACAGCCTGAGCCCAGCTTACAGCAAAAGTTGAATGAGTGTGAATAATTCCGCCGATTTTAATGTTTCTTTTTGCGGCAAATTCCTTGTATAAAACTGCATGAGTTGGAGTGTCGGAAGAAGGATTAAGATCTCCATCAACAACATTTCCTTCAAGATCAACAATCACCATACTTTCAGGAGTAAGCTCTTCGTATGGAACTCCCGAAGGTTTAATTGCAAAAACTTTTTCTTCTGCATCGTAAGCAGAAACATTTCCCCAGGTGTAAAGAGCAAGATGATTTTCCGGGATTTTCATATTAGCCTTAAAAGCTTCATTTCTTATTTTTTCGTATTTCATTTTCTTTCCTGTAATTTTGATTTAAGTCCTGTTTTATAATGATTCAACGGCTGCTTTTTCAATTGCAAGACATTTCTTGTAACGTTCAAGGAAGATTTCAAATGAATCTTCAATTTCTTTTTCTACCGCAGTTGTCGTAATTTTTGAAGAAGCAAAAATCTTATCATTAAGGAAGTCTGCAAGCTGACTATTGCCGTTATTGCTGCAATAGTCTGTGTAAACAGCAAGAATTGCCATTCCCCAAGGACCGCCTTCCCCCGCATTTTCTGTAATGTTGATTTTTGTTTTTAATGCCGCAGCCATGTATTTACAGCCGGCTTCGGTTTTAAAATATCCGCCAGCACCTGTCATAGAATCAATTTTTACCTGCTCGTTATAAAGAATGTCCATTCCAATTCTTAAAGCACCAAGAGAACTGAACATCTGACTACGCATAAAGTTTGCAAGATTGAAATTTGCATTTTCGCTTCTTGCAAAAAGTGGTCTTCCTGAAGAGAAATTTGTAATGGATTCACCGCTCAAATAGTTGTAAGAAATAAGTCCTCCGCAGTCTTTGTCAGCTTCAAGAGATTTTAAAATAAGGCGGTCAAAATACTGTCCCATTGGAATATCAGTTTTTCCTGTAATTTCTTCAACGGCTTCTTTAATAAAGTTAACCCAGTAATTGTGCTCGCCTGTACAGTTATTTGCGTGAACCATTGCAACATCTTCAGCATCTGGAGTTGTAACGACATCAATAATTCCGTTGTAGCTTTTCTGAAGCGCTTTTTCAAGGACAACCATTGCAAAAACAGAAGTTCCTGCACTTATGTTTCCGGTTCTCTGTTTTACGGCGTTTGTTGCAACCATACCTGTTCCGGCATCACCTTCAGGAGGGCAGAAAAGAGTTCCAGAAGCTAAATCTCCGCCTTTATCAAGGAAAGCGGCACCTTTTTGAGAAAGGTTTCCGGCTTTTTCTCCAGACAAAAGGATTTTTGGGAAAACTTCATTTATTTTTATATTGAATTCTTTTACTTTTGGAAGATTTTCAAATTTCTTACAGAATTCTTCGTTATAAACAGCTGATTTTTTATCTGCAGATTTTGTAATCGGGAACATTCCGCTGGCATCTCCGGCTCCAATTACTTTTTCACCGGTAAGAAGATAATGAATATAGGCCGCAAGAGTCATAACATAACTTATGTTCTTTACGTGTTCTTCTTTATTTAAAATTGCCTGATATAAATGCGAAACAGACCAGCGTTCAGGAACAGGGAAATTGAAAAGGTTAGAAAGTTCTTCAGAAGCTTCTTTTGTAATTGTATTTCTCCAGGTTCTGAAAGGAACTAAAAGATTATCATCTTTACCAAAGGCAAGGTAACCGTGCATCATGGCAGAAATACCCATAGCCTTGATATTTTTTAAGGTAACTCCATAAGTGCTTAAAACATTTTTTTTCAAAGCTGCATAGCAGTCCTGAAGTCCCTGATGAATCAATTCAAGCGGATAAGTCCATATTCCGTCTTTTAACTGATTTTCCCAGGTAAAACTGCCTTCTGCAAGCGGTTTTGCATTGCAGTCAGTTAAGCATGCCTTAATTCGTGTAGAACCGAATTCCAATCCCAAATAAACATTTCCGTCTTCGATTAGTTTTTTCTCATTCATGAATAATATTATAATACATAAAGTGAAATATTTAAATGTTTTAATTAAACGTTTAACTAATTTTTATATATTAATTTTTTCTATAAAAACAAATAAACGTGAACGTAAGCAGATCTGAAAGACGCTTGTTACCCGGTGCGAATCACAAGTTCAATGGTTTCCTATACGGGTAACACTGCGTTTTTTCAGAAACGCTGAAGTGGAAGTTCATTTGTATTCATATCACCAATTATGAATTATAAAATTTTAAAAACTTGCATAATTCATAATAATCAAATAAAATATAAAAACTGTTTGATTGTTCTTGATTTTTATCTATATTTATTAATGGGAGATTATATATGAAAAAGTTTGGATTTATTTCTTCTTTAATTGCAATGAGTTTCCTTCTTATTTGTGGCCTTTTTACTTCTTGTGAATCTACAAGTATTGAAGATATAGAGGATAGAATTTCTGTTATGGAAGAAATTCTGGAAGATTTTGATAATGTTGACGAAGATATGTTTACAAAAAAATCTTTAGAGAAAGTTCAAAAAAATAAGCAGAAATTAGAAAAGAAGCTGGAAAAAGAACAGAAAAGACTTGAAGCTGCTAAGGAGAAACTTGCAAAAAAGCAGAATTAAGTCAAATCACATAAGATTAAGCTTAGGCTTATAATTGACAAATATCTTCATATTATTATATAATATTTCAATTAAATTTATTGGGGGCATATATGATTTTTCCTTTGGAAAAGCTTACTGAATTTAATGGCAATATATATGAAATTACTGTAGCAGCTAGTTTGCGTGCTTATCAGATGGCTAAAGTTAATGATCCTGAGATTGAAGAAAATCAGGGAAAGGTTGTTTGTGCTGCAGCCAGACAGCTTTTTAATGGGAAAGTAACATATAGAATTGAACAGAACTAAAATTCCTGTTGTAGTAATTTTTGCTCCAACAGCTTCTGGAAAGACTGCCTTAATGAAAGAACTTTTTTCTTGCAAAGGCAGTCATTTTATTTTAAATGCAGAAGTAATTAATGCAGATTCCTGCCAGGTTTATAAAGACATGGACATTGGAACTGCAAAAGCAGAAAAAGAACTTTTAGATTTAGTTCCTCATCATTTAATAAATTTATGTTTGCCGTCTGAGCAGTTTAATGTTTCCGATTTTGTTGATATGGCAGATGAAAAGTGTGAAGAAATTTACGGGCGCGGGAATCTTCCTGTAGTCTGCGGAGGAACAGGATTTTATATCCGTAATTTTTTATTTGGAGTTTCAAAAACACCAGAATCTGATCCGAAAATAAGGGAAGAATTAAAAGCTCGTGTTCAGAAAGAAGGAACATATGTCCTTTATAATGAATTACAGAAAATAGATCCTCAGAGTTCTCAAAAGATTCATCCGAATGATGCATATAGAATCTGCCGCGCGCTTGAAGTTTATTATATAAGCGGAAAAACTCGTACTTCTTTTCTAATAAAGAATTCCCTTAGAGACTGCTATGAATTTTTGTTTTTGATTCTGCAGCCGCCACGCGAAAAACTTTACGAACGAATCCGCCAGAGAGTAGACGTAATGATTGAAGCAGGCCTGGAAAATGAGGTGAATTCATTGGTTCAAAAAGGCTGCACAGCCGAAACTCCCGGAATGAAAGCAATCGGTTACAGTGAATGGTTTGAATCTGACTATTTTAATGGTAATAAAGATATTTCAGAAATTGCAGAAGCAATAAAGCATCACAGCTGCAAATACGCGAAAAAACAGTACACCTATATAAGAGACATTCACGAAGGAATTGTAATAGATTATAATGGAACAGAGGAAGATATAAAAAAAGTAGGAAATCTGATTGCAGATTTTGCGAAATCACATATGTGAAATACTTGGCGAAGGTTCGACTTTCGCGGAGGTTTATCTTCGTTTACCGTAGCGAAAGACGGTTCATCGCCACGTATTTTTTGGGGTGAATTGTTTTTCATATTGACTATTTCTTTTATTTTTGTAATAATATTTACACTTTATAAAGTAGGAGTGCCGTCGTGCCTTGTGGAAAGAAAAGAAAGCGCCAGAAAATGGCGACACATAAGCGTAAGAAGATGCTTAGAAGGAACAGACATAAGAGCAAGTAGTTTTTATGTCGGCGCTTATGTCAGATAGACCGTGTAGCAGCAATTTATTTTTTTTGCTGTATGCGGTCTTTTTTTTTAGTAAAATCGGGAAATCGATTTAATTAATTAAGTTTTTTTTGGGGTTTATTATTTTACTTTCAGATATTAATTCACCACAGGATTTATCAAACCTAACTCAAAAAGAAATCAAAGTTCTTGCAAAAGATATTCGCAAAACAATTATTAATGTTGTTGGAAATAACGGCGGCCATCTTGCAAGTAATCTTGGAGTGGTAGAATTAACTATAGCCCTTCACAGAGTATTCAATTCCCCTGAAGACGCCCTTATTTTTGATGTAAGTCATCAGTGTTATACCCATAAATTATTAACAGGTCGCTACAAGGAATTCAGTTCTTTAAGAAAAAAAAATGGAATTTCCGGGTTTACAAATCCTTCAGAAAGTCCGCATGATTATT
>JAEEGL014295126.1_pt1 | contig 15302 bp, 9 predicted proteins | sample 9134231 | NCBI WGS metagenome assembly JAEEGL01 (sample SAMN16246548, study PRJNA631951) | gut metagenome | biome: gut microbiome; feature: rumen; material: fiber-attached | host: Bos | place: Iran: Karaj | collected 2018-10 | reverse complement strand
TATTTTACCACATCATACATACCATATCTTGATGCATCATGAAGCCATGTTCCCCAAATAGTAACATAATCTACCAACTCATTATTATTATCTATAACACTCTTTATATACATTAAATTGTTGTTTTTTATTGCCTGACGCATTTCTTTAATAAATTCTTTATCCATATTTTCTCCTAAGTAAGCGTCTCATAGATGACACACTTTAAACTCATTTCTAATTATAGCATAATACTTCTATCGGAGGTATTGCTCAATGAAAAGACAATTCAGAGACTGGGATAAACTCTATGCCCAGTATAAACAAACTAATCTTTCGGTTGCAGCTTTTGCCGAAAAAAGAAAGAAACAGAACTGCATTGGCAATGGCCAATACAGTTCTGCTATTTAGTGGAGTTTTTTACAGCTCCCCGTTTTATGTTCTCATATAGGATTATGAAATCATTCTAGTAATCGATTCTTCCATAGCTTGGATTAACAACTTTCAAAATACTGTTGTAAAGGTAATTATGTCCTGCCTCTGTCGGCATGCTGCAGTCTTTGTAAAGTTTCTCCGCTACTGAAGCGATTGTATAATTGTAAACATCACTGTATACATATGTTCCATCTGAAAGTTTTGCATATGCTCTGATGTACATTCTTGTGTTAAACTCTGTCTTATTCTTCTTTGCAAAGAGTAATGTCATTGCATAACTGTCAGCGTCATCTGTTGAAGAAACTGAAGCAGCAAGTTTACCTCTGCTTGTTGCAGGATATGATTTTACAAATGCTGACTTGTTTCCAACATATAAATCTGCTTCAGAAACTTCATCATAAATTCCGTAGATCATTCCTTTTTCAACAACGCTCTTTCCATTAATTGTGTCAGATACAGAGTAAACTGTTCGCATACCTTCTGATAAGTAACTTATCTGGTAACCGTTAATCTCAATAATTCCCTGTTCTTCATTCTGATTCATTTCAACTTTGTCATAGTATACATTAAGTGTAAGTCCACCGTTTGCAAGTACTACTCCTGTAAGCTGACTCTTTGTCTCATTAACCGCATATGAATCATAATCAATAACTGCTGCTACTGCAACATATCCAACGTATCCGTCATAAGTCATTGTATTTGCAAGTGTGTAATTGCCGGAATCATTTTTCTTGTAATATTTTACAGTGTATGTTCCAACTGTAGCTTCTCCAACTGAAGTTGAAAGATCGCTAACCTTTGCATAGGTTGCAGTTCCTTTTGGACCTGCTCCTGTATTATATGCAAAGAATATATAACTGTTTGCAGGCTTCTTGCCAAGATTTGTCTCGTAATATCCGTTCTTGAGAGTAGCCGGATATCCTGGTATTCCTGCCGGATTTCCATCAGCATTTGTAGACTGAACTTTTGATTTAACCTCATTTTCATTTGTATATTGATCCATATACATAATGCACATTGACTCATTACCTTTTGCTTTTAAGTAACCGATAACATTTCCCTCGGAATCAAGCTTAATTCCTGAGTCGCTGCTTGCAAGTGTCTCAACATCGAGGTCATAGTAGAGTCTGAGTACCAGCTTACCATTTGGAAGAACTGTTCCTGATGTATTAGAGTTATCATTGAGTGTGTATCCGCTGTAATTCTTTACAACTGCGTTTACTGTAAGTCCCGCTGCGCTGTCTGTCGTGTTGCTCTCTGCAAGTTCATAACTCTTACCGTCTGCAGCCATCTTGTAATACATTGTGCTGTAGCTTGATACATCTGACTCGCTTACAAATTTTGCGTAAACAGAAATATCACCTGTTGTTCCTGCAGCAAATCCTGTTGTCTTTGTATTATAAGTGCTGTCTGTGTACCAGCCATCGAAGATATATCCGCTCTTTACAGCGTCTTCGAATGTCACAGCCTCTCCATACTTATATGTAGCAGGGTTTGTAGCTGTTCCACCATTCTTATAATAACTGATACTGTATTCTCTTCTGTTGTAATATACTTTTACTGTTTCAATTGTTCCTTCACTTACATCCACTGTAAGATTGTTGTTGCTGTTTGATGAATCAAATACGAATCCATCTATCTCTACAGGCTGATATGTGTAAGTATTGCTCTGTGTATCCACACTGACAACCTTATATGTCATATCATATCCACCTTCGAGCTTCTCTTTGTACACTTCAAGTGTATATTTATGTGATGATACTGTTGTTCTTACAACATCATAGTAAACGTTAAGTGTAAGTCCGTTGTTGTCTGCAACTGTTCCTGTAAGTTTACTCTTATCTGCATTTATCACATAGCCATCATATGAGTTAACCTTTGCAACAACGCCTGTTCCGACTTCACCTTCAAGAGTAACCTTATCTGCTGTAACTTCTGTGTATCCTGAAAGATTCTCTTTCTGTTTATAATATTTAATTGTGTAGTTTGACTTAACTACTGTCTGTTCCTGTTCCTGATCTTTTGCTGTCTTAATGTTTACAAGAACCCAATCAGTTAATAACTGATCATTCTCATTAAATCTGTAAAGGATGTACTGACTGTCACTTACTGTTCCAGCTTCCTGAACAAATATTCCTTCACTGTTCTTTGCTCCCATTGGATAACCCGGAATCTGTGACGTATCTCCTGACATTACTGTGTTATATGCTGCATTAGCTGATGAACTGTCATTAAATATCTTATAGTACACAAACACCTGATTAACATTACTTGCCGCATCTGCAACATATAATGATAACTTATTCTGATTATCAACATGAACTCCATGTCCGTTTCCGATTGAATTCTCAGCAGCCTTTGGAATGTCATAGTACATTCTGAGTACCAACTGATCATCCGGCAATACAACACCTGTTGTAGTCGAATTTGGATTGAGTACATATCCTGAGAACGCCTTATCTTCTGCTGTTACATTTGTTCCAACATAACTGCTTACAACTTTTGTCTGGTCCGCTGCCAATGAATAGAACTCTCTGTTATCACTCATAATGTAGTACTCAACTGTATAATTTGATACAAGTGTAGCATCTACAAATCCTGCGTACAGCTTGAGATTTCCGTAAGTTGACGGTGTAATCTCAGTAATTGATGAAGTAAGATCAGCATCTGTAAACCATCCAAGGAAAATATATCCCTTCTTTGTGGCTGTATTTAGTGCTATTTCAGATCCATACTTGTAACTTGTTGGATTTGCAGTAGCAACTGTTCCACCGTTTAATACGTAACTAATACTGTAAGTATTTCTCTTGTAGTATACCTTTACAGTCTCAACTGTTCCCTCTGTAACATCTACAGTGAGGTGATTGTTTGAATTAGTTCTGTCATATGTGAATCCGTTTATTGTGGCAGGTTCATATGTGTATGAGTTATCCTCTGTCTTAACTGCAACTGATTTTGAAGTCATTTCATATCCGCTGCCGTCATATTTCTGCAAATATGTCTCTAACATGAACTTCTTGTTTGAACCAAGTTCACTGTCATCAACATTTGGATTTTCTCCTGTTCCTGTCTTTGCTCCCGCATAATTTGTACGTGCAGGTACATCAACGTAAGCACCGTCTGAATAATATACTCTTACAGGGGAATCACTGTGATTCTCTGCAACGTATGTCTTCACACCGTTCTTCTCAAGTACAAGTGACATTGCAGTACTTCCTGTAATATTAAAATTCTGAGTTCCGTACTGTTTGAGTGATGTGATATAGTGGAAAGTATGTGCTCTTGACTCGCCGTTTTCAACCTTTCCATTGTCTGTCATATCGTATTTTGAAAGCGCAGCATCTGCATCATAGAATGCATAGTACTCTGCCATAATATCCTGATTTGTTCCCGGATCTGTAAGCATATCTGTCTTTCCGTAATTTGCGCAAATCTGATTCTTGTTTGCAACAAAGTGAGTCCACTGCTTACTCTGCTCGCTGACACTGTCATATACAGCTTTAACCTTCTGTGGGTACTTGCCCATGTAAAGAGTTGCTGCCGAGATTGGAAGCATTGTAATAGTAGTAACCTCGATAGAGTTCTCTGTCCACCATGCTGTGTGGTCATAACGTCCTCCAAAAAGTCTTGTTACTGTCTGAATGTCATAATTATTTTTGTCTTCATATGCATTTGTAAATATCTCATCATGTACATCATAGTAGTAGTCTTCAACCGCTGCCACTTCTGTTGTATATAAGTAGATACCCAAATCTCTGATTCTGTCATTGCCCATTGCCTCGCCCCAGAGAACAAGTGAAGCCCATGCATTAATTGCCTCTGAAGAAGACTCCTGGTTATTTCCACCGGCAAGTCCGCCGTTTGGATCAATCATATTGCCGTTTGCATCATATTCATAATTTGCAACACCTGATGCCCATGAATGTCCTTCATAGATATCAAAGTTTCTAAGGAATGGATACTTGGCAGGACTGTTCTCATTGTAGCTGCTGCCATCTCTGTTGGTATTTGCGATATCACTTATCAGTTCATATACCATAGCACCCCATTCCTGTGCCCATTCAGGATCGTACATAGCAATAGTTGCTGCTGCCTTGATCCAGTATCCGTAATGGAAATGGTGATCGTTCATCTCGCTATCTGAACTGTATGAAGCAGGATATCCGATAAGTGTTCCGTAGTCAGCATTATAATAGAAATAATCATCTACAAAATCACCGTTCTGATAAGCCTGATAAGGATCGAACCAGAACTCAAGATAATGCTCCAAACCTTCTAACATGTCATTTGTTATTGTAGACATATCGCTGTCATCTTTCATATACTGTTCAGCAATAGTAATAGCATCTGATAATGTATTCAGATTCTTTCCTACCCAGTATGTGTCATAACCGCCATACTGCCCTTCAAGGAATGCAATCCACTTTGGATCGGCCTTGTTCTTTCTATAATCATATAAATAACCAAGCTGTGTCTTGATTGTTCCGATATATTCATCATTTGAAGTTGAAGGCAGTGCTGAAAGAATACCTGTGTAGTCCATACTTGTTGTGTATGAAGTACCTGCAACTGTCTTCATGGTTCCACGGATTGTATTGTATGTGTATCCTGTAAACGTGGCATCTGTATATCTCCACTGATGTGGATAAAGTGCCATAATTGTGTCTCCACCCTTGGCACCTGTTGCCATATTCTTTGTCTCAACACTGTAACGGGTGAGAACTTTTCCTGCATTTGGAAGATACTCCCACTCGACTGTCGAATTAGTAATGAAGTTGAATGCATAGTTCTGATAGTAGCCAAATGTACTGTCTGTTCCATCCGGCAATATTGCAACTGACATATAGTTGCCACCTGAAGGAAGATTTGCAGTAAGCTTTCCGCCTGCATTTGTCCATGTTGTTCCCTCCGGTGCTGCCACCAGATAATAATGTGTCTTTCCATCTGTCTTGTTAGTAAGACTCACACCAATAACATTTGATGCTGTGGAGTTCTTGTAAATTGCTAATGAAGTTGCGCCTGCTCCAAGAGAAATAGTAGGTGAGAGGTTATTAAATGTGTAATATGCAAATGGTGTTCCTTTGGAGATTGTGGAACGCATTGATGCTGTTCCTGCACTGTTCTCCATAACTATCTCATAAGTCCAATCTGTTGTCTTATCAACCTTGGCATCTTTTGCTGAAAAACCGGTTGCCCCTACAACAAGTTCAACCGAACCATCATTCAACAAACTTGTTACCATAGGTTCATCATCAACACCTGATGTTGCATCCAACACTGCAGGATAAGCCATCTGCATGCCGTTGCTTGCTGCTCTGTATGCAAGCGGATGGGCATACAACGACTCCGAATACTTATCAAAAACAACTGAACTTGCCCAATCACTTGTTGGTACAGTTCCTACAGTATTCTTGTAATTGTCTGTGAGATAAACAGTAGACGGTGGCAGTGTCTGAGTTCTGCTCTTATAGCTCTCTCCCCAGTTATCCGTTCCAACACCGTAAAGTTCTGTCTTGAATCCTCCGGAATCAAGCATAACATTGACTGCTTCGTCATCGAAGCTGTGACTTGCTGCAGCTACAGTATAAGACTGAACAGGTATTCCCGTTACCATAACTGTAAGCGCACAAGAAATAGACATGATTCTTCTCAATAATTTTCTCATAGTATACCTCGCCTTTCTACTCCCCCTATACATTATTCCCCTTCCTGACACGCAATTCTAATTTTATTATACATACAGCCTATATTTTTAGGAATATGTAAAACTGTTTTTATATCCGATTCGTCAATTATAGACATTGCGAACGTCGCATTTTTGTATATTTTGTACACTATTTCACTAAAAAAACGTTACTATTCTAAAATTTGGTTACCTTTGGTAAAAATTGTTTCTTTGCATTTTCTTTGCATTTTCCTTTCATTTCTGTGATATCATTCTTCTTATGGAACAATTATTTTTCCAATTTTAGCACCCTGATAACCTTATTGCAATGTTACATATTCACTTTAGAATTTCACTGCTTTCAGTCGCTTTCTGCGTTCCTTATAATCAGGACAATACTTGCCAACCAGATTCCAGAATTCCTTTGAATGATTCATATGAACACGGTGGGCAAGTTCATGTATAATTACATATTCCATCAGTTCGGTATCAAGGAAGAATAACTTATAATTGAAATTAAGATTTCCTTTACTGCTGCAACTACCCCATCTCGTCTTTTGATTTCTAATGGTTACTCTTGCGTAAGTCACTCCCATAACATTGGCAAAATGCGCAACTCTCCCTGCAAATGATTTCTTTATACTCTCTATTTCTCCGGGACTCAGGCAGTCCGGTGACGGGATCCTAAAGTCTGATTTTTCTCTTTCTTTTGCTACGCGCTCCCACTTTTCCAGCCCTTTTTCAATCCACTCTCTGTGTTCTTCTATAAAGGAAGAAGCACGCTTATCCGATACTCTTTCCGGAATGCGTGCCTTAACCCTACCCTCTTTTATTTCAAGTCCAAGTGTCTTTCTTTTTGAATATACCACTTCGACTTCAATGCATTTTTCGTTTATATATAAAATGTATTTGTCTAACATAATTTATCCTCAATCCACCAAGCACTCTCAATCCGGAATTTGACATTCCCCTTCGGCAATCAATGCTTGCTATTTTTCCGTCAACAATATGGCTAAACATTATTGTATCATTTTGCTGTGAATGTATCAAATTATTTCACTTAATATATCTTAATATATCTTTAAATATATCTTTTTTCATTTTTAATGCAACACTTTCTTATTTTTGTTACACTTAATAGTAAATAGGAAAATAAATTATCAAATATTTTTTCAATCAAGGAGGGTTAAGGATGATTAACAAAAAAATAATGAATAAACAAACTATCTCTAAAGCAGTTGTTCTGCTTCTCATTGCAGCCAGTGTTACAGGCTGTGGCAATGGTTATTCAAGCAAATCCGCTGACTCAGTCGGTTCATACAAACAGGCGGTTGCAGAAAATTCGCGAAGTGGATATGCTAATAACAGTTTTGATGACGGTGCCAATTACTCTGACGAAGAATACGCTGCCTCATCTGACCAATCTTCAAAAGATTCTGCAGATTCTTCCAGCGAGAATGGAGAGTCCACAGATCAAAAGAAATCCACAAACAAACTGGATGCAGACAAACTTATCTACAAGTGCAACTTTGATATTGAGACACTTAAATTTAAGGATACTATTAACGAATTCAGAAAACTTATTGACAAATATGATGCCTTTATCGAAAGTGAAGAAACATACAACGACGACTCTTACAGATACAACAGTTATGGACTTGGCTATTACACGGCAACAATTAGAGTTCCTTCTTCAAAGTACAATGGTTTTATAAATGAAACTGACGGAATCGGAACACTAAAGAGCAAATCTCAAAATGTTACAAATGTATCTCAGGAATATTCAGATTTGACTATTGAGTTGGAAGTTCTTGAAGCCCAGAAAGATGATTATCTGGAAATGTTAAAAGAGGCAAAATCTCTTAAAGATATGGAGAATGTCATCAAAATCAGTGACAAGATTACTTCCGTAAGCACAAAAATAAATCAGATTAAAACAAGACTCAATGAAATCGATAACGACGTAGCTTACAGTTTTGTAACTGTAAATATTTGTGAAGTAAAAGAAATTGTTGAATATACAGAAGACTCCTTTGGAACAAGATTCAAGCGCGAAGTTAAACAAGGCTGGTATGATTTTGCATATGGTCTCCAGAACTTCATCATCAACATAGTTGCTAACATTTGGAGCATTTTATTATTCTTTGGTGTAGTAATCCTTGGATTCATTATAATAAAGAAATTCTTTAAAAAGATAATTAAGTTTTTTAAAAAACTTATAAATCCTACTTCAAATTTTGGATCCAATAATAGCAATAATAATAATAATAATAATAATAATAATAATAATAATTAATTCCGTTATACATAGAAAGGTGCTGTTGCAAACGCAACAGCACCTTTCTATCCTTTATTTCTATCTTTCACAAGAAAAATATTACTTCAACGCCTCTTCAACAACCTTAAGATTATCTTCCATTATATTCAAATAATTCACTCCATTTTTTACATCCTTCGATGTAACCGACTGAACTGAATTAAGTTGTAGTACTTTTGGTTTATTATTTTCTGTATTCTGTCTGATTGTATCTGCTATTTTACCATCGCTTCCTTCTATTGTTAAGATGGCTGGCAGATTTAACTCATCGACTTTCTTCGCAAGAAATACTATTGTTTCAAAGCTTGCTTCTGTCTCTGCAGAGCATCCAACAAAAGCCGCATAATAATCCAGTCCGTAATCATCTGTCAGATATCTGAATGGAAATCTGTCACCAAACAAAAGTGTGTGTTTCTCTGATTCTTTGATTGTCTCTGTGTATTTATTATCCAATTCTTTAATTTTATTATCATAGACTGCAAAATTTGCTCTGTAGGTTTCTGCATTTTTTTCGTCTATTTTACAGAGTTGTTCTGTTATTTCACCACACAGTGCTGATGCATTCTTAAGTGATAACCATACATGTTCGTCATATTCTACTTCGTCGTCCTCTTTATGCATGTCAACATCTTCTTTATCTTCCTCGCATTCTTCCTGCATTCCCTCAACAGTCTCTTCCTCTTTTACCTTATCACCAAGTACATCTAAAAGATTGATAACTACCATATCCGTATTCTCAGTTTCTTTGAGTGCATCATCCACCCAGGCATCTGACTCACCACCCACATAAATAAACATGTCACATGTGGCAATTTTCATCATGTCACTTGCTGTTGGCTGATAGCTGTGAAGATCCACTCCATTATCAAGGAGTAATGTTATATCTGCGTTTTTTGCCTTATCTCCCATTATATTCTCAACCCAGTCATATTCAGGGAAAATTGTTGTAACTATTTTCAATTTATCATCATTCTTTCCATGAGAAGAGTTGCTCTTTGTTCCGCATCCTGTCAATAAAGCCGCTGTCATAGCACCGCACATTATCAAACACATCAATTTCTTCATCGTTTTTCCTCCATAATTAAAATTACCATTTTATCTGCAGTTTTCACACAATCCGTAAAATACAGTTCGCATTGGATTCAACATAAAACTGTGATGTTCAAGCAGGTGTGTAGCAATAAAAGACAAATCCTCACAGTGCAGATGAATAATTACTCCACACTTTTCGCATTTGCAATGGAACTGTACATTATGTGCCTCATCGTCACACTGCAATTCCTTTGGCACATACTCAAAACATGCCGGGCTGTTACCATCGAAAACATACTTTTTAACTATGCCCTCATCCACAAGTTTATCCAACTGTCTGTACACAGTTGTTGTTCCAACATTCTTTCCGTCTTTTTGGAAATGCTCAACTATATCCTTTACAGTAAAATGAACTCCCGGAATATTCTCAATATATTTCATGAGTTCCGCCTGATGTTTAGTTTTATATTTCATTTACTATTCTCTCCTTAACGCAAAAATGAAAACCATTTTCAAATTCTAACAGATGGTTAATCATCTGTCAAGGAAAATGAAAATGATTTTCATTTTTTATAGCGCTTAATTCCACTTTTAGTTATGGTAACAAATGTCCTGCTGACAAATACAACTTGTACCACTCTTCTCTTGTAAGTTCAATATCACAAGCACTTGCTATTTCTTTCATACGAGCAAGACTGGTTGAGCCCGAAACGATCTGCATCTTTGCAGGATGTCTGAGAATCCATGCAGACGCAATTGCCGTAGGAGTAACATTGTACTTTTCAGCAAGAATATCTATCTCACGGTTGAGATCTGCATATCTGTCATTTCCAAGGAACACGCCCTGCCATGCAGGCATCTGGAAAGGTGACCAGGCCTGAATAGTCATATCGTGGAGACGGCAGTAATCGAGTACATTTCCATCGTGATCGATTGATCCCGGAGACTCCATATTCATCTCCATACTTCCTGCAATCATATTAGAAACAGGAAGTGAGAATTGCAACTGATTGATAACCAGTTCCTGCTTTACACATTTCTTGAGAAGTTCTATCTGCATAGGTTTGAAATTAGAAACACCAAATGTTTTTACCTTTCCGCTGCTCTCTAACTTATCAAGAGCTTCGGCGATTTCCTCCGGCTCAAACAATGCATCCGGTCTGTGCAGTAAGAGTACGTCAAGATACTCTGTCTGAAGTCTGTCTAATATTCCGTCAACTGAATTAAGGATATGTTCTTTTGACAAATCAAAATCTATACCGAGGCGCACTCCGCATTTTGACTGAATACATAACTTTTCTCTGTCAATTGAAGAATCATTCTTCATGGCCTGTCCAAATAACTCCTCACACTTTCCGTTCCCATAAATGTCTGCATGATCAAAATAATCAATTCCAAGCTCCAATGCTCCGTGAATAAAAGTATTAACCTCCTCCACTGACTTGTCCGCAAATCTCATGCATCCTGCAATAATTGCAGGTGTGTTCTTTTCAACTTTTCTGATTGGTATCTGTTTCATTTTGTCTCCATTCTTTTATTCATTATTTTATAATTTTTATATTTCTCAAGCTTATTTTTTTAACTTTTTATTTCTTAACCCTTTTCATTGAAGACCATTTTGCACTGTAATATTTTTTGCCTTTTACAATCTTATATGCTCTTATTTTCACATATATTTTTTTGAACTTTTTAAATTTATTGTTTTTAATAACAAATCTCTTTTTGTTTTGAGAAACTTTAGTTTTCAGTATTATATTATTATTTTTCTGAACTTTTTTAGAATAGAAAATCAACTCATATCCATTAATTCCCTTAGTTGATTTTTTAAGTCTCACCTTTATTTTTGCTTTGGCCTTCTTTGCTGAAGAAATTTTAATATTTGGAACTGCTGTTGTTTTCGCATCAGATGCAGTTGTGGTTTCCACGCCAGTCTTAGTTGTTGTTTCCACACCAGCCTTAGTTGTGGTTTCCACACCAGCCTTAGTTGTTGTTTCTACAGTAATAGGAGCTGTTGTCTCCACATTAACTTGGGCTGTAGTTTCTACAGCAGTCGCAGCTGTTGTCTCCACATTAACTTGGGCTGTCGTTTCTACAGCAGTCGCAGCTGTTGTCTCCACAACAACAGGCGTCGTTGTCTCCTCCTGATTTGTGGGATCTGATTTCAAATATGCCTCCTGCAAATCAATTCCCCACTGCTCACACAACCATTCGTTTCTGTTTTTCATCCAATCTCTTACAAATTCTATTGGCTGCTCCCACTGGGTCCACTTTGCGGTCGTCGTATAACCGATTCCAACATAACCACCGCCACCCTGAAGGCTCCAACCTGCACCACGCTCAGATACTTTGGCACTGTCACGTTCAAAAGATTTTCCGTAATTTGCAACCAGATAATCTATGCTCAGTTCTGATTCAGATCCAACTTTGTACATATTCTGAATTATAAACTGTCTCTTTGCATATCTCTTCTTTACTAATTGGTCAAACTCTTCACATTCAAAAAGTTTTTCATACCAAGGCATCTGTTTACAGAAAATTCCTTTGTAACTCTCTCCGTCTTCGTACATATTTGAATAAGTTCTAGGGTTATAATTTCCACAAGACAAATCAAAATCCCACAAAGGTCCTGCATATATCTTGTTATTCTTTATATAGAATCTCGTTGAACTGAAATTAAAGTCTGCATTTTTGAAAAACTCAGATGCAATGTACATATCAACAAAAGAATCGACATCAATATAGTTGCATATTTCAGGATAATACCCAATCGTAAGAACATCTTCAAACTCTGTCAGATATTGTTTGACGCGATTTATCTTTTTTAGAACTAACTGACTGTCCAAATCTCCCTCTTTTTCAGGATCATTTACATCAAAGGTAACACCAAGTGTACCTGTCTTGAAATGATTTACATCAGTCTCATATCTTGTTCCAAGTTCCAATAATATATCATTGCTGTCCGCATTATAAGCATCGATGTTGATACGTTCTTTTTTAACCTCTACCGGAACAGTTAAAAGATAATTTCCGTTATACTTTCCATTAATGTACACATCCACATATCTGCTGTCAGAGGTGTAAGTCAATCCTGTTTGTCTTCCAAAATCATAAGCAAGCTTATTTCTCATGAGAGACTTATCATATGCATTTGCAAGAAGACACCATTTTTTTCCCTTCCCCATGTTTAACACATTAGTCTTACTGCCAAACTTGATGTTCCATGGTTTCTTATCCGCTGAAGCTGTGGAATTACCTCTGATTTTGATGTTGCACTCGTTGTCGATGATATCTTTGCATGCACCACCATCTTTATCAATAACAGAAATAATAACATCAGAATCTTCGTGATACTCGTCAGTAATTTCGTTTGCAGTATAAATATAAACCTGTGGAATCTCAGTGAAAACATACTCATAATCCTGCTTCCTGATAGTAGTCTCTTCCCACTCATTCTCAACACCGTTTTTGTCAATTCTCACAATTCGAAGTCTATGATCTCCATCCGGAATATCATTCAAATCTTCTTTTGAAATATACTCGCCTGAGCCTGATATTTCTTTGATTGGGGTTTCATCATCATCAAGATATAAATTATATCCCTGCGAGTCCTCAATCTCAGTAAAGTAAATCATAATCTTTCCGGTGTACTTGTAGTAATCCTTCACGACAAAATCTGGTATCTTCTTAGAGACATCTACTGTTGTCTCCTCCACAGACGATGTTGTTGTAACATCGTTCGTTCCTGTTGTCTCCTCAATTTCCGATGTTGTTGTAGCTACCGGCGACTCGTTTGCATTCTTTTTTTCTCCGGCAAATACACCCTGTCCTAATTGTGGAATCACCATTGTTACCGACAGCAATATTGCTGCCATCTTTTTACTTTTTTCTTTCATTTTCATACACACTCTCCTCTTGTATAATGGTCACACGGACACTTTGTTCCTTACTCCCAAATGGGCTTACTCCCCTCCCCGTAACTTTTCATTTTCATACATATTATTTTACCAAATTTCTCCTACTATTAACAGACAATAATTTGAAAATACATCTTCAAAAATATAAAAAATAAATATAAAACAAAATCTGGCAATGTTAACCTTCGTTTCCGTCTACCTTGTTTTCAAGCGATTTTAATGTTATAATTAAATAATTGTTTTCAAACGAAAAACACGTTGTGCGTTTTTGGAAGGGACGAATTACCATATGAAGAAAATATTGATAGCCTCCGGCTCAGCAATTGTTCTGTTTGTAACATCAGTAACAGTTTCAAGTTTGATTTTCGAACCAAATCCTGCAATCAGAAAAATTGAAGAACACGAAACACTAAATCAGGTTGTTATCGATACGGAATTACTTGCAAAAGTAAATGAACACATTATTGCAGCAATGGCTCCTGAAGAGGAAACTACTGAACCAAGGAAGCTTACTAAAATAGAAAAATTTAGAGATAAAATATCCAATACCGCCATCGCCGATTTGAGTGAAAGCGACAGTGACGCTCTCACTATTTTTAAAAAAGCCGACAAGAAATCCAAAATAAAAGGATATCTTGCTGATGGTGCTACTATGACAATCCTGGAACAGAACAAGGACTGGACACATATCAAATCAGATAAGATAGAAGGATATGTCCGTACCAAATATGTAGTATCAGATAAGACTGTGGAAGATACAATTATCGACAACAGATTTGTCAGTGCAACCATTACGAAGGATTCTGTGTGTATCTTAAGCAAAAACAAGAAAAACAGTTCCGCCGTTGGAATGGGATACAAAGGTAAAGATTATCCGGTTCTTGGATTTAGCGACGATGACAAATACGCATATATTGAAAGAACCGAAACTATATCAGGTTGGATTCCTTTATCTGACATCAAATTGAATATCACAGCCCCACAGGCAATGACCAAGGATGAGTTTGATGATTATCAATACGAACTGGAATTAGAGGAACAAAAAGCACTCAACAGTTATCTTAATATGAAGATTGGTTCTACCGGCAACAAATTACAGGATGCCATTATCAATCTTGTTTCTCACAATGAATCCGGCAATTACAAAGCAGCCAGAAATTCCATCACCTCAGGCGAAAAGACTATCACAGTGGGTGCATGGCAATGGTACGGTGAGAATGCTCACAACATTTTAAGACTCATATGTTCAGCCAACACAAAGAAGGCAAAAGAGATTATTGAAGATGCATTCACCGGAAACAAAGCCGAGGAAAAAGCAAACGCTCTGTACAAAGATATTATGGGCAGAGATAACTGGGAGAAATCTGAGAGAGAATTCAAGAAGAATGAATTGATTGCCATCAAGGAATTACTTGGAAGTGATCAGGGTGTTAAGATTCAAAACTCTAAGATTCAATCTGATATTCAGGCAAAAATGAGAGTTGCTACAAGCAGCTACAAATTGAATAACGATGCCATCGTGGCATATTTTTGTGATTTATTCTGGCAGAGTCCATCAAACGCAAGAGAGATTATAGACAAGTGTATTGATCACTACGGCAATGCCAAGAAGTTCTGCAAAGATGAAGATGGTCTTGCTTATCTTCACAAAGTTGCCATGAAACACTCAGTTATGAAAAAGTACTCTCGCAGAAGAAGATATACATACGCATTCTGTAAGAAGCTTCAGTAATGAATATTGGCAGATGTAAATTTAATTAGATATAATTGTAAATAAGCATGGCTATAAATAAACATCGTTATAATTAAACATAGTCATAATCATAACCACCAGCTCAGCTGGTGGTTTCCTCTGCGGCTATAAGCCTGTGATACCAGCTGGCTCTAAAGAGCCTTGAAGAATCCGCCAACCGCGTTTCGATTACGGGCTGCCCCTAACAGGGGCTTTTTTTATGCCCTG